>Ga0066836_10000523_pt1 | contig 18634 bp, 14 predicted proteins | sample ETNtaG_18_FD_71568 | JGI IMG/M metagenome (GOLD analysis project Ga0066836, IMG submission 71568) | Marine microbial and viral communities from oxygen minimum zone, Eastern Pacific Ocean - ETNP201302SV91 | ecosystem: Environmental > Aquatic > Marine > Oceanic | place: Pacific Ocean: Eastern... | reverse complement strand
TCGGCGTCGGTGGCCGCCGCCATGTAGCCGTTCCGGGCGGCAAGGAGCAGTTCCATCTTGACCAGTTCGCCGGTGCTGGGGTCGGGGAACTCCGCCAACTCGAAGCTGTACACCGTGTGGTCGCCGAGCCGGCGCGGCAACATCGCCGCCTCGTTGAGCGGCGGCGGCAGGATGCCGGGCACCGCTCCGACTCCCTTGATCAGTTCGTCCGGGTTCGGCGACTTGACGAGCACCACCATCGGCCCGGCGCCAATGTCGTTCAGCGCCGTGCCCTTGGGCGGCATTTGATAAACAATCAGGTCGTCGCCAAAATTGTTGAGAAAACTTTTCCTGAAGTCGAAGTTCGAATCCTTGTCCTTGCCCAGCAGGCCGACGGTGAACTCAACCATGTTGGCCACGTCCGGCGACAACTCGAGCAGCAGCTTCTCAAGATTTTTCCACGCGGCATCCATGTCTAGACGCCACCGCGAAAATGCGCCCACGTTGGCCGGCACGAACGGCGGCGGCGAGGTGTCAGCGCGCTTGGCTTCCAGCAGGCCAAAAAGCCCCTTGCGCTTGGCCTTGGGCAAACCGATGAACAACTCGGAGTGCGCTCCATCGGGCTGCTCGCTGTACGCCATGGCCAACGTGCCCAGGCCGTCGATGCCCAGAGCACCCACCACTTCGCCGAAGTCGATGCCCACCTCGGCTCCGTCCGGCAGGTTGCCGAGCAGTTGCGGCAGAACCGCGCCAGGGTTCGCCCACACATAAAAATCGGCTCCCCTCAGAACCGCTCCGTGATCCGCCGCGAACGCGGGGTTGCCGGCCAGTGTCCTGGCATCTTTGCCGTTCAATCGAGCGAGGACGCCCTCGATCTGTACCGATTTCGTCCCGGCAATCAGTTGAGCGCCGACACGGCCAATGTGCACCTGCCGGTCGCTTTCCGGGTCCTTCACCGTGGTGAAATCAACCCCGCCAATCTCCGTCTCGCTGACTTCGCGATCATCCTTCCTCCAGTCGCGCTCGAGTCGCGACAAGGTTCTACGGAGGGTGACACTCTTTCGGCCGGCATCGAGCAGCAGCAGCAGCGCCGGTTCCTCGCCGGCATTCTGCCCCGGCACCACGGCCAGGGCGACGGGGCCGCTGGCTATCTCCTCGAACGCCTCAAAATCAATCGCCAACTCCTCCTCAATCCCGGCCAGCACGTTTGCCTCGAAGCCATCGGCCAGCTTTTTGCGGAACGGCTTGAACTCGGCGCTGTCCCAAAACTGCCCCGATGCGCTGTCCTTGAAATGTTTTTTCGCGCTGGCGTAGTTTGGGGCGGCCACCACCAGCACGGTCTCAGCCGGCAGTAATGCCTCCAGCGATGGGGCGGCTTTTGCGGATATAACGAGCGTGAAACCGACCAAGATCGAAACAACGATTTTTTTCATAACGACAGGAATGTTGATGGGGAAACAACACCAAAAAGTGTGCTACACGCCAAACTAGGCGAAAGTTACGCTGCCTGTAAGCCAAAAAGTCGCCTCGCCGGGAGGGGTTGCGGTGGTGGCCTGCGCGGCATAATCTGGTGACCGAGGGAACTACCCCGCCCGAGCCGCTTGGCCAAGCGCCGGCTCCCATTCATGAATCAACTGAAGAAATACATCGACGCCAACCGGCAGCGGTTCATCGACGAGCTGATTGAGTATCTGCGCTTCCCCAGCGTGTCGGCGCAGAACGCGCACAAAAAAGACATGGCCGACTGCGCCCGCTGGCTTGCCGGTCACGCCAAGTCGTTTGGCCTCAAGTCGCGCGTGCACAGGACTGGCGGCCACCCGATCGTCACCGCCGCCACGCCGCGCCGGCGCAACAGCGCCAAGCCTCACTTTCTCGTGTACGGCCACTATGACGTTCAGCCTCCCGAGCCGCTCGAGCTGTGGGAGAGCCCGCCGTTCGAGCCGACGATTCGCGGCCGCAACCTCTTCGCGCGCGGCGCTAGCGACAACAAGGGCCAGCACTTCGCCCATCTCAAGGCGGTCGAGGCGTATCTCAAGACCGGCACCGAGCTGCCGTGCGACTTGACGTTTGTCGTAGAGGGCGAGGAGGAGGTCGGCGGCGAGGCGCTCGTCGAGTTTCTCAACCAGAACAAACGCGAACTCCAGTGCGACGGCGTCGTGGTTTCCGACACCGGCATGCCTGATCTCAAGCACCCAGCGCTGACATACGCGCTCCGCGGCGTCGCCGCACTCGAGGTCAAGCTCACCGGTCCTGATCGCGATTTGCACTCCGGCATTTACGGCGGCTCGGTTGAGAATCCCGCAATGGCACTGAGCAAAATGCTCGGCCGGATGATCAACAAAAACGGCAGCATCAACGTCCCCGGCTTTTACGACGACGTCGTCAAGCTTACCGCTTACGAGCGCAGGCAACTTGCCCGCGTCCCGTACAGCGAGGCCAAGTACAAAAAGCTGCTCGGCGTGAAGGCGCTCTTTGGCGAAAAAGGCTTCACGCCCAACGAGCAGCGAGCCGCGCGGCCGACCTTCGAGATCAACGGCCTTACCAGCGGCTACCAGGGCGAGGGCAGCAAAACCATCGTGCCCAGCTTCGCCAGTGCAAAGATCACCATGCGCCTCGTGCCGGATCAGGATCCCAAAAAAATCCTCCGCTTGGTTGCCAAGCAACTCAAGGCACTCTGCCCGCCGACGATGCGTATCGAGATCGAGTTGGGCCACGGCGCCGACCCGTACATCGTCTCGCCGACCAGCCCCTTGGCCAAGGCCGCGCTCAAGTCGCTCAAGGCTGCGTTCGGCCACGAGCCGGTGCTGCTGCGCGAGGGCGGCTCGATCCCTATTGTCGAGCATTTCGCCCGTATTTTGAAGGTCGACACCTATCTGCTCGGCCTAGCGCTGCCGGACGATAACCTCCATTCGCCCAACGAGAAAATGGACCTCGAGGCGTTCACTCGCGGCATCTGGATGAGCGCCAATCTCTGGAGAAATCTCGCCGAGGCGTAACCATGGCCGATTCGCTGCTGGTTCATGAAATCTACCTGAGCATTCAGGGCGAGAGCACCTTCGCCGGGCTACCGTGCGCCTTCGTCCGGCTCACCGGCTGCGACCTCCGCTGCTCCTACTGCGACACCGCGTACGCTTTCACCGGCGGCCAATCGATGATTATCGACGAGGTTGTCGCCGAACTCGAAAAACGATGCGCCTTCACCGGCGAGCCCGGCAACAAACTGCCGCTCGTTGAGCTCACAGGCGGCGAACCGTTGTTGCAAAAAAATGTTCACTCGCTGATGCGCCGCCTTTGTGACATGGGCCTCACCGTGCTGGTCGAGACCAGTGGCGCGCACGACATCAGCGCGAGCGATCCGCGCGTGCGCCACATCATGGACTGGAAATGCCCGAGCAGCGGCGAGTCCAAAAAAATGCTCACCGAGAACATCGCCCGGCTCAAGGCAAGCGACGAGGTGAAGTTCGTCATCGGCACCGAGGAGGATTACGCTTGGGCCAAGATTCAATTAGTCGGGCACAAATTGGGCGAACGCTGCCCCGTGCTGTTCTCGTGGGTGGCTCCGCTTGAGGCGCATCAACAGGACGAGTCGCTCAAGCCGGTGCCGACTGGTCACAGGCCGATCACGCGCCGCGAACTCGTCGAGCGCATCACCCGGGACAAGCTGCTTGTGCGGTTCCAGTTGCAGATGCACAAGTTCATCTGGCCGCCCGACGAAAAGGGTGTTTGAGTCGTGAAAAAAAAGGCCAACAAAACCATCGATCAACTGCGACGTTTTGAGTCGCGCAACGTCACGTTCATCGAGCCGGACGGCAGTTGGCCGATCGTCTGGGAGAGGGCCAAGGGCATGCGTGTTTGGGACGACGCCGGTCGCGAGTATCTCGACTTCACCGCGGCGTTTGCCGTCGCGGCGGCCGGCCACGCCAACCCTCGCATTGTCGCCGCCGGCCAGCGCCAAATGGCCAAGCTGCTGCACGCGATGGGCGACGTCCACCCCCACGCACTTAAGGCCGAGCTGGCCCGCGAACTTAGCCGACTCACCTTCGAGCGCCTGGCCAAGCGCATCGGCAAAACGATCTTTTGCAACTCCGGCTTCGAGGCGGTCGAGGCCGCGCTCAAGACCGCCCACCTCGCCACCGGCCGTACGCGCGTGATCGCGTTCGAGGATGCCTATCACGGCCTCGGTTACGGCGCGCTCAACGCCACTTGGCGCAGCGATTTCCGCTCGCCGTTCCGCCGCCAAATCGGCGGGTTCGCCAGCTTCGTCCCGTTCCCGCGCGTCCGGGCCGACTTGGTCAAGCTCGAGCAGCGCTTGGCCGCCGAGTTCCGCAAACGAAACGTTGGCGCGATTTTGGTCGAGCCGATCCAAGGCCGTGGCGGCACGAACATCCCGCCGCCCGGTTTCCTGAAACTGCTCCACAATGTTTGCAACAAGTACGGAGCGCTGCTGATTTGCGACGAGGTGTACACCGGCTTCGGCCGCACCGGGCGCTGGTTCGCCAGCGAGCATTTCGGGGTCACACCGGACATCCTCTGCCTTGGCAAAGCGCTCACCGGCGGCTTCCCGCTCTCGGCCTGCGTTGGGCGTGCCGATGTGATGGATCGCGCCTGGCCGGAGTCCACCGGCGAGGCGATCCACACCAGCACGTTCCTCGGCCACCCGGTTGGCTGCGCGATGGCGATAGCGTCCCTGCGCGAACTCGACTCACGCAAGCTGCCCGAGCGCAGCGCCGAGATGGGCAGACTGTTTCTCGATGAACTCCGGCGCTTGGCCAAACGGCTTGGCCGCGGACGCTGCCAGCCGCGGGGCGTTGGCTTGATGCTCGCGCTCGAGCTGTTCCACGACGACGGCGCGCCCGCCACCGCCATCGCCGTCGGCGTGACCAAACGATTGTTGCACGACGGTTTCATCCTGCTGCCGGAAGGCGACCCGGCGAACATCCTGTCGTTCACGCCGCCGCTCACCGTTGGTAAGTCGCACATCACGAAGTTAATCCGTGCGCTTGGCCAAGCGCTCGAGGAGGCTTACGAATGACCCTCTCCGAGATCCGAAATATCCTCAACGACGAGGACATCATGTTGACCAAGTCGCTTGGGCAAACCTTCATGCACGACCAAAATCAACTCCGCAAAATTGTCGCCTTGGCCAAGCTCGCGCCGGACGATTCGGTGATTGAGATTGGCCCCGGGCTAGGCCCCCTGACCGGAATGCTGCTGGAGATCGTCGGCCACGTTACCGCCATCGAGACGGATCGGCGCTTGATCAAGCTGCTCGAGGAGCGACTCGGCCAGCGCGAAAACCTCACGCTGCAACACGCCGACGCGATGAAGATCGTCCGCAAGACAGAGTTTGACTGGTCCGGCCACAAGCTCGTCGCCAACCTGCCGTACTCGATCGCCTCGCCGCTACTCATCGATCTTGCCGAGTCACCGTGCCGGCCTCGCGCGATGATCGTGACACTTCAACTTGAGGTCGTGCAACGCCTCCTCGCGCAATCGGCCACGAAAGAGTATGGCGTGCTCACGTTGCTGATTGGCCTGCACTACGCGATCGGCGAATCGTTCGTGATCCCGCGAGGCTCGTTTTATCCCGAGCCCAACGTCGACTCCGGCTGCATCGAACTGCTCCACCGTGAGACCCCGCTGCTACTCCCGGAGCTATGCCCGGTTTTCAAAAAAATCGTTAAGCGCGTCTTCGCTGAGCGCCGCAAAAAGATGATGAAGCTACTCAAGCGAGACTGGCCCGAAGCCGCTGTGGCGGAGGCGTTCGACGCACTTGGCCTCGACGAAAAAATCCGCGCCGAGTGCGTCACCCTAGAGCAATTCACCGAACTCACCCAACGCCTGAGCCGCGCCGAGATTGATGAGTGAAGAGATCTTCGACGTCGTCGATGCAAACGACCAAGTCATCGGCCAGCAATCGCGCAGCGAGGTGCACCGGCTTGGCCTGCGGCATCGCGCCATTCACCTGCTCGTCTTCAATGCCAAGGGTGAGTTGTTCCTGCAAAAGCGCTCGATGAAAAAAGACTGCTTCCCCGGCACATGGGACTCGTCCGTCTCGGGCCACGTCGATACCGGCGAAGAATACGACGCCTGCGCCCTGCGCGAGCCGCGCGAAGAGATCGGCCTCGAACTTGCGGCCGTGCCGGAACGGTTGTTCAAGATCGACGCCTGCGAGGCCACTGGCCAGGAGTTTGTCTGGGTGTACCGCTGCGAGCACGAAGGCCCGTTCCAACTCGACCCCGACGAACTCTCCGACGGCGGCTGGTTCGCGCCCAAAAAAATCACCGATTGGATCGCTGCGACCTCCGAGGATTTTGCTCCTGCCTTCGTGCTAATTTGGCAACTGCTGCGGGATAAGTAACAGCCGGTTTTACTTGCGGGAAGGCGAAAGGCATGAGTGACTTCGCGCCGATTTTGCACATGAAATTCTTGAAACTGAAAACTGAAAACCTTCTGGCCAAGCGCTTGGTTTTGGCCACGCTGCTTGTTGCCGCGACGACGGTTGCTCTCGCCGATTGGCCGCAGTTTCGAGGGCCGCTTGGCTCGGGGCATATTCCGAAAGGGAGCAAACTACCAAGCGCCTGGAGTGAGGGAAAAAACATCGCCTGGAAAGTGGCATTGCCAGGCCGGGCTTGGTCGTCGCCGGTGGTTTTTGGGGACAAAATATGGCTCACGACCGCCGACGAAAAAGGCAACAAACTCACCGGTCTTTGCGTTGATGCAAACAACGGGAAAATCATTTTTGAAAAACAGCTTTTTCACATTGCCGATCCGCAGTTCGCGCACAAGTTTAACAGCTACGGTTCACCGACGCCGGTCGTTGAGGCGGGGCGCGTGTACCTGACGTGGGGCTCGCCCGGCACAGTCTGCCTTGATACCAAAACCAACAAAGTGCTTTGGACGCGTGACGATTTTGTGTGCGACCATTTTCGCGGGGCTGGCTCGTCGCCGATCCTGTACAAAAACCTGCTCATACTCACGTTCGACGGGGCCGACCACCAGTTCGTTGCCGCGCTGGACAAGCACACCGGCAAAACCGTCTGGCGTACCAAGCGCAGCGTTGACTTTCAGGATCTCAATACGAATGGCGAACCGTTCCGCGACGGTGATCTGCGAAAGGGTTACTCGACGCCGCTCGTCATCCAGCACGGCGGTGTGACGCAATTGATCAGCATCGGCGCGATGGCCTGTTACGCGTACGACCCGCTGACCGGCAGGGAGCTTTGGCGCGTGACAGAACGGGCTCAACACTCAGCGAGCACTCGGCCGGTGTATGGGCACGGTATGGTGTTTTATCCAACCGGTTTTGCGAAAGGTCAACTGCTGGCGGTCGACCCAGGCGGCAGTGGCGATTCGACTAAGACCAGCATTAAATGGCGCACTAAACGCAGTGTCTCCAACAAACCGTCTGTGTTGTTGATCGGCGAACATATTTTCATGATCGACGATGGCGGCATAGCGTCGTGCATCGAGGCCAAGTCCGGCGAAATCACATGGAGCGAGCGCGTGGAAGGGAACTATTCGGCATCGCCGGTGACTGATGGCAAACGGATTTTCTTCTTCAGCGAGGAGGGTAAAACCACTGCGGTCGCGGCCAGGCGCAAGTTTGAGATTCTTGCCGAAAGCCAACTCGACAGCGGCTTCATGGCCTCCCCTGCTGTGCATGGCGCCGCGTGGATTCTCCGTACAAAAACCCACCTTTATCGGATTGAGAAACGTTGAGGCGGGGGAGTGAACACAGCTTTTTTCAATTACAACAAATTCGATGAAACCGTCAGCCGGTAATTTTTTCGGCCAACTCCTCGGCGGGGTAGGTCCAGATCTCGGCCAGTGTGGGATGGTAGTGTGGCACGGCGGCCAGCTCTGCGACGGTCATGCGCTTGGCCATGGCGGTGACGATCTCGTGGATCAATTCGCCGCCCATTGGTCCGACGCATACGCCACCGAGGATTTCTCCCGACTCGGGATCACACAGCAGTTTCACAAAGCCGTGCATTGCCTCCATGATGATTGACTTGCCATGGTCGTTGAATGGATAGCTCGCGGTGAGGTACGGGATGCCCTGCGCCTTGGCCGTTTTTTCAGTGTGGCCGACGGTGGCAGCCTGCGGGTCGGTGAACACTACGCTGATGAGCATCCGGTAATCCATCGAGTGCAGCCCGCCGGGGTGCAGGATGTTATGCGCGGCGACCTCGCCCTGCTGAATGGCGATGTGGACGATCTCGTGCGGGCCGGTGCAGTCACCCCCGGCGTAGATGTGCGGCGTGCTGGTCCGCATGTGGGTGTCGCACAGGATGCGACCGCGCTCGGTCTCGACGCCGCCGTTTTCGAGCGCGAGTGATCCGGTGTTCGGCGATCGGCCCAACCCGTGAAACACCGCCTCGGCGCGGACTTCGTGTTGCCCGCCGTCGCGCTCGTACACGATCACTTTTTCGTTGGCGTCCTGCCGCGCGTCGGTGAGAGAGCATCCGGTGTGGACGGTGATGCCTTCCTCGCGGAAGGCGGCCTCCACTTCGCCGGCGACATCGTCGTCGAACGCCTTGAGAATGTGCGGGCTGCGCTGGAGTACAGTCACTTCGACATCGAATCGCGCAAAAAACTGGGCGAACTCGAGCGCCACCGCGCCGCCGCCAAGCACGATGATCGACTGAGGCAGCGACTCAAGCTCGAGGGCGTCGTCGCTGGTGATGCAGCCTAGCTTTGCCAATCCGGGCAGCGGCAGCTCGGCGACCCGGGAGCCCGTGGAGATCATGATGTGTTCAGCAGTCACCGCTTTTCCGTTGTCCAACTCGAGCGTGTGTGGGTCACGAAAACTAGCCAGGGCGCGGATCAGCTCGAAGTGGCCGTCTTGCAATTGGCCGCGCCGATAGCTGGCAAACTCCTCGACCATCGACGCCTTGCGCCGCATCACTTCGGCAAAGTCAAAACCGACCTCGCCCGGCTTGAGCCCCCAGATGCTGGAGCGCCTGGCTTGGTATCGCACATCGGCAGCGTGTAGTAGCGCCTTTGTTGGCATGCAGCCGCGCAGGATGCACAGTCCGCCCAGTTCCTCCCCGGCTTCGATGAGTACTGTGCGTTTGCCGGCGGCAGCGGTCGTACGGGCGGTGGCATAGCCGGCGCTGCCTCCGCCGATCACGGCAACATCAAAATCGTAATCTTCCATATCACTTGGCCAAGGTGTAACCAAGCCAAAGCCAATCGGAAAGGATTGTCATGTCGCACCGTTAGCAAACGGCACTTTCGGCGAGCTTCCAGCCGGGGACGATTTCAGCGTCGAGTGAGGTGGCGGCGGTGCCCTTGGCAAGGTGCATGTGGGCGATCATGCCGACCATTGCTGCGTTGTCGGTGCAGAGCGTTGGATTGGCCAGGCGCAACACAAAGCTCTCCCGCTCACACGCCGCGCCCAAGGCCGCTCGCAAGCCGCTGTTGCATGTCACGCCGCCGGAGGCGGTGACGTATTTTACGCCGAGCTTTTTCGCCGCGCGGATTGTCTTGGCGACGAGCACCTCGACGATCGCCGCCTGCACGCCGGCGCAAAGGTTGCGTAGCCGCTGTCCGTCCTCGAGCACGCTTGGGTTGTCGCGGATGAAGTAGCGCACAGATGTCTTGAGCCCGCTGAAACTGAAGTCGTGCGAGTCGTCGCGCATCATGGGGCGCGGGAATTTGTGCGCGCTGCCGTCGCCCTCGTTGGCTAGGCGATCCAGCTCGGGGCCGCCGGGATACGGCAGGCCGATCAGCTTGGCAGCCTTATCGAAGCACTCGCCGGCAGCGTCGTCCACCGTGCCGCCGAGCACGCGATGCTCCAGCGGTGCGGCGACGTGTACGAGCATCGTATGGCCGCCGCTGACGATGAGCGAAACGTTCGGCTGAAAGTCATCGAGAGAGAGTGACAACGGCTCGCCACCGATCCACGGCGAGTAGAGGTGTGCCTCGTGATGATGGATGCCGATGAACGGCTTGGCCAGAGCGAACGCCAAGCCCTGCGCCGCGCGCAGACCAACCAGCAGCGCGCCCGGCAAACCCGGCCCACGAGTCGCCGCGATCGCGTTGAGTTCGCCGAGGGCGACGTCCGCTTGGCCAAGCGCCTGGCGGGCGACCGGCATGAGGTTGCGCAGGTGCTCGCGCGAGGCGAGTTCCGGCACCACGCCGCCGTACTCCTCGTGAAGTTTTATCTGGGAGGAAACCTCGTTGGCGAGAACACAGCCATCGCGCAGCACGGCGACGCTGGTTTCGTCACACGACGTCTCGATGGCCAGCAACAGCATGGGAGGCGAACAGTCTCGCTTGGCCAAGCGGCGAAATCATTCCGGCTTGTCGGCCGGCTTTTCCTGGGCTTCCGGCTCGGCCTCCTTCTCAGGTTTGGCCTTTTCATTCAGTGTTTCGGCCTGTTTTTCCTCTTCCGGCTCTGCCTTGGCTTGGATCTGTTTCTTGCCCACTAGCAGCTCAATCGCTTTGGCCAACTGTGGATCGATGAAGTTTTCGACGGCTTCACGGCGATCCTCAGCCACCATCTTGAGGCCCCCCGGCGTGCGCTGGAGGAAGAGCAATTCCTCGTCTTCGCGGCTCATTTTCAACTTGTGATGCGGCTCGATACCTTGGCCGTGAATGACCTCGTGACTTGGAGTGTAATACTTGGCTGTGGTCAGTCGAAGCGCGGCTCCTTGCTGGCCGTTGATAGGCAGAATCTTTTGCACTGAACCTTTGCCGAAGGTTTTTTCGCCGACGATCTTGGCGCGGTCGTTGTCCTTGAGGCAGCCGGCAACAATCTCCGATGCGCTGGCGCTGAACCGGTTCACCAGCACGACCAGTGGCAGATCGGGACGGGCATGGAGGCCGGTCGACTTGTGCTCGGAGTTCTCGCGTTTGCGGCGTCCCTCGGTGGTGACGATCGGCTCGCCTTTGGCCAGAAATTTTTCACAAACCCTGATCGCCTGGTCGAGTAGTCCTCCGGGGTTGTGGCGCAGGTCGAGCACGAGTCCCTTCATGTCCTCAAGCTCGAGTTTGCGTAGCGCCTCCTCCAGGTCGCGTGAGGTCGCCTCGCCAAACTGCGTCAGCCGCACATAGCCAATCTTGTTTTCGTCGACGGTGAACTTGCGCTGGTTGTTGATGTCCTTGATGGTAGCCACCTTGATTAGTGCACGCTTGAGAGTGACATTGATGTCCTCACGGGTGGAGGGCCGGAAAAATGTCATTTTGACTTTCGAGCCCGGTTTGCCGCGGAGCTTGTCGACCGCCTCCGGCATCGAGATGTTGCGGGCGTTTTTGCCCTCAATCTTCACGATGCGATCGCCTGACATGATGCCAGCCTCGTAGGCCGGCGTGTCCTCCATCGAAGCGAGTACGGTGAGGTAGCCGTCCTGAATTTTTATGTGCACGCCGACGCCGCCGAACCGGCCCTCGGTGTCGTCCATGAGGTGCGAGTAACGGGTGGGCGGCATGAACTCGCTGTGCGGGTCGAGCATGCCGATCATGCCCCGGAGCGCGCCGTGGACGAGGTCCTCGTACGTCAGCTCGCTGCCATCGACGTAGTCGCGCCGGATGCGCTCGAGTACGTTGACGAACAGGTCGAGATTGGCGTGGGGATCGTTGGCGCTCGAGTTGGCGTCGGACTCGGAATAGACCTTGGCCCCGATCGCCAGGTTCACCAACAACACCCCGAGCATCACGCCGTGGAGAATTCTTCGTGCAGCTTTGGTTTGTAGCATCGCCCGGCAACCATACGCCCATCCGGCCCGCTTGGCCAAGCGGGAATCAGAGCCGGCTGATGAGCCAGGTTTGCTTGCCGCGGGGCGTCTTTTCGACCTCGACGACCTCGCGTAGCACCAGCCGGAAGTCGTCGCCAAGCTTGTGCCGGATGCCGTCCTCAATCTGCTGCAGCCGCGACGCGTGAAACTCCGGTGACGGGATGTATCGAAACTCCGCCACGCCCTGTTCCGACTGGAAAAACTGCACGGCATACAGCCCGTCGAAGATCGCGTCGTGCATATTGAAGGCGGTCAGCGAGATGCGCCGTCCCGAGCCGGTGACAAGAAATTCCTGCCCGCGCCCGGCGATCTCCTCAACGGCAGGCCAAGCGTATTCCCGCCGCGCATCCGGTTTGGCCAGGCGAACGAAGTCGCCGGTGCGGTATCGCACGAGCGGCATGGCCATATTGTGAAACGTCGTGCCGATGACTTCCCGCAGGCCGTCCCCGTCCGGCTCGCCAAACTCAACGAAACCGTAATGCGGCCAAAAATAAAACAGATCCGAGTACGTCCCCTCGGCGGCGAGGACGACGCGCTCGGCGTGGCCGTACCAGCGCAGCACGCGACACTGGAACACACCCTCGATGAGTCGTTTCTGCGACAGGGTCAACTGCTCCGAGCCGCATAGCACGCCCTGGAGCGGCGTGCGCCAACGCTGATCGTGCCGCTGCAAATACTCGGCGAGCTGCAACGCCGCCGACGGGTAGATATTCAAAAAGTCCGGCTGAAAATTTTCCAGTGCCTCGAGGTACTCCGGGATGCGCTCGTCGGTGAGGTGATACGACGAAAGCATCAGCCAGTTACGCGTGGCGTCGTGCGCGATGATGTTGTCCCTGGCTCGCGAGTTGATCACATGGCCCCGGATCAGCGCGAGCCTCGCCTTGTCAAAATAACCGGCTCGCCGCCAGTTGGCCTCAAGGAACGCCTGCTCCTTCGGCCGGCTGACGCCTTTCTGCAGATGAAACCCCACAGGCACGCCGGTCGAGCCGCCGGTGGTGATGTAAAGTTTTTGCGAGTCGGCAATCCCGGTCGAGGTCAGGTCATTAAAATGCTGCTGCATGTCCTGCTTGGTGAGCGACGGACAGCCGGCAAAATCGTCGAGTGACATCATGGCGTCCGGACGAAAACCGGCCTTCGCAAAGGAGCGGCTGTAAAACGGACAATAGCTTGCGGCGTTGACGAGCGTGCGGCGCAGTTCGCGTAACTGATACTCGCGAAGATCCGACTCGCTCCAGCTTGGCGATGCCTCGGCCAACTCGCGAAACTCGCCGTACGCCCTGCCGTGGCGGATGCGGCGTGGGAGCCGCCGGTACGCCGCGCCGATGAAATTTCGCGCCCCCTGCGGCAGCCGGTCGTACAGCGAGAGGAACGGGTAAAGTTTATCCTCGAGACTCATCGCTTGGCCTGGTTTTCCGGCTCGCGCTCGATTACGCCGACCCAGCCAAAGTGTGGCTTGAACGCGAACCGCCCACCCGCTTGGCCAAGCGGCCCATCCCATTCAGGCTTGTTCGACACGAGGCTTATGTCGCTTGGCGGAAATGGGATAAAGTTGCGTTTTCGAATCTCGAAACTGTTCTTCAGCAGCCGCAGTTTTTGCCAGTCGAAACCCATCAGCGTCGCGGCGGCCATGTCCACAGCGGCAGGATGAGTGCCGGCGAGGATCACGCCGCAGGGCTTCGCATCGGGCGACATCGGGCCGTTGCCCTCGCCGCCGATGATGCCATCGACCACGGCAAGATAGCGCAGTGGCTTTTTGCGCGGCAGCCCTGCACCATCGAAATCGTACAGGCATTTGTTGAGGTCGAGCACCATACGCCAGCAGGTGTCGTTGCCGTGCCAGTTGCCGGAGCGGACGACTTTCTGCGTGTCGCCGAAAAACAGGCGGCCTATTTTTTTCAACGGCACAAACAGGCGCGAGAGCAGCGGGCGGCCGTTGACGATGCGCTTGGCCCGGCCCATCCACGAATGCTCTAGCCTGGCTTTTGACGTCGAGGCGGGGAACTGGTCGCCGCCCAGGTCGGGCGTGCCTTCGGTGTGGTGCGGCAGCCAGTTTTTGTTCGCGTTGATGCCGACGAGATTCTTGAGCGCACAAGTCACGCCGACTTTTTTGTGCGTCTTAAGCTTGGGAAGATTGATGAGCACGTCGGCGTCCATCGGCGTGCGGCAGAGCATGTACTCGTGGCGCTCGCCGGAGTGGCGCTCGTTCGTCTCGGCCATGTTGAAAGAGGCGCCAAACAGCCGACCGTTGCCGTGAAAGCCGACGAACTCGCTCGCGTCGTTCAGCCCGACGAACGTGTCGCCTGCCGGGTCGCCGGTGAGCTTTGTTTTTGAAACGGTGACACCATCGACGGCGTGCCATTCCTCTGGTCTCAGGTCGAGCAGCTTGATCGTTGTGCCGGGGAAGTCGCGGCGGCAGCGATCGACCATTTCGTCGAGCCTGCAGTATTGGTTGAGCGCAGCAAACGACGAGTCGGTTTGCGGCGCGTCGCAAACGGTGATCGAGCCACTGCCGGCGAGCTGCGTGCCGGCCCAGCGGATGACCGCCTCAATGACAGCGGGATGCGTGACGACGTGTTCCCACTGGCCCGGGCCGGGGTGGCGCTCGTCGTGTTCCTTGACCCAGTTCGGCTTGAGTACGACGCGGTCGTGGGGGAGGACGTAGTCGTCCGGCAGGCCAAGCGCGTCCAGCGCCTGGCCAACGAGCGAGTGAATGGCAGCGGGATCGTCGTAATGCTCGACCCCGCGAAAGGCCGAGACGCGGGCAGGATCGGGTTGTCGGTCGGTGTTCACTCGTTTTCCAGCGCCAACAGGGCAGCCCGGATTTTTTCACCGAACGCCCTCCGCGTAAAGTGCCGCAGGAACCGATCGCGCAGGCCGGCCTCGTCTGTGCGGCCGAGAAAGCCCTCGAGCCGGTCGGCAATTTGGCGAGGCGACTTTGTGTCCACAAGCCCCTCGTAACCGGTGGGGAACAGTTCTGGCAAAATCCGCCAGCGAGTTGCGATAATTGGCAGGCCGTGCGCCATCGCCTCGACGAGGCTGACCGGGTGCGCCTCAAATTCGTAGTACGACGCCAACACGAACGCGTCGGCCTGGGCGAATAACTCGCGCTTTTTAGGCTCGTCGGCAAAGCCGTGGTAAACCACGAGCGGCCCGTGCGCGTCGTTCAGTTCCGCCTGGCCAAGCCGCCCGGTGAACTCGGCCTCTTCGCCGGCGAGATAAAATTTGCCGGCAACGTCGAGTTGCACGCGCGCGGCTGATTGCTTGGTTTGCAACCGTGCGTTGATTTCGGCGACAGCGTCGATGGCGTCGAACAATCCCTTTTCGCGGTAGCAGAGGCTCAAGTACAGCACGCGAAACGTCGCCGCCGCCTCGCCTCCGATCCGCGCTTGGGCAAGTGCCTTGGCGCGGGACTGCTGCGCCGGTTGCAGCACGGTGTCGTAGTCGGGGCAGGGGTCGGGCGCGCAGTTCGGCACGGTAACGATGTTGCGCGGCGAGAGCTTGGCGGCGTCCTCGTGATAATAATCTCCCAGCACAATGCTCAGCGCGGGGCGACCAAGCAACCGCCGCGACACCCAGCGCTCCCATGGACGTGCCCCGGTCTCGAGCCAACTGCCGACGCCGGACGCCTGATAATGAAAAATGGTCCGCCGGAAAAACGGGCGGCAGAGCATCATCACGATCCAGTCGCGGTAAACAGCGTTGCGCAGGCCGGGCGCGGGGACACAGTAGAAATAATTCACGCCGTGTCGCAGCCGCAGCCAAATGGCCTTGAGGCAGTAGCGGAAAATGAGGAGTAGTTTGCGCGGGCTTGCGGAGGCGATGTCATCTACATCTCTCGAGAGGCGGCTGTCGACGTGGAAGACCTCGATCGTTTCGTCGTTGTGAAGCTCGTCGAGCAGTTGCTGCACCATGAAACTTTGCCCGTGGAACGGCGGCGGGACGTGGGCAAAGACGAGTAGTTTCATGATACGTCGTCGTTGCGTTTGGCCAACTGTTCGTACACGCGGTTGTATTTGGCGGCCATCTCGCTGGCGGCCCAGCCCCGGACGCTGTCGCGGATTCCGGTCGGCGGTGCGGGGGTGAAATCGCCGTTGAGGATGGAGGCGATTTTGTCGCGCAAACCGTTGATGCTGCCGGTGTCGTACAGGAGGCCGGTCGTTCCGTCGCGCACGATGTCGACATTGCCGCCGCTGCGGGCCGCGAGGGCGGGGAGACCCAGCGCGAGTGCTTCCATCAGCGACACGCTGCATGGCTCGTTCTCCGAGGCGACGACGACGAAATGGCCGTCGCGGAGGGCGTCGGTGACTTGGTTCGTCACGCCGCGCAGCAGGACGGTTTTCTGCAGGCCGAGTTGCTCGATCGATTCGCGCAGCTCGGCGGCGAAGGCTTGCGAGTCGGCGTCGCTCTGCTCCGGCCCCCAGAGGTGAAACTCGACGCGGACCTTGAGTTCGGCTGGCAGCTTGGCCAAGGCGGCGATGGGGTGGTGCCAGCATTTCCAGCGGACGAGCGTACCCATGCCGACGAGCTTGAGCTTGGCCAACGGATTGGCGCTTGGCCAAGCGTTCGTTGTGAGCGGTTCCTGCAAAAAACGATCGGCGCAGCCAGAGAAAATAATGCTGCACTTGGGCGGCTCGGCGGCGAGGCCGTAGTGCGCTGCCATGTTGGGGTTGAGCACCACGGTGGTCATCCAGTCGCGGCGCGCCGCCCAGCGGTAAAGCCACGTGCGATTGGCGTAGCTGTGGTTCGTGAACAGAATCCGCCGGCCGAGAAACAGGCCGGCCAGCAACGCGACGATCAGCCCGCCGCGCGTGTGCGCGTGGAGCACATCGAACGACTCCTGCCGGAGGAGTTTGCGCAGGCTGAAAAATGCCAGCGCGCTGGTAAAAAAAATGGTGAGGTGGCTCGGTGAGTCGCTGGCGATGAAGCCGGTGCGCCGGTAGTCGAGCGTCGGCGAGCGGGATTCCGCGTAGTCGCGGTGAACCCAGACCGTGTGCCGGATGTCTGCCGCCGGGCCGGCCTGGTGCAGGCAGCGGATCACCGAGAGGATGCCGCCGGCGTCCTCGCGCTGACCGACCAGGTGGAGAATTCTCATTCCAGCTCGGGCTGCTCAGGTTGCTCCTCGCGCAACCGGTCCCGCAACATGTATTGGCAGGTGATCAACAGGCCGGCCTGAAGGGAGAAGGTTTTCATCGCGTACTCGCTGTCGCCGTGCAGGAAGATGAAGGCGACCACGTTGGCCATCCAGAGGCAGGCGATGATACAGCTTACGCGGGAGAAGTCATCATCCACACCGTGTTTACGGAGATGAAGAATCACCTTGGTTGCGACCACCGAGCCGGAGACGAGAAACAACAGCATGAAGCAGGTGCCAATCAGGCCGGTGTTGACCATCAACCCAATGAATCCGTTGTAAAAACGCCCCTGGTTGATGTGATAAGTGATTGCCGTGGGGTCCCATTGCAGCGAGTGGTCTCCAAAACCGGACTGTCCAAACCCGCGCCCTACCCACAGATACTGTGACATCATTTTAAACCCCTCATCGCGTAGGACACGCCGGGTTTCCATTGTGCTCAGCCCGTCCATCCGCGCGTCGGGATGCACCGTGATGCCGGGCAGCACCGAGAGAGCGCGCTGGGCCGCGAGCGGCATGCGCTCGGCGAAGCCGTAAGAAATCGTCAGGCCAAGGGCCAACAAGAGGGTTCCCGCCATGGCGTTGCGCATGGTGATCAGCCTTTGGGTAAAGACCATGAAACTTATGACAAGAATGATGATGACCACCGTGTAACGGTGCCCGCTCAGCAGGCCCGCTCCCACGATGGTCAGGGCTGCTGGGATCAGCCATACACCCTTCGAGGTTAGGAAGTCGTTGAGCTTGTTCTTGATGAGCAACAGCCACAGGAAACCGATACTCACGAAAGCCAGCGACTGGTAGCGGTTGATGCCCATCTTCATCCGTTCCATCTCGAAGTTGCGGGCGTCGCCAGGCACTTCGAGGAAAAACAGGATGTTGAACAGGCCGGGAGCGTTGGAGTAAATCACATCAGAGATCACCCACGTGGCCGATAGGGCGCACTGGATGATAAACAGCTTCCGGATCTGCTCCTCCTTCAGGCGCACCATCATGAACAGCAGCGGGAAGATGGCGCAGGTAAGCTGCTGAAAATAAAACCGTCCGCCCATCTGCTCGCCGCCCATCGTGCGAAAGCCGACGCCGCGCTCCATCATCGTGAATACCAGCACGCCGCAATAGCCGGCCACGCCAAGCAGCATCCATTTGTGTTCAAAAATGGAGTCCCACAATTCGTCCCGATATTGCCGGAATGAAAACACCAGCACGCAGCCGGTCCAGCCCAGCAGTGCCGCGGCCTCCCAAAGAAACGGCCGGCCGGGAAAAAACGGCAAGATCAGTGCCGTGGAAAACGTCGCCACCGCGAAGACCACCGACAGCGTCGCGTGGTACGGCATCAACATCAGCCAGGCCAGTCCACCAAAGGCGAACGCGGCGAAAAAAGCGTCATCCGCCAGCATGTACCCCAAAACGAGCACAAGCAGCATGATGATACTGAAAATGAGAAGCTTTTGCAGGCGCAGCGCACCTTCCAACGAACCGGCATTCACGGCGCGTGGTTATATCCGTTTTTCGGCATTGTGCAACCTTGCGTCATCGCCAATTACTCAGGATTGATCTCCATCATTCGGCGTTTCAGCTCGTCCCTCAGCACGGTTCGCTGCTCGTCACTTACCTTCCGGGGCACCTCCAACGGTTCGCCGAAAGCCACGTCGCAGCGTGTCAACGGCCACGGCAGTTGAAACCGATCCCAGCTCCCGAAGCGCACCTTCCGCCGGGCTTGGCAACCCAGCGGCACGATCGGCAAGCCGGTCAACTGGGCCAGCGACAGGATACCGTCCTG
>Ga0066836_10000522_pt1 | contig 18635 bp, 17 predicted proteins | sample ETNtaG_18_FD_71568 | JGI IMG/M metagenome (GOLD analysis project Ga0066836, IMG submission 71568) | Marine microbial and viral communities from oxygen minimum zone, Eastern Pacific Ocean - ETNP201302SV91 | ecosystem: Environmental > Aquatic > Marine > Oceanic | place: Pacific Ocean: Eastern... | reverse complement strand
TCGTTGTCTCTTCTTTGGAGATGAGATAGCCATTAGTTACAAACTCCCAATCAACAAAAGCGGCATGATACATACCATTATCTACGGCCATCTCTATACGGAACTGGGCCCGATCGCTGGGGTGGTCGTTTACAGGATGCCAAGCCATACTGCTCGACGGTTCTCCGACAACGTACATAATCCTGTCGATATAGTACGAGCCATCGTCAACTAGAAAGGGTTCGTGGTACCAGCCCCCGGCACCAACTGGGGCGTATTCGGCAGGGACCGGTCCAGGTTTACCCGCATAAGCAAATCGTGCTTCAAATTCGGACCCTACGGGCAGGTTCGTTGCTGGCACGACGGTGACTTCAGTGCCTTCTCTGATAAAACAAGCCTCTTCTCCATTCACTATCACTTCAGTTACAGCCATGTTTGCGTTTAGGTCTACGTTAAAGCTGGAAAGGTTCTCAGTGGTCTTTGCTTCTATCGTCGTCCAACCACCCAGATCTCCAGTACCTGGTTCCCATTTGACGTCAATAAGGTAGCGATCGACGTCATACCCTCCGTTGCCAAGACCGGGGAAGTATGGATCTCCGACTCCTTTGGAGCCTTTCTGAAATTCCGTACCGGTTTCACCAGAAGCGGAAGACGCGTCGCATTTTTGTTCATCTTCGGGGTTAGGCGGAATGTCGTCTACCGTAGCCATAGCTTCGGGGTTAGGCAGAATGTCGTCTACCGTAGCCATAGGGTCATACGGGATTGTGGGTGTGGGTGTTTGAGTGGGCGTAACTTCTTCAATGGTGGACGTAGGTGTTTCCTGCTCAACAAGTTCACCAACTGGTTTCTCGCCGGTATCGCCAGCGCATGAGGTTGCGGTTACAAAAAGCCCGAAGACCATTGCCGAAACGGCAGAGAAACGAAGAAAGTTAAACCTTTTAGTATGTATGTTCTTCATGTTCGGGTAGACCAACGAGGGTGGGATTTGGGGTCACTAGTTTCAGTACATCTGGAGTGTATTTGAAATCAAGGCTCGTAACTTCACCTAAGTAATCCCCATCAACCTGGTAAGGGAATGGTCGATGACCTTCAATACGGAAACTTGAGACATCAGCCTTGTAATTTATGTATGAATGTTTGTGGAATGCAGTTGATCCTCGAATAGCTCCGCTGACAAGATTCAACATACGGTTCACTCGAAGACTGTTGATGCTAATCGCGACCAAACCACGGCTTAAATCTGCGTCGGGAGACAAATTCAACGATTTACTACCGAGATAGGTGTATGGGTCGGTATTCAAACAAATCGCAAATTTTGAGTTTGGGACAACGCTCCCATCATCATGTCGTATACGAAAAGCAGGCTTTTTCCGGTCATAGTGGCGGAGCCAAGTATCTACGGCGGCGTACACGAATAAAGCGTGACTAGCATATCGTTTTAACCTTCCGCGTTTCTCAACTTCTGCGACCACTGCAGCATCAAAACCCATTCCAGCGTGGAAAAGGAAATACCGACCGTTAACACATCCAAGGCCAATTCGTTTTGGTACGTGATTCTCAATTGTTTCAAGAAGGATGCCAGTGGCTTCAACTGGATCATCAGGCAACCCAAGGGTGCGGGCAAAAACATTCGTTGACCCACCTGGAAGAACCGCAAGTGCAGTTTCAGAACCTATAAGTCCATTAGCGGCTTCGTTCAACGTCCCGTCACCTCCAAGAACCATTACAACATCAAATAATTTCTCTGCGGCTTCCCTTGTTATTCGAGTAGCGTGATCTCTCCTAATGGTTTCTGCTAGGACAACTTCATGGTCCGCCGCTAATGCCTTTTGGATGACTACCCGAGTACGTGGCGTGACTGATGACGCTGCAGGATTAACTAGGAACATTATCTTCACATCACCATTGTACGAAATTTGATCCGAACTGTGGGTTTCCGCCTGTTCTACGGTTGTGGATTCTTGCTAAACCTGTTGTAGGGTCAAGATATTGACCTAGGTAGGTCAACGTATAAATCCCCGAAAAGTAGAGAAAAATGAAAGTAGCAGTCTGCGTAAAACAAATCCCGGATCCCGCAGATCCAGGAGAAATTGACCCGAACACGAAAACATTGAAACGTGACACAAAACTGATTCTTGACGAATCTGACTCTTACGGAGTCGAAATGGCACTTCAACTAGTAGGAGACGACGGAGAGGTCGTACTCGTATCGATGGTTCCAAACAATGAACGTAACGGGTTAAACAATGCTCTAGCAATGGGTGCTCATAGCGCTCTGCTTGTAAGCGACGATGCCTTGTCTGGAACCGATGCTCTAGGTACGGCGAAAGTCCTTGCTGCGGCTATTAAGAGAATAGGTGCTGATCTAGTCTTAGCAGCCACCGAATCTTCCGATGGTTACACGGGAACCGTTCCCGAACAAGTAGCTGAACTCTTGGGACTCCCATCAGTTACATTCGCGAAAGAAGTAACCATTGATGGAGGAAACGTGGCAGTTAAGAGGCAGACAGAGGATGGGTATGACGAAGTAACGTGCCCGCTTCCTGCTTTGGTATCAGTTACGGCAGGTGTGGTTGAGCCGAGGTACCCCTCATTTAAAGGAATTATGGCTGCGAAATCAAAGCCCGTTGAAGAACTTGGGTTAGCGGATCTTGGCATTGACGCAGCAAGTGTTGGCTGGGCGGGCGGTGGACAGGAAATCGTGTCCATTGAACTAGCTCCAGCGCGCGAAGCGGGAGAAATTGTTGAAGATGAAGGTGATGGTCATGAACGAATTGTGGCATTCCTTCAAGAACTGAAAGTCATATAGGAGGCGACATGGGAACCATATGGGTACACGCAGAAACAAATAATGGGACAGTCTCCACAATAACCCTTGAATTACTAGCTAAAGCTCGTGAACTAGGTGATGTAGTAGCCGTACATGCAGGAGGCGATGCTGAACAAGTAGCAGCGCAACTAGGAGAACATGGAGCAGGCAAGATTCTGAGCACCGGAGATCTTGAGGGTGGCCTACCAGGTCCGGCTCTAGGATCAGCGTTGGCTGACTTAGCTGCAAGTGAAGCGCCACAGGCAATTCTTTTCGGCACCACATACGGTGGCCGTGATGTCGCTGGGCGTCTGTCTGTGAAATTGGATGCGCCTGTCATAACTAACATTGTTGACATCGTTGATAGCGATGGACTTGTTGGAATTGAACCAGTTTTTGGCGGCACCACAAACGTGAACACAAAATTCACCGGAAGTAAACCAGGGATTTTCCTTGTCCGCCCGAAATCATTTAATGCGGAACCTTCAGGTGGAAGCCCAGCAGAAGTTGGGGCACTAACCGTGCCCGAATTAGGCGCGACAGGATCAGCCAAAGTCGTTAGCCAATTTGTCGAAGAGTCCGACGGGCCGAAATTGGATGAAGCTGGAGTTGTTGTTTCAGGTGGGCGTGGACTTGGCGAAGCAGACAAATACCAAATGATCGAAGATCTTGCCAAAAAACTTGGAGGAGCTGCTGGAGCGTCACGTGCAATCGTTGATGCTGGATGGGTTCCTTATAGTTACCAGGTAGGGCAAACCGGAAAAGTCGTTAAACCCGATGTATACATCGCGGCGGGCATTTCAGGAGCTACCCAGCACATGGTCGGCATGAAGGGCTCAAAGACCATTATCGCGATCAATAAGGATCCAGAAGCCCCAATCTTCTCAATCGCTGACTTGGGAATTATTGGAGATGTCCATAAAGTCCTTCCAGCATTACTTGCTGCATTAGGTGAGTAAAAGAACAAAGAGATAAGCGGCCCCATGGTCATCGCTTTAAATATCGCCGCTCTAATGTTAGTGATCGGTATTTCCTGGACTGGGATGATGTGGCTAGCAGGATTCATCCATCGAAACAGCACTAAAGATGGACCGTCCGAATCGGATGATTGAGTTCGACTACGAACGGCATAAACCACTAAATAGGGGCTCTTTAAATAAAGCGCTAAAACAAGAAATTCGCCTGGCCTGTGCCAAGCGATGAAGTGACCTAATAATAGCACATCTAGATTTTCAATGTCACGAAAAACGGTGGATTCGGCAAATTCTTGCAAAAATTATTCACAAAATGAGTGGCGTATCAGAATTTCAGTTTCAAAGACGCAAAAAAATACTCATCTTATCTATTCTAGAGATAACAATCTAAAGTAATTATCTCTTATATCGATATGGGTATTAAATAACTGGCCATGGATACCGAGTCCCAGAATGATCGCTTGGGAAAAGCCCCGCGTGTATAAGTCCTTGAGCCCTTTGGATCATTGCCGCCTCTTCAGCGTCAGTAAGTAAGGCAGAAAGATTATCGGTCACAGGTTTCTCAACAAAAGATTTCAGGTCATTAAGCAACACGTCAGGGATCTTGGAACCAGCCCAATCCCAAATTACAGTCCTCAGTTTAAAATCAACATGAAATGTTAACCCATTATCAATCGCCCAAACTTTCCCGTCGTTGCTTAATAGGCAATGGCCGCCCTTTCGGTCTGTGCTATTCGCTACGAAATCAAAGAGGCATATTTTTTGTAACGCGAATTGGTTGCCTGAGTCTTCAAGAATATGAAAGTAGTGAACATCAAAATCGCATGGGACGAACAACTGTAGTGAACCAACTCCCATGGGGCCTTCACAGCGGACTGTTGGGGGCACGATATTCCAGCCAAGATTCCCCGCTAGTTCATAAGCAGCGACCTCTCTTAGGTAAAGACCGTTAGGGAAATCCCAGAGAGGACGTTCGCCTTTCGCTGGTTTATAAATACCTTGTAAGTCAAATTCATCATGTACAACATTGACAAGATAGGTGGCATTTGAACTCCAAAGCATTTTCCCGACGATTTCGATATCGCTATCCGCTAACACCTTTACAGCATCAACATTTGAAATGGGATCCCGGTCTCGGAAAGGTGCCTCGTTAGTTTCCATAGTCGTACTAATTGGAACAGGGACACCAGCCGTCTGCGTAGTTAATTGGATCTCCGCAGATCTCGCATGGTGGGCGACCGGCACGAATCACATCGTTTGCTTTAGCAATGAAAGCTTTAACTTGACCTGGCGTTAAATGAATTTGAGCCATCGCAGCTTCGCTATCTTCGCTTAGTTCTTCGGCCACAACGACAAATTCTGATTTATCTTTTTCAAAAGCTACGCCAATAGAAGAAACAATCCAATCAGGGCTAACCGGTTCAATCAGTTCTAGGGCAAGCGGGACCTCATCTTGCTTAATTGGTTCAGCTTCGTCAATAAGTTGATCAAGGAATTCAGCTAAAGCGCTGACTTGCATTTTTTCTAATTGAAGGGTCGCTAAATCATCTGGATTCCCAAATTGAAGAAAAAAGACTCGTTGACCGGAAGGTCCAACAGTTCCTGTAGTGAAATGCTGTAGTTGCCCGAAATGAAATGAACGACTCATGGTCACATACCTTTGGGAAGTAGAGAAGCTATGTCAGCTCCGGTTGAATTTACCGCTAGAACATAAGGTGAGGATGGCCCATAAAGGATAGGGGACACCGAGCAAGGTGAAATATTGATCCTTTGGAAAAGGTCAAGAGGTGTTCCTAATGCTGTTGCTATAACCGTCTTGATCGTATCGGCATGGGAGACAGCAACTACGATTTCGCCTCGGTGCTCCTCCGCTATTTCAGTCATTGTTGTAGACATTCGAGATTGAATTTCAAGAAATGACTCACCAGATGGAAATCGGAAGCCTGAAGGATTATTTTGTACTTGTTTCCAATCAGCCAACTTTCTTAAATCAGATAACTTTCTCCCTGTCCAGGTTCCAAAATCTGCTTCTATCAGCCCCCGATGACGGCGAACTTTCACACCGATACTATTTGCAATCGGTTTCGCAGTTTCAATCGTTCTTTCCATTGGGGAGCTATAAACAGCTGTGATGCCAGTTGTATCAGCAAGAAACCCAGCTACCTTCTTCGCTTGAGCTTCCCCTGCGGGGCTTAGGTGAAGTCCTTTAGCTCTCCCTGGGAGAATCCTCCCGGTAGTCGGGGTGTGACCATGACGAACGAGCACAACGAGTGTTGCCTTCTTCTCTGTTCTTTTAGTTCGTTGTTCTTTGCTCACCGTTAATTACGTTATCGCCAGTAGAAGTTAATGGAATCAAGAAATACTTGATTCTAAAAATTTTTACAATCAGGCAACGAGTTTGTATAAGAACCGCTAACGTCCATGCGATGGGTCTTAAAGAGATCAATGAAGAGATTATCGCGTGTCGAGCGTGCCCTCGTTTAGTGAAGTGGAGAGAAAAAGTCGCTTGCGAAAAGCGCGCATCATATAGAAACGAAACGTATTGGGGAAAGCCAGTTCCATCATTCGGAGATCCGAAATCACGTCTGTTGATTGTAGGTTTAGCACCTGCTGCTCATGGCGCAAACAGAACCGGAAGGATGTTCACAGGGGATAGAAGCGGCGACTTCTTATTCGCAGCACTTCATCGAGCCGGATATGCAAATCAAGCAGAAGCAACTAGCAGAGAAGACGGACTTGTTCTGAAGGATGCGTACATCACCGCTCCGGTGCGTTGCGCCCCTCCGCAGAATAAGCCGACTGCAGAAGAACAAAAGAAATGCCGTGACTTCCTCCTACGAGAGATGGAATACCTTCCAAACGTGAAAGTTATTCTCGCGCTTGGCGGAATTGGATACTTATCGGTTGCTAAAGAACTTAATGTGAACCCTAAACCCAAGTTCGGACACGGGCTTGAAGTTCCCTTACCTGACGGACGCACCCTTCTATGTAGCTATCATGTAAGTCAACAAAACACGTTTACAGGACGATTGACCAATCAGATGTTTGATGATGTTCTCGACAGGGCGAAAGAACTTTCAAAAAACTAAGCAAAACTCGGGAAATGATTTCGGTTCTTGGTCGTCGGTTTCGTTTTAATCGGATAGCGTCGGAAATCATGAAACGACGTTTTTCTCTTCTCATTCTTGCTTTGCTTTTATTGACGGCCTGCGGGTCATCAGGGAAGCCAAAAAGCTTTTCAGAACAAGAAGGGCCGCTGTCTGGGAAAATATCTGCCCTAGAAGATCACCTTCTACAAAGGGACGAAAACCCTGATTTTGTTCCTTTAGTCCAACGAAACTTTTTGGAAGGTTGCGTAATTGGGGGTCAACAAAGAGCGCCTTCAATAGACTCTGTCGTCTTAGCCAATACATGCGCATGTAGTTATTATGGTCTAGTGGATTATGTGCGAGACAATACTCTTACAGAACTAGATGCCTTTGAACTCTTTGAAAAGTTAGACAAAGCACTGAAGGAAGAGGGCGGCTACGCTGGGCTTAGTAGCAACTACACGGAGATTTTTGCCGCTTGTCAAAGTTGATCAGAGTCCGCCTGCCACTTGCGTTGTGCCTCCTATGCGCAGTATTGGGTTGCGCTTCAAACCAGGGCGAGGGGGGATTCTCTAAAGACCAAGGGCCAATCGCTGCTAATTTAATCGGGGCGTTACAAGAAGGCGAGGATCCTAATCTCGTCCCAGAAGTTAAACGAAACTTCTTAAAAGGCTGCGTAACCGGCGCAACTGATGCCATCCCTGATCTTGTTGCTATCCAAGAGACGGGGCTTCTCAGCGTTTGCGGTTGTAGCTATAAAAAGATAGTGGACCATCTTAGAACTTCCTCAACTGCGATCTATGACTCTTCGGCTTCACTATCAGAAATAGAAAATGATGCGTACGAAAATTTTAAAAAAATAGATGAAGATTTCCAAAAAGGCGAAGGTGAATTTACTGAGAAGTTAATTGAGATCTTCCAGACCTGTATTAGAGAATCAGCGCCAACTATTTCTTCGTAGGAAGCCCTAGCCTCGGGCTTTCATTTGCCCACTCAGGCCATCGTGTTCGGCTTTTCTGGGCTAATTTTTGCATTAACGCTATAGCGCCAGGGTCGTCATCGCCTGGACGCGTTTCTATAGCGCCATCGGCAATCATGGCTTCAATAACAGCTCTTCCTAAATCAGTTCTAACGATGGTAAGGGTCCAGTCCGTAAGTTCTCCTATCCCGCCCGTTGAGATATCTGCATGCTCTGCAGCGAAATCTGGGCAGTGATTACACCCTTCACGGGTCCAGGCATGACACTCCTTCAAGTTTATTTCGTGGTAGTCACCATTGTTCATCCATACCTGAAAGACGCCTTTAATATTCATCTTTGAAATTTCATCTTTGTGTAGCCCATATTTGACCCAGAAAAGTTCATCAAACATAGAGTCATCAAAAGATTTGGAGCAAAGAAGCCCAATATTCAACTTAATAGGTTTACCGACCTTACCTACTTTCCTATTCCACATCACGGGCGCTATCGATGTTTGGCAGCTCATGCCGACAAGGGCTAACCTCTCAAGGCCTCTTTCTTTCGCTTCAGGGTATGCCATGGTGTTAGCTGAATACGTGTAGCGGCTTCCAGATCCTTGAAGGACCTCATCTCGGTTGGTCGCAACCATCGGTTTAGCTTTCCAACCAGCGCTTCCTTCAGCACCATCGGAGTCTTCAAGACCAGATACTAAGGCTCCATCAATAACGTTGTTCTCCAAACACCAGATAAGTATTGATGAGACCAAACCTCCATCTTGACCAATCTCGTAGACAAAATCATCTGATGCTCGGGTTAGCAGGATGTCCTTGTATATTCCCGCTATTTCTTCATCCTCACGAACTCTTCCAAACAAATGATCGTCTGCTTCCGTTTCCCAATCACGGAATCTTGGACATGCACGTGTGCAACTTGTGCACCCCTTCTCACCGTGGACACAATTTGAGATGCCTAACTCGTCTTCAAGATGGAAAGGCTTATATTGGCCAGGCTCATGTTTGTACCCGATTACGTCATGAGGGCATGCAATCACGCAACCTGCGCAACCAGTGCAAAGCCCAGAAGTAATTACTTCATCATGCAACTCTTTCCATTGAAAAGACCAACGAGCCTTTTTTTCTTTCGGTGCAGTCTCTACATTTGCCATGATGCGAGGATACATCCTCAGGAACCCAGAGTGTCGCAGGAAATAAAACTTTGAATCAAAGATGGTCAACAATTTTCCCTACAATTCGCGCCCTCGGCAGGATTCGAACCTGCGCACATGGCTCCGGAGGCCAATGCTCTATCCCCTGAGCTACGAGGGCGAATCTTTTCAGGGTAGCTACATCAATACCCAGCTCAAAATAGGCACCTAATTAACCACCTGAAGTAATCTGCTCTGCTTCCGCAGAGAGCGTTGAATATGTAAAGGGGTCATCCAACCACCCCTCTGGCAAAGAGACTTTCTTTGGACCACCTTTGTGACTTCGTGGGATCCGATAGGCCTCTTTGGGTAACGTTAAATCTGGATCAAAACGGCTTACAATTTGGTCAAGCTCATCTAAAGTTGTGATTTGGTGTATCTCCCTTCGGATATCTTTCCCAACTGCAAATCCTGTTAAGTACCAAGAAGCATGTTTGCGAAAAGTCCGTAACGCTGTTTCAGCCCCGTGCCATTCCACAACACCCTCAGCGTGTTGACACATAACCTTCCCAACTTCACCTAAGGAAGGGAAGGGGGAAGGGTCTATTCCGGAGAAAGCTTCCGCCAATTGTTTGAAAAGCCAAGGACGGCCAAGGCAGCCACGCCCAATAACTACACCATCGGCCATTGTTTGACGCATCATCCTAATTGCATCATGTGGCTCCCAAATATCTCCGTTCCCAAGGATAGGTATTGACTGAATGTGTTGCTTTAGTTCTCCAATAGCATCCCATTTTGCCTTACCACTGTAGAGTTGCTCGACCGTCCTAGCGTGAAGCGCTATAGCTGCCACTCCTTCATCCTCAGCGATCTTGCCAGCATCAAGAAAAGTAAGATGAGTATCATCAATGCCCATTCTAAATTTAACTGTGATAGGGATTTCTCCCGAAGCCGCATCAACAACAGATCTAATTATCTTTTGAAAGAGAGGGCGTTTATATGGCAATGCACCCCCTCCGCCGTGCTTAGTTACTTTTGGCACTGGACATCCGAAATTCAGGTCAATATGTTCAACTTGTTCTTGTTCAACAAGATCCTTCACAGCAGCTTCAAGAGAGTCAGGATCTGTGCCGTAGAGTTGAATAGACCTAGGGACTTCATTCTCACCGAATTCAGCTAACTTGAGTGTCTTCTCGTTCTTTTCTACAAAAGCTCTTGCAGTAATCATCTGATTCACAAACAATCCAGGTGTTGCCCCCGAATAAACAGTGTTTAGGTTCGCGCTATCAACGCCTGCTTGCATAAAGGATCGACACAAATCTCTAAAAGGAACATCAGTTACCCCTGCCATCGGTGCCAAAACGACCGGGGGCCAAAGTTTGAGAGACCCAATAGATGCAGGCGAGAATTCTCCAACGTCAGCGAAATAATCTCCATGGTCTCTCACCCTGTTCACGTTATAGGGCAAATTGGAACGTTTGAGAATACAAAATCTTTTTCTCATAACACATAAATAGTGAGATTAATAAAGAAATGACAAGCGTTGACCTTCACTGGACCATACGATAGGAATTCAAGCGTGGAAGGTATTTTCATGATTAACGAAACAATCAAATCCTCTCTGCGTCAAGCAATGAAAGAATTGGGTGTCTCACCCATCCCATCTGAAATACATATGGAACGACCCGCGAATCGGGACCATGGAGACTGGTCCTCTAATCTTGCGCTAGTTGTATCAAAAGAAGCGGGGAGGCAAGCCCGAGAGTTAGCTGAGCAAATTTCTGAATACATAAATGCGAATTTACCTGAAGGGGTAGAAGAAGTTTCAACGGCTGGCCCCGGATTCATAAATTTCAAAGTCTCGCTTCGTAGCTTACTCCAAGTGCTTGTTGACGTACTGGAGAAAGGTCCAGATGATTTTGGCCAGTTGCAGATTGGCGAAGGCAGAAAAGTCAATATTGAATTTGTAAGCGCTAACCCCACAGGACCCCTTCACGCTGGCCATGCCCGCGGTGCATGTTATGGAGATGCCATAGCGAGTATCCTCTCAGCAGTCGGCTTTAATGTTCACCGAGAGTTCTATATGAATGACCGCGGGCTACAAATGCAGATTTATGGCGAATCTCTTCAAGCAAGAAAAAAAGGGACTGTAATCCCTGACGGGGGATATGGCGGTGAATACATCATTGAATGGGCATCGTTAATGCCAGAAGGGCTTTCCTTATCGGAAATCATTGAATGGGGTTGTGCTTATGCGAAACAAGACCAACAAGAAACGCTAGCGGAATTAGGTATTCAATTCGATACATGGTTCAGTGAAAAATCAATGATAGAGAATGGGGGAATAGAACAAGCGTTGGGAGATCTCACTTCTGAAGGAGCCGCATATGAAAAAGATGGGGCGACATGGCTCTCTTCCACTAATTTCGGTGACGATAAGGATCGAGTATTGGTAAAAAGTGATGGCGAGTTAACCTATTTAACTCCTGACATTGCCTACCACCGCGACAAGTATGAAAGATCAGATTGGTTGATTAACGTCTGGGGCGCTGACCACCACGGCTATGTCGCCCGAATGAAAGCAGCCATGAGCGCTCTAGGCAACGACCCAAATGACCTTTCCATTCAGATAACGCAGTTAGTGAAACTCGTTCGAGCAGGTCAAGAAGTAAAGCTGTCCAAAAGGCAGGGCGACATTATTGAATTGCGAAACATAATAGAAGAGATAGGTTCAGATGCCACAAGGTTCATGTACCTACTCCAATCAGTGGACTCAAAACAGACATTTGATCTAGAATTGGCAGCTTCTCACGCTATGGAGAACCCCGTTTATTATGTGCAAATGGCGCACGCCCGCCTATGTTCCATTGAGCGGAACGCGAAAGACGAAGGTTTTGCTCAGATAGATCTCTCACTTTCGGAGTTAGAAGTACTTACGCATGTAAGAGAAATAGAAATCCTCCGATACCTAGAGATCCTTCCAGAAATTATCGAACTATCAGCTAGAGAACTCGCCCCACATAAAATAGTTACATGGACTAGGGATTTTGCTAATGCCGTGCATGGCTTCTACCACGATTGTTATGTGATCGGAGACGGAGTCAGCGCTGAATTAACAAATGCGCGACTCAACCTAGTAGTAGCATCAAGGACAGGCCTTAAAGTGGGGCTTGATTTATTGGGCGTTACCGCTCCAGAAAAAATGTAGGGAAAAAATGGTTGCGAAAATTTCGTCGTCTCTTCTACCCGACAATACGACTATCGCAGAAGATGGAATGGTTGTTTTTGCAGGTGTTCGGGCCGATGACTTGGCTAAAGAATATGGGACACCTCTTTTCGTTTACGATGAGGAACATATTCGTCAGCGCTGCCGAGAGGCAGTCAATGCCTTCGCTGATGGAGTTTCATACGCTGCTAAAGCTTTCCTGTGTAAAGCCATGGCACGTCTAGCTTACGAAGAAGGAATGGGACTTGACGTGGCAACGATTGGGGAGGCATTTGTTGCTATTCAGGCAGGAGTACCCGCTGAGAAACTAACTTTGCATGGAAACAATAAATCATTTGAAGAGCTGCAATATGCAATGGATAAAGGGATTGGGAAAGTAGTTATAGATAGTTTTGACGAAATCGCGAAAATAGAACAATTATTTTCTGCAAGTAACACCCCAGTTAAAGCACTTATCCGTATCACTCCCGGTGTTGAAGCACACACACATGAATACATCACCACTGGTGAAGAAGACTCAAAGTTCGGTTTTACTGTTTCAACAGGACTTGCAGAAAAAGCTATAGACATCGTAAGCAATTCCGATGCGATAGAACTAATGGGCATACACGCACATATCGGCTCTCAGGTCTTTACTAAGGAGTCATTTCGTAGATCCACTGAAACACTCGCAGAACTCGCTAATAGCTTCTCATTACCTGAACTTTGTGTCGGAGGTGGTCTAGGGGTTCCTTATCTCAACGACGAATCATCGATCTCTATCACAGAATGGGGTGCGATCGTTCGTAAAGTCTGCGAACAACGAGGAGTCGCTGCGCAGATAACTGCTGAACCAGGGAGAAGCATCGTTGCCAGTGCAGCAGTAACCCTATATACCATTGGCACGATTAAAGAACTTGAAGGTATCCGAACTTACGTTGCCGTTGATGGGGGAATGCACGATAACCCAAGGCCGGCCTTATATGGAAGTGGCTACGAAACATTTCTAGCTAGGGCCACTGCTTCAGAAAGAGATATGCCAATAACTCTTGTCGGGAAACATTGCGAGTCAGGTGATGTTCTCGTACGTGATGGCTCCATTCCAAGCAATGCCAGCATCGGTGACCTATTGGTTACGCCAGTGACCGGAGCTTATGGACAATCAATGGGGTCAAACTACAACAAAGTTCTTCGGCCCGCAGTAGTCTTCGTAAGATCGGGGCAAGCAGAACTCGTTGTCCGCAGAGAAGGGCTAGAAGATCTACTTACTGCCGACATGGGCTAACCAGGGCGCTTAATTTCTTATTCGTAAGACGTGCCTTCACATCAAAACCATTTAATTTCGTCCATCTAGCACTCCCGCTCATGTAGCTTATAGGAATGGGAAAGACTGAAATTCGTATAGGGATTCTCGGCTGTGGTGTTGTCGGCGATGCATTAATTGCTCTAATCAACGCGCAAAGGGACATTATCGCTTCAAGAACAGGTATAGAAATCATCATCAACGCTGTCGCAGTTAATGACCTAACTAAAGAACGAGGCGAATGGATCGATAAATCAATATTGACCGACAAGCCCGAAGACATAGTCTCCTCACCAGAAATTGACCTCATTGTCGAACTAATCGGTGGAACCGATCCGTCTAAAGAGCTAGTCGAAAAAGCTATTAAAAATGGGAAGCCCGTTGTCACTGCAAACAAAGAACTCCTATCCAAAGAGGGCCCAAATTTATTTACCCTGGCTGATTCAAATGGGGTTGATCTACTCTTCGAAGCTGCTGTCGCAGGGGGAGTGCCATTAATGCGTGTGCTACGAGAGTCGTTAATAGGAGAACCGCTTGATCGAGTTATTGGAATAGTTAATGGAACAACAAACTTTATCCTTTCCCAAATGGCAGAAACAGGTGCAACATATGAAAACGCCCTCATGGAAGCCCAAAGGCTAGGATTCGCTGAAAGCGACCCCACTGCTGATATCAGCGGACAAGACGCTGCCTCGAAAGCTGCAATAATAGCAATGGTCGCATTTGGGGCAGAAATATCTCTTAACGATGTCCCGTATCAGGGAATTTCTGAGATCACTAGCGCTGACATAGCCTTCGCTAAAAAATCACAACGAACAGTAAAACTTCTTGCCGTCGTTGAACACTCAAATGCAACTATTGAAGTCAAGGTGTACCCTGCCATGCTCCCAAATGAACACCCACTTTCATCTGTACGTGACAGCTACAACGCTGTATTCGTGGAAGGCCAAGCAGTAGATAGTCTTATGTTGTATGGCAGGGGCGCAGGTGGGAAACCCACAGCATCAGCTGTGCTAGGAGATGTTATTAGCGCATCAAACAACTTACTAAGTGAGACCTGCCGAGGCATAGGGGAACTTCGCCAAATTCAGTTAAAGGAGTTAAAGGATCAACAAGGTGCGTATTACATAAGTGTGCAAGTTGTAGATGAGCCTGGAGTTCTAGCTAATGTCGCCTCGGTATTCGGTGAAAATAAAGTATCAATACGGTCAATGGAACAAGAAGGAATGGGCGGAGAAGCCCGACTTGTCTTTATAACCCACGAAGCCAATGAGAGAAACTTGCAAGAAACCCTTTCACAACTTGGCCAACTCTCATGCGTTGAGAAAGTAGGGACGACCATCAGGGTCATAGAACCTTAAATGCGATATTTAAGCACGAGAGGCAAAACCCAACCGGCTACATTCAGAGACGTACTTCTAAAGGGCCTAGCTCCAGACGGCGGTCTCTACCTGCCAGAGCAATGGCCGATTTTTGATATCGGTGATATTCAGAAAAAGATTGGTTCAAAACCAAGATATCAAGTGTTAGCAGGGGAAATTATTTGGCCATTCGTAGAAGGCACATTCTCAAGAGAAGAATTAGATGACTTAATTGAGCAAGCGTACGCAACATTCACCTCAGAAAGAATAATCCCGACAAAAGAAATCTCAGACAACCTATGGTTGGCCGAACTCTTTCATGGACCGACCCTCGCGTTTAAAGATATAGCACTCCAACTTGTTGGGCAGTTATTTGACCATCAATTAGAAAAAAATTCAGAAAAAATTACTGTCGTCGGTGCTACCTCTGGAGATACAGGATCTGCTGCTATAGAAGCATGCAGAGATAGAGATGCCATAGATATCGTAATTCTCCATCCGCATGGGAAAACCAGTGAAGTCCAGCGTCGGCAAATGACTACTGTTCACTCATCAAATGTTCATAACATCGCTATAGAGGGCAACTTCGATGATTGCCAGAATCTAGTGAAAGCTATGTTCCGTGATGACACATTCAATCGCACCATTAACATGTCCGGCGTGAATTCAATCAATTGGGCAAGAGTTATGGCTCAGATCGTGTACTACTGGTGGACTGCCATAGAAGTAGCAGATGCCACACAAGTAAGTTTCTGCGTACCTAGCGGAAATTTCGGTAATGTATTTGCAGGCTATGGGGCGCATATAACTGGTTTACCCGTTGAAAAATTTATTGTTGCTTCAAACACCAATGATGTTCTTGATAGATTTTTCAAAACTGGTCAAATGGAAGCACGAGCTGTCGCTCCGACTCTGTCACCTTCAATGGATATCCAAATTTCGAGCAATTTTGAGCGATTACTATTTGAAATCCTTAATAGAGATGGTGAAGAAGTGGAAGCAATGCTTGAACAATTCCACACTGAAGGTTTTCTAGGCGTAGACCAATCAACGCTTGCACAACTCAAAACTAAATGGGCGAGTTCAAGAGTTGACGATGATGAGACATTAGAAACAATTGCCAGCATCTATGAAGAAACCGGGAATCTCGTTGACCCACACACTGCAGTTGGTATAGCGGCAGCCAAACAGAATATAGAAGACCCCAATATCCCTATCATCTGTTTAGCTACAGCGCATCCTAGTAAATTCCCCGAAGCTGTTCATACGGCAACGGGAATTAAGCCAGAACTTCCAGCTCATTTAGACGATCTACATCTAAGGAAAGAAGAGTTTTCTGTTTTGCCGAACAGTTTGGAAGCCGTTAAGGAATTTATATTGGGAAGAACAAGAAATTGATCTTTATATAGATTTCTTTGGAACTGTTGCTGGTTGAAGTATTTACACGATAAAGTTTCAGAGTCGGGCGGAACCTCCTGAGGCACGGTTACTGAGCGGCATCTCTTTCGTGGGTTGCTCTGACTAAGTCGCTGGCAAATTAAGTCAAATTAAAGCGATCGGCGCTTTATACCAAAACCCTAAGATTGAACATAACAATGACAACAGAAACTCCAGATAGGAAAGACCTTGAGTCTAAAGATAAAGATTCTCTTCTCGCTATAGCGAAAGCAATGGGAGGGAAACCAACGACGCGTACAACAAAGGCTGACCTCGTTGATCTGATAATTGAACTCGCCGGAGGGGAGATATCGGAAGAATCTTCAGGGGAAGCTGACAGCTCCTCTGATTCCGAAGAAACCGATGAGACCGAGAACAATAATAATGCTGCCTATTCGGCAGACCCCATGGCCGATGCACGCGCAGAAGCTACGAAAGAATCAAGTCCTTCTGGTGATGAAAACAATAATGAGAACAATGGAAAGAAACGTCGCAGGAGAGGGAAAAGCAAAGAAGCAATGGAAGAATGGTCAGGTGAACCAGTCTCAGCAGAGGGGCACTTAGACCTTCGAGACGACGGGTATGGATTTCTTAGAGTTAACGGTTTCCTCCCTAGCAGGGACGATGTGTATGTCCCAGTAAAATTTGTCCGGCAATACGGTCTTAGAAAAGGGGATCATCTCATTGGGGCATACCGCCCAGCAAACCGCTCAGAGAAAAACCCAGCTCTGCTTCGGTTAGACACAATTAATGGGATTGATTCAGATAACTCAACCGATAGACCAGACTTTGCCGATTTAACTCCGGTATACCCAGATACTAAATTGAGACTAGAGCGATCAGAAGACCCTGAGAATACGACTTCAAGAGCGATAGACCTCGTTGCACCAATCGGTAAAGGGCAGCGAGTCCTTATTGTCTCGGACGCCCGATCAGGACGAGAAGAAGTCATCAAAGAAATCTCGCAATCAATTGAGAGTAATTATTCAGAAGTGAAATTACTTGTCCTACTTATAGATACCCCGCCAGAGCATGTTACAGAAATGAGACGTTGGTTAACCCGGTCTGATGTTGTCGCATCAACTTTTGACCAGTCTCCTGAAGAACATGTCGCAATTGCCGAACTCACTATTGAAAGAGCCAAACGTATGGTCGAAATGGGGGAAGATATCGCAGTCATCATTGATGGCATGACCTCACTGGCAAGAGCGTACAATTTAATTTCCTCCAACTCCGGAAGGCAAACATCCGGCGATGTAGATGCTTCAGCCCTTTATTTGCCTAAGCGATCATTTGGGGCGGGGCGGAAACTAGAAGAAGGCGGTTCTTTAACGGTCTTCGCAAGTGTGCTGAGTGGTACATCTTCAAAGCTTGATGAGATGCTCCTACAGGAGCTACAAGGTGGAAGCACTTCAGAAATATATCTTTCACAAGAAACTGCGGAAGCCCATATCATCCCAGCGTTAAATCTAGGAAAATCTGGCACGCAAAATGAGGAAGGACTGAACTCACCTGATGAATTGAAGCAGGTCCAAAAATTGCGCTCGGAACTTAGAGAAGCGGATTCGAAAAATGCACCTTCAAGCGGGATGGAGTTACTTCTCAAAAAAATCGCTGCAACCGAAGATAACGCAAGCCTTCTGCAAAGTTATTCCTAACTCACAACTCAATTCCTCATCAGGGTGTGCGAACAGAATTCTAAAGATACGATCAATAAGACGAAATCCGTGGAGAGAACAAATGAAACCAGACATTCACCCTGAATACAGAGCAGTGGTTTTTCAAGATACATCATCAGGGGAATCTTGGATTACAAGATCAACAATTGAAACTGATGAAACCATTAAATGGGACGATGGGCAGGAATACCCTCTTGCAAAAGTTCCAATCTCCTCAACCAGCCATCCCTTTTTCACCGGTACGATGACGATAGTGGATACTGCCGGACGGGTAGAGCGTTTTGAAAAACGATATGGAAGAAGAAAACGTTCAACTGACTCTGACGAATAAATCATAAGAGAATCTTGCCAATAGCATGATTGACGATGAACGGCGCGCTGGATTAAACCAAATAAAACTAGATTCTCTATTGCGGAATACTTTCCCAGATAGCAAGTTTGAATATATTCAGACCCAAAGTGGCGCCCTTCGGTCAAATGATAGAAATCAATACCTATACGCACCCAGCGAAAAAGTTTCACCTCTGGCCTTTGCGCTCACCTTTCTAGATAAAGGAGCTGCCATCAATATCATTCTTGATGAGCCAGAGCCTCTTTTGCTTCACCAAGCTACGGGTTTACTCTCAGAGTTCACGTTTTGGGTAATTGATGAAGACGAACTTATCCCTCACCCAAAAAGCGAGACTGAAGAGGAGCT
>Ga0066836_10000519_pt1 | contig 18681 bp, 14 predicted proteins | sample ETNtaG_18_FD_71568 | JGI IMG/M metagenome (GOLD analysis project Ga0066836, IMG submission 71568) | Marine microbial and viral communities from oxygen minimum zone, Eastern Pacific Ocean - ETNP201302SV91 | ecosystem: Environmental > Aquatic > Marine > Oceanic | place: Pacific Ocean: Eastern... | reverse complement strand
ACGACCCGATCGATTACAGGAATTGGGATACAATTTTGAGCATGAAAATTTGGAACCTGCACTCAGAGATTCGCTGGGACTATGGATGTGAAAATATGGATGCACACGCTCATTGGATTGGAGAGGATTTTCCTGAGTTTTCGCTAAAGGATGATGAGGGAAACCGGTTCGATCTAGAGGCACTAAAGGGGCAGTGGTCGGTCGTTTTCTTCTATCCAAAAGATGGTTCACCAGGGTGCACCATTGAGTCGTGTGGGTTTAGGGATAAGCACGAGGATTTCATTGCGTTAGGATCTCAGTTGATTGGTGTTTCTTCCGACTCTATGAGTCGCCATCGTCGATTCAAAGATAAGTTCAATCTTCAATACAAATTATTGTGTGATGACAGGGGCCGATTGGCGAAAAAAATGCAACTAAAGAAAACACTGGGTTTCATGCGAGCAAGGGTTACGTTCATCGTCGACCCTGAAGGAGTAATCCGTGGAACTATAACTGCTCAATTCGCTCCAAAAAAACACGTTTCCCATGCCTTGCGGCAGCTTCGTGAACTCACTACCATGGATACTTGAGATTCCAGAGAATACCGTCATTGATGATGACTTGTATTCCAAGCATGCAGGCCCCGATTACGGGCCAAATTGTGTCAGAAGTGATGCCCTGCTGATGTGCGCTCCATGCGAATAAACCAAGTAGAATATTGCCCAAACAAACCAACCATAAATTTCCAATCACCAACCATTGTGTCCAATTGGCATCAGTTCGCATATGGAAAGCAGTCATTTCCAGCCAAAACATGGATGGTATTGTGACGAGCAAGAAGGCGATGAGAAGGCGATTGTGCCCACCTGCATCTCCTTCACCCCATGGCCACTGTACGGATTCCACCAGCGCCGCATCCCAACGATAGAGGAAAAACCACCACATAATCAAAAATCCAAATGCTGAAATGAACATGCAAGACACATTCAATGTGCGCCAAGATTCCGGGATTCCACCCCACAAATCGTTGGGATTCTCCATCTTCGATATGCCAAACACATACGATGCCAAAACCAAAGGTCCTGTGATGTAGAGCGCTAAGCGAACGGTTTCTCGCGTAATCTCCATTGGAATGCCTCAGGCGAGAGATGACCAATCGACTTCGGCCTCTTCAATCTCGATTTCATCGACATCCATTTGCGCCAACTGGAGTTTGCCGCTTAGTTCATCGTTCACGGCGTGCCAATAGGAGTAGGCCTCAATGACCCAAATTCCGGATTCGCGAGTTCCGTTACCCGATCCCTTGACGCCTCCGAATGGCAAGTGAGCCTCTGCCCCTGTTGTCGAGTTGTTGATTCCCGTCATACCGGCCTTGATTCCGGTCTTGAAGCGATATGCCTCAAGTCGTTCATTGGTGTAAATTGCACTCGATAGGCCATAGGGGCTTGCATTGGCAAGATGAAGGGCGTGCTCGAAATCTTTCGCCTTTACAACGGTGATGACTGGACCAAAGATTTCCTCGTGAAAGCATTCCATATCCTCTGTTACATTCTCATAGACGTGAGGCCACATGTAGACGCCTTCGGAAGCATCGCCGAGGAATCCCGACGGTTTGTTGTCGTTTGTGATTCTCCCGCTACCATAGATCTTGGATGCGCCACTGGCTTCGCACATTTCTAAGCCCTTGAGGAATTCTGTCGCATATTTCTCTGAGAGCATTGATCCATACAGAACTTCTTCATTACGCAATGAATCGCCGATTGTAGTACTCTCAACCTTGGACATGAGTTTGGTCATGAATTCATCATAAATATCCTCGTGGATAATCAGATTCCCAAGACTGGTGCATCTTTGTCCAGCGGTTCCAAAACCTGCCCAATAGGCCCCTGCAACGGCATTGTCAATGTTTGCACTTGGCATGATTACCAGCGGGTTCTTTCCACCAAGTTCGAGGCTTGCTGAGACGAGGTTGCGTCCACAAATTTCTCCAATCATCTTGCCAACAGCCGTACTACCGGTGAATGAAATCTTGTTGACCATGCCCTTGTCCACCGCATCAACCAAGTGTTGTCCGGCACCACTTCCCTTGCCATGAACCAGATTGATGACACCGTTAGGTAAACCGGCTTCGTGCATAACTCGCGCGAGAGCAAACGACAACAGAGGGGAATCTTGAGGGGACTTCCAAACACACGTGTTTCCACACATAATGGCTGGGATCATTTTCCAAAATGGAACTGCTGATGGGAAGTTGCAGGCGTTGATGATTCCACAGACACCCAATGGTCGGCGATAGGTGAAAAGTTCCTTATCGGGCAACTCAGAGTTCACGGTTTGCCCATAGAGTCGGCGGCCTTCTGATTGGAAGAAGAGACATGTGTCGATTGCTTCCTGGATTTCGCCACCACATTCCTTCAGCGTTTTTCCAATCTCGCGCGCTTGCAGGCGAACGAGGTCATCTTTGTGTTCCATGAGCAGGCGGCCCATGTTTCCAATCACCTGACCACGCGTGGGCGCAGGTGTAGCAGACCAACCGGGGAATGCCTTTCGAGCTGCTCGGAGTGCCTCATGTACGTCTTCCTCTGTAGAGAGAGGGAACTCGCCGAGGCAATCGTCTAACCATGCCGGATTAATCGATTTGAATGTCGAACCATCGCTGGCTTGTTTGAGTTCGCCATCGATGATATTGTATCCCTTTACAGAAGGGTTGCCGTTTGGGTTGCTATGTTCTAGGAATTCCAGACCCGTTGAGAGTACCTGCGCCATATCTTGTCGAGTGTAGACCCCATCATGAATGCTCGCCTTACGGCGCTTGAATACAACTTGACAGACTTGGGTCTAAGGAGAGGGGAATTCCCAATCTTCAAAGGGGTCCACGTTTTCTGGTAGTATTGCTATTGAGGTGCCACTATGGCTGACGATGAAGAAAAAACACTTTCCTTGCGCGTAGCAAAAGCGATTCCAAGCGACGTTGGCCACGGTCGAGCCCGCGTACCTTTTGACAACGATTTAGGTCTCAAACCAGGCGATGTAATCGAAATCAGTGGCGAAAGGAACACGGCTGCAATCGTCTGGAGATGTCGCCCAGAGGATGCAAACCTCGGAGTCATTCGAATCGATGGCATCATCCGCAAAAACGCTGGCGTCAGTTTGGGCGACCGTGTAACCATCAAGAAGGTCGAAACCAACGAATGTGAAAGACTTGTACTAAGCCCCGTGATGGCAAAGCAACAGAAGGTCAAGTTTGGTTCTGGAATCGAAGGATTTGCCCGACGTGGACTCAACAAACGCCCAGTGGTTGCTGGAGATCGCATCTTTATCCCCGGAATGACACTATTTGCTGAAGCATTGCCATTCGCAATTGTATCAACCAAACCAAAAGGAATCGTTAGAGTTCTTCCCGATACTGAAATTGTTATCAAAGAAGAAATGGTTGAGGATGAGGAACCTGGAGAGGTCTCATCAATCATGTACGAGGATATCGGAGGTCTTGGAGAAGCGCTTACCAAAGTTCGTGAAATGATTGAGTTGCCACTCAAACATCCAATTCTCTTCCGCCGCCTTGGTATCGACCCACCGAAAGGTGTGCTTTTACATGGGCCACCAGGTACCGGAAAAACGATGATTGCAAAGGCTGTTGCCAATGAAACAAATGCACATTTTACCAGTATTAATGGTCCGGAAATTATCTCCAAGTATTACGGTGAATCGGAGAAACAATTGCGCGAAATTTTCGACGACGCAGCTTCAAACGCACCCGCGGTAATTTTCATCGATGAGTTGGATTCAATCGCACCGAAAAGGGAAGATGTTTCGGGCGAAGTTGAGCGCAGGGTTGTCGCCCAGTTGCTGACTTTGATGGATGGTATGCAAGGCCGTGACAATGTCGTTGTCATAGGCGCTACAAATCGACCTGACGCCATCGATCAGGCACTTCGAAGACCAGGACGATTCGATCGTGAATTAGAAATCGGTGTCCCCGACAAAAACGGTCGTCGCGAAATTGTAAATATCCACACTCGTGGAATGCCAATCGCTGACGATTTTGACATGGAATGGATTTTGGATAATTCATACGGATTCGTCGGTGCCGACATTTCCAGCCTCTCAAGGGAAGCGGCAATGAAGGCTCTTCGACGTTACCTGCCTGAAATCGATTTAGAACAAGATGAGATTCCACCTGAGGTTCTTGAGAAGATGGAAGTGCAGATGAACGACTTCAAGATTGCAATCAGAGACATTGAGCCGAGTGCATTGCGAGAAATTTATGTTGAGATACCCGAGGTCTCTTGGGACGATGTTGGAGGCTTAGATGAGGTGAAGGAACGACTCAAGGAAAGTGTAGAATGGCCATTGACAATGCCCGATCGATTCGAGCACTTTGGTGTCAAGCCACCTCGCGGAATTGTTCTCTTTGGCGCTCCTGGAACTGGAAAGACACTGATTGCAAAGGCCATCGCCCATGAGGCGAAAGCGAATTTCATTACAGTCAAAGGACCGGAACTCATATCCAAGTGGGTGGGTGAATCTGAGAAAGCAATTCGTGAAGTTTTCAAGAAGGCCAAACAGGCCAGCCCCAGCATCATCTTCCTAGATGAGTTTGAATCGATTGCTGGCGCGCGAACACCCAATTCAGGTGAAGGCAGTGATGTGTCAAACCGTGTTGTAAATCAGATGCTCTCCAGCATGGATGGAGTTGAATCGATGGAAGGTGTAATCGTTATCGCGGCCACGAATCGACCCGAAATGATTGACCCTGCACTACTGCGCAGTGGTCGATTTGAGAGGGTTATGCACATTCCACCCCCTGACCATGCAAGTCTCAGAAAGATTTTGAAAATTCATTCCAAGGGTATGCCACTCGGCAAGTTCGATCTTGATAGTCTGGCCGACAGGATGCAGAATTTCACTGGAGCTGATGTTGAAGCGGTCTGTCGCGAGGCGGCTCTAATCGCAATGCGAGCGGAAAAGAAGTCTGTCGCGAAGAAGCATTTCGAGGAAGCAATCTCTAGAGTTCGCCCCACGATTACACCTGACATGATTGAGTACTACAACAAATTGGAAGGTCTCCTAACCAGTGGATTGGAAAGCATCCGTCGGAATAATGACACATTGATGGGAATCGAAAGTGTTTGAGGTGGATAAATGCCAGCAGCCTTCTCTGCAGAACTGTCTGGTCGTCGAGTTGTTGATAGTCGAGGAGATTTATTGGGAACTGTTGTTGACTTGTTCATCGACGATATGAGTGGAAATGTGCTTGGATTGATTCTCGAATTAGACGAAGGTTTAGATCCAAAACTGCTACCTTGGTCGACTTTTGGAGTACATTTGGTTGTTCCAACCGACGAGGTTGCCTCAATTGATGAAGAAATTCATTTGAATCGCTGAGGCAGAATTTACGACAATACAGAACCTCCCAACACCCCCAAACCGTCTTAAGGCTTGGTTCAGCGTCTCGCGGCTGCACATCCTATGGATGTGGGAGGTCAGTCGAAATGAGAATCGGTTCGGTTGACGTCGGTACCGTCCTAAAATCGCGCAAGACACGACGTGCAGGATTGATGGTCGCTTTCTACGCAGTATTGGCCCTTTTGCTTTACAGCATCGTCGGTTCTTACCTCGTCCCAAGCGACCCACATCTATCGGCATACGACGATGATTGGGATGATTTGTCGGCGTTCAGAGCCGATCTAAAGGACATGGGTGTCGATACAACGAGCATGATTTCAAGTCCTGTGTTGTTAGGAGAAATCGAGAATCCTGAAGACACGGTGTTCATGGTCACTGGGGTAGAACAGGATACCATTTCTCTACCTCGATTTACGGGAGATGTCGAGGTCGTTGAATGGAGAGAATCTGAAGGATACACGACCACTGAGATTCAAGCCATCTTACAGTACGTTGCATCGGGTGGAACACTCATCGTCATGGACGACTTTGGTTTCTCTGCAGGACTCGCTGAGGCATTTGAATTGGGTTACAGCGGCCATCAACTCTACGATGAAGAGGCATGGGCACGGGGCCTCGACTACAATTACGTCTGGATGAACTCATCAAACCCCTATGATTACACTGGAGTAGACAAGTCTGGTTCACATCCTTGCTTTTCCGATGCTGACAATGATGGAATCATCGATCGATTGGATTCTCTACCAAACAGCCCTGTCAACGGAGGGGATGAGCCCTGGATGACTCCTTCATGGGAACCTGGACTTTGTGCACACCATATTGAAACCGATGATACTGGGGCCCAAGTTTGGAATTTTAGCACAAATTACAGTGTTCTGTTGAACACACCTTCTGCCTTTGACAAACAGGAAGCTGAAGATAACTCTGAAAACCGATATGCTTGGGGCAGTTCCAGTCAAGATTCTTATCTCGATACCAATGATGACGGGCAAGGTGATGTTGGATTCGAAGGTGGAGGAATAGAGAGTGACGAGCCGGGTCCGTTCACAATGGCTGTGAAGTGGTGTGCAAGCAAAGATTGTGCAGAAAACCCTGGAGAGAAAATGGGGCGCGCAATTTTTGTTACCGATGGATCAGTTCTGATGAATGCCATCTATGATTGGGAAGAAACCAATCAGGAAACATACGGCGATTTGAATGGTAAAATTATGCCTGATAACGACAATCGCCGTTGGATTCTAGATATCATCGCAGAATCTTTGCTAATGCACACGGCTGCTGATGAATTCAACGGAACTTCAGCGTCTGGCAAACAGGTCATCTTTGATGAAAGCCGTCACCAGCAAACAAGTGCGATGGGAGATACCTACAATCTCATCTACTACATTCTGGTTTACTTCACCAATGACTGGATGGCAATGTTGTTCCTTTTCCTTGCACTTTTCATCGCCTTTGAGGCAGTCATCATCAAGAAGGTTGATCCTGAACCATGGCGACATGTCTTCAGTATCATTTACTATGGATTCGGTGATGCTCGGCGGTATGGATATTATGGACGTGCAAACAAAGTCAAACAGGTGTTACTGTCCAGAGTGAGGAATCTCAATTCTTTGACTCGAGATGAGTTTGATGCGTTACCGGCTCGCGAATTGCAGAAGATGATTGGTGACCCAGTGCTGATTAAGTTCGTCTTTGAGGATCGAAATTACAGCCTCGAACAACTTGTTGCTGTGGTCAAAAGAGTCAAGATGTGGGGGCGCAAGTAAGCGGAGGTGAGATGAAATGTGGACACGTAAAGCAGCACTACTTCTGACCTCTGGAATCTCTCTTGTTTTGATTGGGATGATGATTGCCAATTTTCAGTTGATGATTCTCGGCCTCATGTTTATCGCCTTCTTGGCAATCAATTCTTGGGTCGCAGGTCATGGTGAATTGGAGGTCGTACGAACTCTATCCGCGGACAATCTCTACAAAGGCGATGATTTGTATGTCGAGTTGGCCATCACAAACAGCTCATTCCGTCGAACACAACAGTTGGAAGTCTTTGACAACGTTCCTCACGAGATGAAACTACGCAGTGGACTCAACTACATGCGAGTCAATCTTGGTCCGGGGGAAACCACGAGAATTCGGTATGTACTTCGATGTCCGCTTCGAGGACACTACTCATTTGGGCCAGTATCCGTTCGATATCGAAATACATTCAACCTATTCAGTCAAGAAATGTACATTGATCATCGCTCTGGACTGATTGTGTTCCCACAGGTGAGGGAAATTGAGGAAGCGATGATTCGCAGCCGAACACCAAAGATGTACACGGGTGCAATGACCCTCCGGACCCCGGGGCCCGGTTCTGAATTCTATTCTCTACGTGAATACGTCCCAGGTGATCCATTCAAGATTATCAATTGGAAGGCGTTTGCTCGCACTGGTATTATGATGGTGAATGAAAAATGCCGCGATGCAGTTACAGATGTTTTCATTCTGCTCGACTCCAGAGATATCAGCCGGATTGGAACCGTTTTGAAAAATCCACTTGAGATGGGTACGGTTGCAGCTGCAAGTTTGGCCTCTTATTTCATCAAAAGGCGCGATTCTATCGCCCTTGCTGTGTATGATGACACACTCTCCTACTTGCCTGCAGATGGTGGTGACAAGCAGTATTTCAAGGTCCTATCCAGCCTAGCAGGAGTGGCTCCGAAGGGCGATATGCCCCTACAAGCCGTGACCAATTCTCTCGCCCCAAGATTCAGTCGCGGCAGCCCTGTATTCGTGATTTCTAGCCTTGAGGGAGATGGAACTGTCCCTCATGCGATTCGTGATTTGGCAGGTAGGGGTCACGAAGTTGTCATCCTCAGTCCATCCAGTATCGATTACGAGAGGTTGGTTAGCCGAATTCCTCGGATGTCATATGAGGTGATGAAACTCGAACGACAAAACCGACTGTCGGCAGTTGCCGGATATGGTGCACGTGTCATCGATTGGATGCCGGATGTTGAATTGAGTCAAGCTCTACTACAGGTTAAGATGTAAGGAGGTGAATGAATGGCGGATGAAGTTGCACAACAGGAGGAAGGTTTGGCCACCCTCCATCTGCGAACATTGCGAAAGGAATGGCGTGTTGTTTGTCTTCAAATGGTTGCCAGTCTTTCTCTAATCTGGTTATTCCTAACCATGACACAAGTCTTTGGCCACTGTCACCCAAGCTACGTCGCCAATGACGCATGGTGTCCTGCCTTGGACCATACGCTAACTCTGGATCAAATCGAAAAGGGATTTGCCGACGGTGGTGGCTTTGATGAATTGCCTTTACCTGACTGGATTACAGGTCAAGGTAACGAGGGTGATGGACGATATTTCGTTCCCATTCTATTGACCATGGCCATTGCAGGCGCTTGGGTTGCACTCAACTTTCAACCACCAGCCCGCAGACGAAAGATTACCCTTTCACTCTTGGGTGCGATGATTCTATTCCTTGCTGGAATGTTCATACTCACTTGGACATTTGGAATGATTATGAATTTCGACTTGTATCTTCCATTCGGACACTCTGATGATTCGATGAATCATGCGAACCATTTGGTCTGGCCCTTATCGGTCTACATTCAGGTACTCGTGATGCTATTTTTCATGGCACCTGTACTGTTTGGATTGATGGGGATCTGGGGGCTCTCAAAGCGAATGGTGAATTGGTCGATGGCGTATATTCTCATATTCCTTGGATTGTATGCCTTGTTGTCCTACGAAGGAGTAGTCAGTCAATTATCGAGCGTTTCAGATCCTTACTCTCCTGGACTCAATCCACTGCCTACCCAAATCGGGGAAGCGGACACATTGGGTGGCTTGATTTCAGGGGATGTCTGGGAATTGTTGCTGGTTGCAATATTGTTGATGCTTTACACTGAAACAGCACAAGCGACGATTCGGTTCCTAGAGTATGCATTCAGATTGCCTGAATCCTGTAAAAAGGACCCCGAATATGTTCGCCAATTCCAGAGCATCCTCAATACGCACATGCAGCACACGGTTGTCGTCATTCTAGCAGTAGGATTTGTGACCATGCTCGCTCTAAAGTTCGACGATCTAATCATCGATGTAGTCGGATGGGCAGGTTCAGGACAATGGAGTGGCCAAGTCAGAGAATCACTGGAATTACGCCTCACCTATGGAAAGGTGATTTCAGCGATGCTATTCCTCACATTTGTTGCGGGACTTCGCTTCATTGTCCCATGGCAGAGGATTTCTGGAATGGTCGAATCCGCTCTTTCAAAGAGAGGCAATACGAACCCCTAATCATTCACCATTGGTGTGAATTCTTTGGATGATTCGCGCCAATATTTCACCTAATAGAAGAGCAATGATGGGCAATCCACAAACGGTTACAGGCCACAAGGCAATCTCTGGCCAGTTTGAATCAGACCACATCCACTGGCCTAACATGATTGTAACTACAATCGAAACCAACAGTCCTATTTTTTCCAAGATGCCTGGGAATCTACGACCATGCGTTTCTTCGCGACCTATGAGAGTCTTCACTCCCTTTTTCCCATTCATTGCTACACCTACATATCGAGGTCCGACAATTCTCGCTCAAGGTCATCAAGTGCATCTCGTTGAGCCGGATCAGCGGGTGGTGGAACCCCATTTTCAGTAGACTCTCGAGTTTCAGCGGCTGAATCGACCTCAGAAAGGGCGACATCAATACTTGACATCAACGCGGCCTCATCGGCACCGCCTGCGACATCAGCAGGAGTCAAGCCTGCAGAAATTCGCGTTGAAATATCTACACCATCCGTTTCCGCAGCCTCTTCAATCGGTTGCCAAGTTGAATTGGACGCTGGGGCAGCTGTTGCTTCTGGTGTTGGTGCTGCAGTGGGGGCACTCGGAGCGACGACGGACTGAGATTGAGGGGTGGTTGCAACCACATCTTCTACAGGGTTCATATGTCGAATCGCTTCATTGTTGATTTCAGGTCGCTCGTGACGTGCCAAGCCGTCTATTTCGAAAGGTAGACTTCCGCTGCGTTGGAAGGCCCATAGAGCGCCTGTTGGTTCTTCTCCGGTGAGGCCAGCAACATCTAGTCGGCGTAAGAGGGATTCGAGAACCTCTACAGTTTCGGCTAAACCGACTGCGTCTCCAGCGGTACGTCGATCGGCATCTAGGTAGATTTCATCGAGAGAACGCTGTATTAGACGGCGAGCCTCGACCGAGATGTATGGAAGGGCTTCGGGCATGTGGCTAAATCGCTCCAATGGTTTCACATCTTCAGCGGGTAAACCAAGCTCGACCAGTCCGCGTAGAACTTCCTGCATTTGTGCCAACATGGTCACTGATCGCTCATATTCATCAAGCAATCCTTCAAGGTCAATGACGACGTGTTGTACGGTTTCTGCTAGTTGATGTTCTAGACGAGATTGGACTGACCATTTTGTCAAACCACGAACGGTTGAGGCTGTTTCAGGTGCTTGCCTCTCAAGGAGGTCCATGACCTCAAGTGAAAGCAGATGGCGGGGGGTCTTTGCAACCTCATCAACACTGTGCTGAATAATTGACAATGCTCGCTCGACTGCGCGATCTAGTAGTACGATGCTGTAACCTCGACTGCGAGCATTGGCCATACGATCGAGGACGGGTTCCAGACTGGACAGGCCCCGATCATCTCCAAGCAACGCTTGAGCCAGAGGTTCTTCGGCCAAGCGGGCACGAATCCGATCGGCTTCCTGTAAATCAAGGAGTGCCATTTCGTGTGCCTCTTGGATATCTTCTGCCTGCTCTAGCAGCATCCTCAATTCCGTCTCTGATTGGGCCTTGCGTGCATCGAGGTCCCCAAGTTCACGTAGGAGAAGGCGGCGCTCTTCCATCATTTCACGAAGTTCAGATTGCATGATTGTTGACTTGCGTTCTGAATCGAGAATACGGCTCCTCTCCTCTTCCATGAGTCGACGGTGGGCGTGTGCTTCTGCTTCTAATTCAACAAGTTCAGCACGTTGGTTCTCAATTCGGCGCTCAACCTCGTCAAGTTCACCCTGGCCCGTGCGGTGGCGATCGCGTTGCGCATTGACCTGTTCGGTTAGGACGCGCTGTAACCGCTCATCGTGATCCAATGATTTGCGGACTTCATCCAAACGCGTTTCAGCCGCGCCAAGCTCCGATTTAGTTGTCGCTTCTTGCGTGGACAACTCACGTAGGTCGGTCAAGAGCGCCTCACGCGAATCAAATTCGCCCAAAGCGCTGGCGAGTTCTTCAGCACGCTTTTCGATCATATGCTCCAATTCAGATACTCGTTTGGATAATCGATCAGAGAGGGATGTCGCTTCATCCGTTTCGGATTCAGCCGAACGAACCTTAGCAGACAAATCATCCATTTCTCGATGGAGGGCACTTCTTTCATCGCGAGATTCACTCAATGCTGATTCCAGATCATGCATCATCTCTCTCGCTTCATCTCTGGAAGTGCGTGCATCTGCAACCTCCCTTTCTAGACGGCCCTTCTCTCTCTCGAGAGAAATTTGAGTGTGCTCAAGTTGTTCGATGCGCTTCTTGATTTCTCCACCTGCCGGCCTAAGTACCTTTGAACTGGCTACTGGCATCAGCTTCGCCATAGGTCCACCACTTTCCAGCATCTTCCAGGTAGAACGGCCGGATTCCATTGCCTCAAGTCCCAAATCAAAGCCGAATAGTGCATCGAGACGGCCTGCGAGCAATCTCTTTCGATCATCGGAACGGGTTCGACAACTAGATATCGCATCGGTAAAGTGTGCCAATGAGAAATCATCGACAGTAGAGCCTGTCAAACCCAACCGCGACTTCCGCTCCAATCGATGGGAGTGCAATCTGCGTGACGAGGTGGTCATTGCATGAACCGTATCTGAAAGAGTGGCCCCCTCTGATTCTCGAACACCAGATGGTACGCCATCAATCAACAAAATCGAAATGGGTTCTGCGGACTCAGATACGGATTCAATATAGCCCGTGAGACAGTCTTCATGCGCCATGCGAAGGTGAGAAATCAATTGGTCAATACCTGATTTTGTTTCCTTTGTGATGAAACCTTCTGGAAGGTCCTCATTTTCCACTTTGGCATCGCCATCAATTGTTCCAACAAGGCTTGCGGCATTGGAGAGGGCTGCATGTGCATCAGCACCGTGCCGACACCAGATTGCGACGCCTGCTTGGCCAGCTTCGGTGAGCATAAGTTGTCCACCTTCCAATCGAAGATTGGAGGAAAGCGATTCCCCTTGACTAAATTTCGAAGAAAGGCCACTCAAATGCTCATGACCCAAGGTAGCGAGATCTTCAGGACTGGAAGGAAGTTCACCACTTGAATGAATAACGACTCCATCCTCAAATGCCAAACCGCCCATGACCTCTTCCGATTCTGTAATACGATCGACAAGTAATGCCAAATCGGTTGTTTCGATTGGAAGTGCTGCTGCCCCCTGTGCAAGCAATGAAGCCACATCGGAAGGGTCTGAAAACGCCTCTGGGATTCTTCTGGCTACTTCTGTGAATTGTGTCATTGTCCAAGAGGCACCGCGTGAATTGAGATCATGACCATCGGACAATTCCAGTAAGCGCTCTTTGGCTGCGTCACCGGTAACGAATGTTTGCTTGGCTTCAGATTCCGCCAACCATCCAACGACCCGCCCTCCATGGACCAAACGATGTGCGCAAGCCGTTTTGGCCCGGGGTTTGTAATGGGATATAACACCGGTTTCAAAGGGCATCTGACTTTGCCCCACACTCAAATCAGCTTCAGAATCAACAGTATTTCCAGGGGGTAGATTGAACATTTTCACACCTCAAGTAAGTCTTCGATAACAGGTCTTAGCGTTCGTGCCTCATGACTCAACCTGCCAACAGGCAACACATCACTGGAAAGCCAAAGGCTGGAACCGCCTCGAATCGCGGTCGCCACCATCGTTGTCCCTCCTTCAAACCACATCTCATCGATGCGGCCCATGTTGAGAGTTGTTGCCATTTTCATAGCCCGATGGAAAAGTGTGATGTTTCCTTCTCCCTCGCCACCCACAATCTCCCCTTCTCCCGACAATAAGCAAGCCTCGATTTGATCGAGATTTGTCAGCAAACGAGTCAACATGGGTGTCCTCAAAAGTCATCGAGGTAGAATCCGACTTCAAGAACTTGCCCCATGCCGGCCCCTAAGGGGGCCGTTTGGAGAGTGAAATTAATTCGCCAACTGAAAAATGGCGATAAATGTGCTTTTCAACCATATTTTCGGAGTGAATTAATCTTCAATTTGAGCCAAGAGGGGGGAGTGGGTATGATTGAAATTTTCCAATTGAATGTTTCAATTTTCAATTGATTTTTTTGTTAATTTATTGGGGTCGATTTGAAGAGATATACCCCTTCCCCGTTCCGTGTCAGTATCGTTGAGTGTGCAGTCTTGCAGTCGATGTGGCCATCCTGCAATCCTCCACCAGATCTACAGCGGTCAACATCTGTGTCAAGCGCATCTGGCAAAATCCATCAGAAAACGGGTTTCAAAGACCTTGAGAGAACAACTCAAGCTCCCTTCTGATGCTAGGGATGAAAATGGCAACCCCTCCGTGATTTTGGTCTGTATTTCAGGTGGTAAGGATTCTGCGGTATTACTCGATATGCTGGTGAAAATCGTTGGCGCTCGGAGAGATATTGAATTGATCTGTGGTTGTGTAGATGAAGGGATCGATGGATACCGGTCACCCTCAATGGAATGCGCAAAAGAATTAGCGGATGCTCACAATTTGCGGTTTGAGACAATCGCCTATCCGGATTTGGGATATGAACGAATGGATTCTGTTGTGAAATCAATGCCATTGATGGCTGGAAATCACAAAGAGGCAAGAGGTATGAAACCCTGTTCATATTGTGGCGTATTCAGGAGACAGGGGCTCAATGCTCTGGCCGAGCGGGTCGGTGCAAGGTGGATGGCACTTGGACATAATCTCGATGACACCGCCCAATCGGTCCTCATGAATTTGGGGAAGGGAGAGATGGAGAGAATCATTCGATTGGCGCCTCATACATCGATGCCAATCGATGGATTACCCCCTCGTATTGTCCCATTGCGTTGGATCCCTGAACGTGAGATTCACGCCTATGCAATTGGAGCTGGTTTGCCCATTCACCACGATGATTGTCCACATGCCCCTGGCGCCCTTCGGCAGAAACATCGAGCCTACTTGGCCGAAATGGAGGCTGCCAATCCCGGTACGATGCACGGCCTTGTGCATTCTATGGATGCTATTCGTGAACTCTGGTCCACTTCTGAACATCCTCCCGCCTCATGGAAACCTGGACAAGCTACTGAATGTGAAGAATGTGGTTCACCATCAAGTCAACAGATTTGTCAGGCTTGCACGTTCAAGACCTGGTTGGCTGAAGTTTCTGGATGAATTAGAGTAAATTGTCAACAAGTTCACTCATTTCCTGTGGGCGGCCACAATAACGGCAACGTAGCTCGATTGGATCACCGTTGACTACTCGTAAACGATGGTCTTGTGGCTCGCGTGGGTTGATTGTGATGCAATTTGAAAATGTGCAACTGGCGATATTGACAAGTTCGGCTCCAATCGTGACCTCTCGCTTTTCGGCAACCGAATAGGATCGAATGATAGCCACGCTGGCCTTGGGAGCAATGAGTGCAAGTCTGTCGAGTTCATTTTGAGTTAATTCACGATCTTCAACCTTGATGATGTCCTTGCGGCCGTGCTTGGATGAAGGGACATTCATCACCAAACTAATCGGCGATGAACGATCGTCGGAAATCCCCAGCATTCGAAGGACTGCGAGTGCAGTACCTGCCGGAATATGGTCGATTACAGTCCCATTGTTGATGGCGGTGACTCGGCGCATCTCTCCCGCTGACATCAAGCCTCACCCCCTGGGATGTCGATGTTGAGAAGTCGACACATCAGAGCCATTCTGGCAACAACTCCATTGAAGGCTTGCTCAAAGTAACAGGCATGGCGAGTGGTGTCTACATCTGAGGATATTTCGTTGACCCTCGGGAGTGGATGCATGACAATCATCTCACCCTTCGCAACCGCAAGGTCTGCCGCATTCAGTTTGTAGATACCTGCAACCTTGGCATATTCATCCTCATCTGGAAATCGCTCCTTCTGAATCCGGGTCATGTAAATCACATCTGCCTCAGAAATGGCACCATAGAGATCTTCTGTTTCTGTAATGCTGGCTCCTTCAGCCGTCAAATCTGAGACGATTTCTGCCGGCATCGCCAATTGAGCAGGGGAAATGAAAACCAAATTGCAATCGAATCGTGCCAATGCATAGGATAGGCTGTGTACGGTTCGCCCGTATCGTAAATCACCTACCAAGGCAACGGTGAGTCCGTCGAGTCGGCCATGTGCTTGGCGAATCGTGAACAAATCGAGTAGCGTTTGTGTGGGGTGGTGACCTGCGCCGTCGCCACCATTCATAATCGGGATACTGCATGCGTCTGCAGCATATTGTGCGGCCCCTTGCCGGGGATGTCTCAGTGCTGCGATGTCGCAGTAACCATCGACCATTCTCATGGTATCATACAATGTCTCACCTTTGACAGCGGATGAAGAATTGACATCTCCAAGATTTACGACGTCACCACCCAATCGCTTCATTGCGGTCTCAAATGACATTCGGGTTCGAGTGCTTGGCTCAAAGAACATGTTCGCCAATAACTTGCCTTGGAGTAGTGGAAGATACTCAGAACCATGTGCAACTGGTAGCAGACGTTCTGCATCATCGAGAAGAGAAATAATCTCTTCATTTGTCAAGTCAGCCATAGTGATGAGGTCGTCGTCCATCTTGCCCGCCGGAACTCCTCGGACGCCTCCCGGACTTATTCATTGGGGTGGATAACTTGGTCGATTCCATAGGAATCGGAAGCCGAGGGCTTGAAGGGGGAATGCTGGGTCCGCGAAATCGATGATTATCAGTCGGACCCCGGTTCGTGTCTCGTTTTGTGGTGGTGGAACCGATCTTCCAGCCTATTACAAAGGTAGTGAGATGGGAGGGCTTGTAACCTCGATGGCACTCGCTAAGCACATCCATGTCACCGTGAACAGGAGATTTGACAACAGCGTCCGAATCAGCTATTCACAAACTGAAATTGTGGATGATTTTGAAGATTTAGAGCACGAACTGGTTCGTGAAGCGATGCGGATGACTGGGGTGACTCACAGTGTCGAAATTACCACGATTGCGGACATTCCGTCACGGGGTACTGGATTGGGTTCATCATCGGCATTAACCGTCGGATTGCTCAACGCACTCCACACTTATGCCGGACGGAGACCTGATGCTGAACAGTTGGCAGAAGAAGCCTGTCGAATTGAAATCGATATTCTGGGACAACCCATCGGCCGACAAGATCAGTATGCTGCAGCATTTGGTGGTGCAAATCAAATCGCCTTCATGCCCGACGACAGTGTAATTGTCACTCCGATTGATCTCAATGCAAACTCTTTGGAGAACAATTACTTCCTTGTCTACACGGGAATTACCCGTAGGGCGACAGATATTCTTGCGGTACAGAGTGCAACTTCCGAACAGAAGCGAGATAATCTTGATGCGCTCAGAGAGCAGGCTGTTGAGGTTAGATTTGCACTCGAAGACGACGAACACGATATTGTCGGTGTCTTGCTTGATTCCTCGTGGCAAATAAAGCGAAGTCTGGTTGATGGGATCACAATAGATGAATTAGATCATCTCTATTCAAGTATCATTGATATGGGTGCAACCGGTGGTAAATTACTCGGAGCTGGTGGAGGTGGATTCTTCCTGTTCCAAGCGAATGCTTCAATTCGTTCGAAGGTTGATGAAGAGCACAAGGTCATCCCCCTAATTCTCGACGATGTGGGTAGCACGATCATCTTTGATGACGGTGCCCGTCAGGAGTGATTCGATGCGGAAGGCTGTGATGCTTGTCGGCATCCTGATGCTAGCAAGTATGCCAGTTTACGCTGATGAGCCAACAACAATCCACCTGTGGAGTGAACAGGCACCCGGGCCAGTACTCTTGTGGCAAAACGGTGGCGACATGATTACTGTTGACCCAAACCAACCAATCGATCTTGATATCCCATCTGGGGACTACTTCTTCGTCAGACTCGTCGATGGTGTTCCACAAATGAACAGGTTGCTGTTCAATCAGAGTACAAACGTTACTGATTTCTTGCTGGAGAACCTCACCCATTGGAGTCAGGCGGCGAACCAGATGATACCGGGTCCAGCTTCCATCGAAGGTTATGCACACCTAGACGTTACAGGTCCAATCGCCAGAAGTGAACTGATGAATGCCACTTGGACATCGTCTACGCGGCTCCCTGCCTCTCTCGGGCACCCAGAACTTACTGGGGCGTTTAGAGGGATCGTAGAGCAGATGGAATTGAACGAATTTGAAGACCAAAATGCATTCTCTGCCTGGGTCGTCAACAACACGGAGATTGGGTGCTGTGCCTATGATCAAAGTGAGATGATTGCCTCAAACATTTCGGTGACCGTCACCTTTGATGGCCCTGTTTGGGGTTGGGACATCAGTGCTGACCTCGTCGGTCAAGGAGATGGACGTAGCACGAGATTGGTTTGGATTCCTGTGACTGGTTCTGTAGAAGACCATACTGATCTGCGCATTACGCTTCCGGTACCTCACGAAATTCGCTACAGTCCACAAGAGGATTACATCACAGGGGCACCGGATGATTTTGTGATTCATCGCGGAGATATTCCAGTCACGGGCAATGCAACCATTGCCCTTGGTACCAACATCGCTCCTGTTACTGGAATGCATGTAACCGATGGAGAACTTCCTTGGTTACCATTCGGTCAACTTTCACAGGTCGTTTCGGATTGTACCGATACCTCAATCACTGAGCCGACAAACCGATTTATTCTCAGAGACGGGAATACGACCTTGCTTGATCAAGAATCAGATTCGATTACAATTGATGCGATGTTCCTTGATTTAACTCCGAGTTCTTGGCTGAATTTGACACTGGAATGCACGGACCCCCAAGGTTTGATGGCCAATCAATCGATGGACGTTTACATCGACGGTGTTCAACCATCCCGTACATTGCAAATGCAATATCTACATCCTGATGACATCGACCCTGTCGATGTGGATTATGGCAATCAATCCATATCGATTCCATCGGGTGCCGTGCTCTCAGGTGCGGTTCAAGCAGGGGATGATTCGGACCCACCTGTCGATATTGAATGGACCAGCAACAAGAGTAGTGGATGGATTCATTTGGGGATTGGGAACCATGCATGGAATGACATATTCGT
>Ga0066836_10000518_pt1 | contig 18698 bp, 6 predicted proteins | sample ETNtaG_18_FD_71568 | JGI IMG/M metagenome (GOLD analysis project Ga0066836, IMG submission 71568) | Marine microbial and viral communities from oxygen minimum zone, Eastern Pacific Ocean - ETNP201302SV91 | ecosystem: Environmental > Aquatic > Marine > Oceanic | place: Pacific Ocean: Eastern... | reverse complement strand
GACCCATATTGTTCACTCAATGATGCTGTCATCGCATCATCCTCTGGCGATACGATTGAGGTGGCAAGTGGAGCCTATGTTGTGACTTCACCAATTGAAATTAGTCACCCCTTGACGGTGAATGGGGCACAGGACGGAAACAGTGCATTGCAAAGAACCTCAGGGGATTCGACTGAATCGATTATTGATCTACGAGGAGGGAATGGGAGATTCTTCATCACGAGTAGTGATGTGTCGGTTTCTGGTTTTGATCTCCATGGCGACGAATACACAAGGTGCGGAATTTATGTTTCAGGTGGGTCAAACAATATCTCAAACATTGAAATTTCAGATAATCTGATTCATGGAATGGCGATGAAGTACGATTCAATCCGAGCAACATCATGGGGTATTTTGACGGATGCTGTTGGAAGTGGCCAGATATTACACACCATCGATGGATTGCACGTCCATGGCAACCACATCTACGATATTGGAGGATTCAACGACTCGATTGGACTTGGCATCTCGATTCACGAGGTTGTCTCGACGGAAGTTGATGGGGGGGCACTCATCGAGAACAACCGATTTTCCAACATCCATGATGGAAAATGGGCGGGTGCATCTGGAATTGATGTGCCAGGGATGGGTGTCTTCACTCACGAACAAACCTCGATGTATCCTGGAGATTACTTGAGTGGGATTTCTCTGCGGGATAATGAATATGCAAACATCTCAGTTGGTGCTGCTTTACAAATCTCAACGAACGGATTTTTCGACGAGCAAAGTAGTGATTTTGAATCAGTAGACGTTTTCATGATTAATGTCGGTCACACGACCTCAGTCAATGAAACGGGTCTGGCACCCTTTGCCAAGAGCACTGGAAAGAATCTCTCGATTGGTGTTGGTGAATCAACCGCATACTTCGTGAGTCCTTCATTGGCGATACGACACACCCTAATTGGATCTGAGTTGGATGCGCACAACATCATATTGTCTGGCGGTGTTTTCGATGAAACACTGGTCATTGAGCCCGATTCAATACAAGGAAACATGCTAATCACATCGGTTCAGGGCAGCAATCCGACATTCACTGGCGGTTTGCTTCTTCAGAGCAATTACATGATGAACAACATCACAATCGAGGGGATTACTCTTCAGGGTGAAGGGGCCACAGATGTTGCCTTCAGTATTGATGCGCCTGCTGGTATCTCTGACTTGACCATTCGAGAGATGATGCTGGATGGAAGTCTGGCCGCAGGAAATGAGCGCTCGGGAATTATTGCGTCCGGGCTCGCAGGAATCGTCACAATCGATGGTAATCAGTTCAATGATCTCAATGGTGCCTATGCCTTCACCTCTACACCCGATGGTCTAGACCCTGGGGCAGGACAAATTTCAGCTCTGCAGTTCACTGACAACACCATTGTTGATTCAGAAGGTACGGTCAACATTGCGCCGGTGTCGGGGTTGATTCCCCAAGTGGAAGTCTCTGGAAATACGTTCTCCAACAGTGGGGACGGCGCTGCAATGTTGACTGTCAAGGATGTGAGTACTCTCTATTTGGCTGACAATCACCTAGAAAATATCGCTTCAAGCCAAGGTATCTTGATTGAGGATGTACGGTATGCCACCATCTCTGAGAACAACATGACTGGTGTCGATGCGGCGATTGTGATTCAAGAGACCCTGCCCAATACGCTTCAGCAAGTGACTTTCCAAGACAACTCATTCACGCAAATCGGTACGGCGGCAATCAATGTTCCTTCTGTCACTGGTGCTGCGATTCAAGTCAACCAGAACTGGTTTGGAACAAGCAATGAAAGTGAAATCTACAATCTCATCAATGGCGATGCCGAAATTGGAGAGCAATGGAATTCATGGCCTGGTGAGGATTCTGATAACGATGGGTGGTCAGATGAATTCGATCAGTGTCCTGGACACAATGATGCAAATGATGTTGATTCAGATGGTATCCCTGACGCTTGTGACGAACTCATCGACTCAGATGGGGATGCAATCGCAGATTGGTTGGACAATTGCCCTACTATCGCAAATCAAGATCAGGCGAACCACGATGGTGACCTGTATGGGGATGTCTGCGATGATAATGACGATGGGGATCAACGCATCGATGCATTGGATGATTGTCCGCTAGGTGATCTCGGGTGGGCGCCAACAAACATCAACGATTACGACAATGACGGTTGCTATGACATGGGTGAAGATACCGATGACGATGGAGATGGTGTCGCTGATGAAGACGATTTATGTGCGACTGGGATGCATTGGGGTTGGACCTCAAATGCGACCAATGACATTGACTCTGACGGCTGTAAAGACTCACTAGAAGACACAGATGATGATGGTGATGGTGTAGTTGACACACTGGATAATTGTCCTGTTGGAGATGTCGGGTGGACTTCAGATGGGTTCACGGACAGTGATGGTGATGGTTGCCGAGACATCAGTGAAGATACCGATGACGATGGAGATGGGGTTTCAGATTCTGCGGATGATTGTCCACTTCAAGCAGTGAATAACGTCTCTGATGATGATGGAGATGGTTGTATCGACGTCATTGCTGAACCCAGTAAACCGTTCATTGAGAAGTTCATGGAAGGCGATCCACTCACAATGGGAATTGTTCTCATTCCGCTGTTGACTCTTTTCGCCATGGTTATGGTGATTTACGTTAGGCAGGGGCGCGCTGATGCAATGAGAAAGTTACGCGAAATGATCGATGTTGCAGAGGTGCCGCTCCAGTTGAGTAAGGTTTCAGGGCAAGCGACTGATTTGTTGCTTGCGAAGATGATAACTGCACAGCAGCACGATGACATTCAGGATGAAATCCGTTCTCGACGGGAAGGATTTGCAGAGGATGCGGTTGATGATTCGGATGAAACCGAAAGGGAATTGTCCCGAGTATTTGCCAAAGCCATCGCACTGGGCCTCACAACGAAAGAGTCTGTTGACAGGATGGAGCGACATGTCGCCACTGGCAGGTTTAGCCCCGAGCATTACCTTGAGATGTGGTCGGAGCGCATTGAGGTGGCTGGCTCTACCGAAGAGGAAGAGGTGCCAAAGGAAGAGGCAGATACACCAGATGATCAGCAATTCACTCTGAGTGAGCCATCGGGTTGGCCCACTGGCAAACCATCGATTTCATCGCTTAACCGGATGAAGAAGGTTGAGCTTGTCGCCCTTGCTAAGGAGAGAGGTATTTCTCACAGTGGGACGAAAGCGCAAATCATCGATGCTCTTCGAGAAGAAGAGTGATGTGACTCAATCGAACAGATCATCGTCGTCGAGACTGGAGTCCTTCTTGGTATCTCTGACCTTCTTGTAGATCTCCCATTCCTCGTCCGAAATCACTCCATCGCCGTCAAGGTCCATGGAATCAAACAACGCGTCACCGACTGCATCGCGACCCCAAATGGAATCTTGCTCCTTCCTTCGTCGGAGTACGACAACGGTGATGAGTGCGATGAGGAGCAGAATCAGGCCAGTGAGGCCGAACGCCCAAGTGGATACTTGTTTTGCGTCACCACCTGTGCCGACTTCACATCCACGATTGTCAATCACCTTAGCATTCAGTGGTGTATCTGGACATTCGTCGTTCTCATTGAGAATTCCATCGCCGTCATCGTCCTCAGCAACTGGGTCGAACACGTCTGGGTCCTCAGCACATCCATTGGTTGTAATCGGTGCTCCGGCGGGTGTGGTTGGACAGGAGTCCAAGTCGTTGGTAATCCCATCTCCATCAGAATCCAGCTGATACGGCGCACAACCGTTCAGGTTGACGGGTTGTTCACCAGTTGTGTTTGGACATGCATCAATGATATCTACAATCGAATCTTGATCCGTGTCTGAAAGACCGGCTTGACATCCGAGTGTGTCCACTTCGACGCTTGTTGGTGTGTTGAGACATTGGTCTACTGAATCGATGACGCCGTCACCATCAGAGTCTCGCTGCGTTTCGCCACAACCATCTGCGTCGACTGTTGGGGTATCATAGCCAGGTGTATCAGGGCACTGATCCACGTCGTCAGTAACACCGTCATTGTCGGAATCCTTCTGGGTCAATCCACAGCCACTGTAATCTACAACGTCGCCAAGTGGAGTCATGGGGCAACTGTCGAAGATATCTGCAATGCCGTCTTGATCGTTGTCATCTGTGACCACGTCACCCGGTGCACAACCAACAGCGTTGGTTTGATTCCACAATTCAGGTGGTGTAGTGTCACAAACGTCGACTTCGTCATTGACCTCATCGCCGTCACTGTCTTTCTCTGCAGCTGCACAACCATCGATGTCGACCGTCGCACCCAATGGCGACTCTGGACAAACGTCTGCGCTATCATAGACGCCGTCACCATCAGAGTCAACCTGAGATGCACCACATCCAAACTCATCGACAGATTCACCCATCGGTGTTCCTGGACATGAATCGACGTTGTCCTTGTAGCCGTCACCATCCGTGTCTCTCTCCGATGGTCCACAACCATCTGGGTTGACATAGAAGCGCTCAGCGAATGGTGTGTTCAAGCATTGATCCACATTCTCAAGAATAGTATCTCGATCTGTGTCGTCAATACAACCATCTGGTGCTGCGTTTCCACTGGTTCCTTCTCCAATGTAGAAATCATATTCTGGAGCGGCATACTCGTTTGGACAGGAATCATCTGGATCGTAATATGGGTCCTCATCTCGATTATCGATGCAGCCATCCGAGACCGGGGTTGATGAGCCGTTGCCGGTGTAGTCATCGTACCCTAGAGCATTCTCAAGCGGGCAAAGATCATTCCATACTGGAACTTGGTCGTTGTCATCATCAGACTCCAATACTTCAACGATTACCCAACCATCCGATGGGACAGATGTCCCGCCGATATCATCGGTTGCAGAGAAGAAAATCACTTGCAGACCGACTGGCAATTGATCTGTGACAATCGATGGTGAATTCGGGAACATGTCTGAATAAATCAGACCGTTGACGTGCTCACTATACCACGTGTAATTTGCGATTGAACGGTCGCTGGTCACAACGATGCTGAGATTGACCGGGCGGCCCTTGTAAATCTCAGCAGGTGATACTGAAAGGTCAAGATAGTCGCTCTCGATGCTGATGAGGCCGACTTCTGGGCGATCCCAAATCGAATAATTGAACGAAGCTGAATCACAACCGCGTCCATTGCATGAATAGATGTTCAATTCCACTGGGTCCTGATTTTCTGTTGTGGGTGTGCCCGAAATCATTCCATTTGAATTGTTGAATGTCAAACCGGGGGCGAGGACATCGTTGTCACGTCCATCAATAAGGCCGTAAACGGCGCCCGCCATAGCAAAGTTGCTAACGTATCCTCGGGCCATTTGGTGCTTGTCGTTCTCACCCCAACAGAATAGTGCCTTGTTGTCCTCAACCATCACACACATTCCGTGATTAGATGAGCCTCCTGCTGAAAGAGATGTGATATTGCCAAACCCATCCATTGGCCAAGTCCGATCCGAACTGGTTCCACCGCTTTCTGTTGTGTATTGCTGGCCCATGCACTGTACTGTAGAATTGCTGTACAGAGTGCAAGTTTCGGTCTCGGTGGTCTCCACGTGCTCTGGAACGGAACCTGTTGATACTGATTCGTAAACCAATCCATCTGTTGCCCATACGTCAGAAGTATCTGTGCTTCCGGAACTGTCCTTGGTTTGGTAGTAGATGTTATTACCCCAGCACCACAATTGCTCGGTTGAGGTGTCGGTGTTGGTGCCAATCGCACATACGTTGTTCAACCCTACATCGATACTTGAGACTATCAAGTTCGTACCGAAATCCACCTGCATAGGTGTGGATTGATCTGTGTTATTTTGGAGACCCAATTGGTAGTCGCCATTGTATCCCCAGCACCAAACGGTTCCTGTATCGGTCAGGGCGCATGTATGTGATGACCCTACGTCAACAGCTGAGAAAGAAAGGCCGGCTGGTGTGTCCACCTTTGTGGGTCGGAGGCGATCAGTGCTGTCGCCATTCCCCAATTGACCGTGTCCGTTCTCTCCCCAGCAGTATACATCTGAGTCTGCAATGGCACAAGCCGTGTCGCCGTGCCATGCAAAATCTGTGACTGTGGGTTCGGTCCAATTAACAGGGGGGGTTGGCAATGGCCACTTCAGAGCATCAATGAATACTCGATCAAAGTAACTGAAGGTGCTACTATCATGAGTGAATTTGATGGTCAGAGTGTGGTCTCCGGCCTGGACATATTTACTCAGAGATCTCCAATCATCGTAGTTGTGGTTGTAGCCGGTTTCCGAATGGATTTGAGTGCCATCAAGGTAGACATAGAGGTGATCGCCACCATAGTAGTATGATGACTTCATGTAACAGAAACTCAGAAGCCCGGTACCCGTTGTGATATTCATGGTAACGATTGAATCTTCATTGTGCACAATTGTGTGCTCAGCCTGAGAATCCCAATCTCCTTGATTACTTGACGCTGAGCCCAAAACATAGTCTCCATGCAGAGTGTTCAGAGATGAGTGGACACTGGTGTTTGTGTAAGACCAATTTCCATCACTTGTTGAGGGGTTGCCATTTGGCTCGACAAGGTGCTCTTCCCATGCGACTGCAGATGTGTTCTCAAATGATTCAAAACCAAAGCCAGATGCTGGATTGATGTCACTGCAACCTTGAGTGCTGTGTGAGCCAAAGATGGTGCCTGTGCCAGCATGTGGATTCAATTCTGGATCAAACAAAACCTGGGCAGGGGCCTGGAGACTGGTGGAGTGCCCATGGCCCAAATGGCCATTCCCATTGTCATTGCCCCAACACCACAGGGTTCCATTGGTGAGGATCCCGCAAATACCAGTGGCCTCTGCAGCTATTTTGGTGAATGTCAAATTCGCAGCCGCTGCATCGGGATGCAATGTGGGATTTTCCACGACGAAGGTAGATTCTTCGTTTGAATCCAAGATTTTGGCAACGTTCTTGCCCCAGCAATACAATTTGCCTTCATCATCCAATGCACATACCGTATTATCATCGATGTCCACTTCACCCGTGTAATTTGGGTGTCCCGCTGTCAAGGTCCAGAAGGCGTCGCTTCCACCCATGTTTACTGGAGGTGAGATTGATTCCTCATCTCCCGTAGTGAGGTAGAAGTTGTTGTTAGAGCCGTGTGTAATCGATGGGAGTTCCGGTTCTACAACCTCCAGAGTTAGAGTCGTTGTTGCATTACTATCATCGGAATAAACGGTGATTTCGTAATCTGTAGGATCCCATGGAATCAGTGGGGTGCCCGAAATAACTCCAGTTTGGTAATCAAATGAGAGGCCTGTTGGAAGTGGTGTTGGCCCATCTGTTTGCCATGAATCCAAAACCCTGCCAGCAGTGATCCAGAGGTTCCAGGTGCTGGTAGGCCACTCGTTCTTCATTTTCCCGACTCGTAGTTCGTCAATTGACCCTTCAAAACCTTCTCCGAATACACATGGAAAATATCCCCAATAAAGAGCATTTTCTTGAGACCCCATGTTATGGGTGGCCCTCATGGAATGTGCTCTATCATGGCTCGAATCTGATTGTGTTCCATTATTGACGTAAACTTGAACATTAATATTTCTTCCATCGTCATGGTAACGAACTGCGATGTAATTCCATTCATCCACTTCAATTTGTACATCCATTCCTTCAGTTGTATTCCAAATGCGATTCATGTCGTGCGTTGAACTTCCACCATCATAATCATTCCAAACGAAATCGGTATCGTTAGATGCATCGACGTAAATCTTTGTCTGCAAATAGCCATCAGAGGTGAGGCTCACGTTGAATGCATCGAATGTTCCGTCCGACTGTGAACGAACTCTGCTGAACAATTGACCATCCAGTGAACTGGGTTTGTACCACCCTGCGAATGCACCACCTTCTGTGCTGCTGTGGGTTTGACAATCGTTCGAGGTGATGTTGTCACCGGGGTTCCCTCCGAGTTCGACCCCGCCGAAATTTTTCCCTTGAGGTACCATCTGCGCGTTTCCATTAAGCACAAGAGGGCTCGCTTGTTGCGAATTTGGGTAAGGCACTCCATAATCTGAAAGAGATGGGTTATTCATCGGCCACCAATTATGTGAATTGTGATTATCGATAACGAAATCATCATTCGAATATGAAAAATAGTCAGGGGTTGAACTCAATGGGATTGTCATCGGAGTAATCGGTGTAATCGCTGTCTGATTCACCAATGCAGTTTGTCCAGTCCACGTTCCGAAATATTGGATATGGTTGATGGTTCCTGTTCGTCCAGACGTGTTGTCTGAATCCACCTCTGCATCTAATTCGGTTGCTGCTAGCGGCGATAATGACGCCAAGACCATGATGGCCATCAGTAGGATTGCTCTGCCTTGCATAGTTGTCCCTCGTTGTTTGCTGCTGTCGGTTTTACTTAATTGTGTAATGCTTTCCATAATATCACTCCCAATCCACGTCTTCAAATGTTCCATCGCCATCATTTGTCTCATCAGAAACCACTGCCGACATATCTGGTAATTCGTCTTCTTCCTCAACAGAATCCAATTCAGTAGCCTGATTGGCCCACTTGTCTCGCTTGATACGGCCGGGGAAGAATTCAATCGCCTCGTTCACTTGTTCCTCAATTTCTGGCGTCATATTGGCCAATTGAGAGAACTTGAAGATGCCGAGTGCATTCAGCTTCTCTTCAATGAACGGTCCTATTCCTTTGATCTTGCGCAAGTCGTTCTTGTCATCAACGGAAGCGGTTCCAATTGTGGCGAAGTCGATCTCCTCCGCCTTGGCTGCGATTCGAGCGAGTTGGGCTTCCTTCTCAGTCATCTCTGCCATCTTGGCATCCATCTCTGCCATCTTGGCATCCATCGCTGCGATTTTGGCATCGGCTTCCGATGTGTCCACAGCGAATGGGGCTGAATCATCATCCCAGTCATCGACGCTCGATTCCTTCGGAGTCACTTCGCCTTCAAGATTTGCGAATGGATCATCATCATCTGCTGGTTCTTTGCTGAGGACCGTGGTGATTTTCGTGATATTGAATGTGAGGTTGCCCTCTTCGTCGCGGCTTGAGGAAATGAACATCAACACTACAAGCACCAGAATCAGAATCAGAATGGGGATAATCCAGCAACTGAATGATTTGGAGTTGTTTTCTGTGGTTGAGTTCTCACTTAGGGCGCAGGAGGAATCTGGTACATCCGAGCCATCGAGATAGTCGTGACCGCATCTCTGTTCATCGGAATCTGTCCAACCATCAGCATCAGTATCTCTCTGTGAGGCTCCACAGCCCTCTGAATTTGGTATCTCATCGGATAATGTGTCTTGGCAGTCGTCCAAAGCGTTGGGTATACCGTCTCCATCATCATCTCCGCTCTCTGAGGGGCCACAACCAAATTCGTCAACTTGATTCTTTTCGGTAATCGGTGTTTCAGGACACTGATCATCCGTGTTCATGACGCCATCAAAATCGATATCCAAATCATTTTCACAACCATCTGGAATACCGTCATCATCCCAATCCAATGTGTCGTCATGACCTGGACAGATATCGCTTGAGTCTGGAATCGTGTCTCCATCATCATCGTCATCTACGACGTCGCAGGTCGAGTCGGAATCGGTGTCTAATGGTATATTTGTGCCATCCAATGAGTCGCTTCCACAAGTGTCCTCATCTACATCGCTCCAGCCGTCACCATCATCATCAGTGTCTACATTGTTGCCAATGTTATCACCATCTGTGTCTAACCATTCGCTATCATCGAGTGGGAAATGATCGGATACATCGTCCCAGCCGTCACCGTCATCATCCGCATCTGCATTATTACCAGAGCCATCCCCGTCTGTATCGACAGTTTCTGCCGGATTGGTTGGGAAGGCATCATTGGCATCGTTGACACCGTCATTGTCGTCATCGTTGTCAGTTTCATTAGGTGTACCATCTTCATCTGAGTCGATTAAGCAATCATCGGAAGACGTGGAACTTTGACCGATGGTGGCTGTACCAAGTGGACAAGGTGAAGGGTTGATGTTTCCAGTTCCATTGGCATAGGTGTTCTGCGGTGCAGGGGTGCACGCAGAGGTTTGTGTGGCATTGATGTATGTGCCTTCTTGACAGGGTGTCTGATCAGAATTACCAGAACCACTTGCATAGTGTCCTGGATCTGTAACCAAGCAATCTGTTTGTCCAGTACTAGGTTGGTATGTTCCTGGGGAACATGCAATCTGCTGCCCCGTGCCAATATTCGGTGCTTTGTATCCAGCGTCAGCATCCAAACAAGCGGCTGATGATGTTGCAGCACTGGTTGGGTTGTAAGTCCCTGCCAAACATGGAGATTGTCCAGTCGAGGCTGTCGTGTCAACGTAATGGCCAGTTGAGGCTGGTGTTTGTGATGAACGGCCGGATTGGCTCACATAGTAGCCGAGGTCAGCATCCAAACAAGCTGATGCGTCATCAGATGCTGATACTGGATTGTAGGTTCCAGCCAAGCAAGGTGTCTGTGAGGTGGCTGCTGCAGTATCGACATAGTGGCCCGTGGAAGCGGGTGTCTGTGAGGAGCGTCCGGATTGGCTCACGTAGTAGCCAGGGTCCGCATCCAAACAAGCCGATGCTTCGGTAGAGGCGCTTGCTGGATTGTAGGTACCGGGAGAGCAGGCGATTTGTGCGGTTGCGCCGGTTGTATCAACATAGTATCCCGGCGATGCTGCGGTCTGCGATGAGCGGCCTTGCTGGGGCACATAGTAGCCGAGATCAGCATCCATACAAGCAGACGAATCCGTAGAAGTCGAGTTGGGGTTGTAGGTTCCAGCCAAGCAGGGTGTCTGCGAGGTTGCTGCTGTAGAATCGACATAGTATCCCGGTGAGGCGGGTGTCTGCGATGAGCGACCGGGTTGGCTCACGTAGTGGCCTAAGTCGGCATCCAAGCAAGAGGAACTGCTGTTCGAACCTGTGTCTGGATTGTAAGTTCCAGCTAAGCAGGGTGTCTGCGAGGTGGCTGCTGTAGAATCGACGTAGTATCCTGGTGAGGCGGGTGTTTGGGATGAGCGGCCGGATTGGCTCACGTAGTGCCCAAGATCTGCGGTCAGACATGCCGAACTGTTGTTCGATGCTGTATCTGGATTGTATGAACCTGCTAGGCAAGCTGTTTGACTGGCCGATGCATTGCTATCGACATAGTATCCAGGAGAGGCGTCAATACAGGACGATTGGGCAGAATTCGGTTGATAGTTTCCAATTCCGCATTCAATTTGTGTGGTGGCATTTTCTGTATCTACGAAATGTCCTGGGTCTGCATCATCGCAAGACGATTGGCCGGTCGAGGGTTGGTATTGACCGATTGTGCACGATTCTTGAGAGGTTGCCCCTTCTTCGGGAACATGGTATCCCGCATCCGCATCGATGCAGGTCTCCTGTCCCGTATCTGGCTGATAGGTGCCTGCAGCGCATCGAAGTTGAATGATTGAGCCGGTAGGAGCATAATACCCTGCATCTGCTTCCTGACAGGAGTATCGACCATAGAATCCAGCATTGCAGGACTCAGAGCGAGCTGGATTGTTCGGGAATTGATCATCCGGTGTGGGAATACCATCACCATCTTCATCTCCAGGAATATGGGTGTCGTAGATATCGACAATGCCATCGTTGTCACGATCGCGATCATCCAATGCCACAGTGAGTGAACCGATTGAAGATCCTGGAGAATTGGTAGTCGAAGTGCTTCCATCACCCAGTTGGCCCTCGTTATTTCCGCCCCAGCAATGTACAGAGCCATCACTGATTACTGCACAGGAATGGTGGTCCCCTGTCACCATTCCAACAACATTGGAAAGTGAATCGACATCTGCTGGAATTTGTGAATTGGAATTGGCTCCGTTGCCCAATTGTCCAAAGATATTGTTGCCCCAACACATTGCCGTTCCATTGTTCAAAATAGCGCAAGTGTGGCGGTCCCCAGTTGCGAGGGATGTGACGGGAGGTGCATCGACCGAGGTCGGAGACGATTGGCTGACGAGTGTTCCATCGCCCAATTGGCCGCGATCATTCCAACCCCAACATGAGATGGTTTCGTCGGTGAGCACTGCACAAGTGTGGTGACGGCCTGTGTTCACAGCAACAGGTGTATCGTCACCGAAGTCGACCGTGGTGGGTGTATTGGATGATGCGAGAGTACCATCGCCCAATTGGCCGTGGTTGTTGTGGCCCCAACACTTCAGCGACCTGTCATCGAGAAGTGCACAGGTGTGTGATTCACCCAAGGAAATCGCAACAGCACTGCGATCTTGTCCCAAATCAACACCCGTAGGAACATTGCGTTGTGTGTTCGTTTCATCGCCGATTTGACCATGGATGTTGTAACCCCAGCAGGATACGTTTGCATCTTGAAGTACGGCGCAAGTGTGAGTCTTGCCGACTCCAATCATCACTGCGCTGTTATTTTCGCCGAGATCGACTCCAACAGGAGATGTTTGGGATATGTTTGTTCCATCGCCCAACTGGCCGTATGAATTGTCGCCCCAACACTGCACTGAGCCATCATTCAATACTGCACAGGTGTGGTATTGACTTGAAGAAACGCTGACTGGGTACAATGTTGTAATACCGTTTGGATTCACGAATGAGACGGGTAATGGAGTGGATGAGGCGACGGTGTTGCCTGTTCCCAACTGCCCAAACGAGTTGGCGCCCCAACAGGACATGTTGCCATCATCGAGAATGGCGCACGTGTGCTCAGAACCCGCTGCAATCGAATCGTGGGTGAAAATTGAGCCGGATTGGAAACCTGGAGAGTTTGGGCTCGTGTTGCTGTTGTTCTGGATATCCAATTGGTCGCTTTCTGAAATCTGGCCACTGAAAATCGTGAGGCAAGATACGAGAATCAGCAAACCTGTCAGTGTCAACGATTGGCAAACCCTAGTGTTAGTCATAGATTCGCGGAAGGTGTGGCGATTAAAATAACACCGCCTATGGCGGTGAAGTCTCAATCCCCATCAAACATGTCCAATGTTGAGGCGAGGGCTGTAATTTCAGCGCGCATTTTTTCCTTCTCACGAGTGCCCAATGATGTGTCTGAAATTTGGTTTTCGAGCCACTCGATTTCGGCCTTAATCGACTCTCTTTCCTCTCGATGTATCTCATCTGCTCTAGCCATTTGGAGGCGCGCAGTCTGCTGTCTGGCGGCTTTTCTTCGTGTTTTCAATTCGAAGTTTCCACCTCGTGGAATAGAGCCTGATGGTTGTGACTTGAGCTCAATGTTCACAGGATATGGAATGACGATACCTTCGTCTCTGAATCGATCCGTTAGTTTCTGCATGATCCAATCGCGGGCCGGCCATTCGTCAGAATAATCCGAAATCCATGTGTACAATCGGAAATCGATTGAATAGTCAGCCAAGCGGATAATCAATGCACGAGATTTTGGTGTATCAAGCGTGTATGGGCAACTCTGAGCAACTTCGGTCAATGCTTGCTTGACATGGGGTGGATCTTCATCATAGGCAACTGAGACATCAATGAGTAAATTGATGCGTTTTGGAACACCATCTCCACCGCCCCTTGCCTTGTTTAGAATCGTACTTGAGACCAACGTATTGTTGGGGATAATGACCAATTCCTCTGACCATGTCAAAATCTTGGTAGACAGGATTCCAGTTGAGATTACTTTGCCTTCAATGTCGTCGACTTGGATGCGGTCGCCGACGTCGAATGGTCGGTCCATTGCGAGCAAGAATGAATTCAGAATGTTACCCAATGTCTGTTGCAGAGCCAAACCGGCAATCAAGGAGAATACTGCCATTGAGGCGAGTAAACCCGTCAATTCCAATTGCAACTCATCGAGTACCAAATACAGACCGAATGCCCAAACGAGAATTCTGGAAAAGCCACTGACGAAATGGTTCCTTCCTGTGACTGCAACCCCTTGGTTGTTTGAGTTGATCCATGTCATGAAGGGTGGTGTGATCACTCGAATGGTACTGCTAACCATACTGGTGAAAATGAGGATGTATGCTGCGTTCAGGAAATGGAATACAGCCTCGATTGCTGTTGGAGAAAGCCATGCCAATGATCCGTTGATGCAAAACACTGCACAAAATGCCAATGTACGCGACGAAAGTGGGTGGAACAAATCATTGTCCCAACCGACCTTTGTTTTGTTGACAAAGTCTCCAAACTTCTTGAGGATTACGAATTTAGTAAATCCAAAGAACGCTAGGCTGAGGCCAATACATATGCCTATTTTTCCATAAACCGGTAGGGCATCTGCCCAATCTTTAACAGTCGATATTTCATCAAAAAGTTGCTGCAAAGTAGCCCACCCCCTTGTGTTTTACGGGCACTCGGCTGCACCAATCACTCAAAGGTGTTGTGATTGCAATTTTCATGTTGAAGTAAAGAAGGAGCCGAGGGTGGTTTCCAACATAAAACCAGTGAGGACGCTGGTGATTGCAGCCACCCACATCATTGTAGAAACCTGTCCGAGGGCCAATGTAATGCCACCACCTCGCAATCGGGATGCAACGGATGAGAGAATGAATACCATGAATACAATCAAAATTGATGTGACGATTTTGAATAACGCAATATTCGCTTCAACCCCTCCGGCATCTTCGAGGACAGGGAGGCCGAGGCCACCTGCATTTGTCGTGATGTCACCGAAGTCCATGTCATTCATTCCCTGGGCGACCCCTGCAACGTTAGAACCCAATTGGAACACGACTGCGATTGCGATATTGAACGAAACGATGGTGGCCACCAACAGGCCATATGCAACACCGTTCATCGTACTGGCTGACAGAGCTCTACGACGACGCAAAGATAGCAGATTCGTGGTATTTTGACTGACCAAGTCTGCAACCGCTGCCGGCTCTCCGCTGGCCTGTGCTCCTTCCAGATAAATACGATTGAATCGCGTCACCATCGATGAATTCACTTCAGCAGAAAACCAATCCCAGCTTCGCTCGGAATCAATTCTGAGCATGAGGCGGCTTTCTAGGCTGGCAATCGATTCGTTCAGAGAACCGAAGTCAATCCCTCGCAATGCCTTGATCGTAGCTGAGGGTTCAGCGGCCCGGGCTTGGGCTGTTCCGCCAAGTGCACGGATAAACCCAGGATAGGACTCGTCTCTGCGCATGATACTCTTTTCCTCACGAGAGGCTGTGATGCCTGGGACGAGGAATGGTGTGAACAGGAAGGCGACCAGTAGCAGCCCGTATTTGTTCCATGAATCTATCACTACATCGCCATACAATATGCCGACAACTGCAATTGAGATAAGAAGAGGGAGGCCCATCGTTCCAGCCGTGAGCCAAGTCTGTCTCGAGCGAATCCTGAACCTCGTTTCAAATTCATGGCGTCCGAATATAGGATCGTCTGGAACAATTGAACGGAATGCGACGAGCATGGAGATTTGCATAACGACGAATAACAATGCAGCAAGAAGTACCCATCGTATCCTGGCAAGCACACCAACCAACGAGGTCCCATAATCATCGGTGATAAACAGAACAAGGTGGATTCCTGCAACAACCAGGCCGAAGATTCCAGTCGTTGTGAGTGAAATGTAAATTTCTTTGAGCATGTCAATGGATTCCAATCGAGTATCATAGAGGGTGTCAAATTCTTTCGAGAATGTTTTCTGCTCTGCTTTCATGAACTCATCAATGGGTTGTCCAGCTTCAACGGAAAATGCCATTCGATCAAGGAAGTCTCCCCAAATCGGGGAAGGGCTCTGGCGACCGATGATTCGTGATGCTTCAGGCAAACTTGTATGCCACTTTTCGACCAAGGTTTCGATGGATTTTACTTCCTTTGCAAGTGCTCCATAATCACTCATTTGACGTAAAATGTCGAACATCGATTGCGAGGTTACCTCACCGATGCTGAGAATTCCCATTCGGGTGATGAACATGTGCATCTCTTTCTCGATGAGGACCGCTTCGCGTAGTGTCTGTACAATCGGCCATGAGATGGCTGCAAGCGTTGAGATGAGGGGGAAGAGAATCAAGAGAACAAGGCCGGATGCCCCAATGAAAAATGAGCTCAGTGTGTAAAAAAGAATGGTGGATATCAAAGTCCCGGTAATGAAGGCCGGTAACACGATTTTGACCGCGTATTCGCCGAGGGGAGTATCCATTCTACGGAAAGCGATTTGATACAGGGGTAGTCGTTCCATCGCTTCACCTCAATCCTCTATGGGGTCCCAAATATCGATGGCTTTGGAGAACGCTTCCCAATCTTGTTGATAGTAGATATCGAGGAGATCAAAGACATCATCGTAATGCGTAATATTTCGATCGACCATTCGCTGCAATGCTTCGGCTCTTCGAGCCATCTCTTCGTAGATGTCACGTTTATTTTCAAAGCCCATGAGGGCTGCCATTTTGTTCTCCATCAAGTGTGACTGGAACATGCCTCTGAAGTAGTGCTTGTCTCTGACTGGGTCCCAATCAAACATACCTCTGGTGAGGACACCGTCTGCATGCTTGTTGTATCCAATCACTTCGTCAATACCGGTAACTCGACGGGCAATTCCACCACCAGGGGCTTCAACCACTTCTTGGAAAATTGCAAAATTCAAGTTGTCGAAGAAGCGCATCGGGACGTTGATTGGATCGCCGGTAAATCTCTGAATCATCTTGACGATCGATGATGCGTGGAATGTCGCGATAACGGGGTGGCCTGTTTGCATCGCTTGGAATGCGGTGGCGCCTTCTGCACCACGAATCTCTCCGATGATGATGTATCTTGGACGGCTACGCAAGGCTGCTTTTAGAAGGTCGAACATCTCAACCCTGGAGTCTTCATTCTTGGAATCTCGTGTCACGAGGCGTTGCCACAATCGGTGGCGTACTTTGACCTCAGGCGTATCTTCTGCAGAGTAAATTTTCACATTGTGATCAATAAATGGAAGAATTGCGTTCAGGGTTGTTGTCTTCCCGGATGCAGTCTCCCCTGACACCAATAGTGACATGCCGTTTTCGAGGCAAAGCCAGACGTACGCAGCGACCTCTGCTGACATGGTTTTCCATTGAATCAATTGAGTGATCGAAATTGTTTCTTCAGCGAACTTTCGAATGGTAAAAGAGGAGCCCAGCATAGAGACGTCATCGGAATAAATGATGTTGATACGGCTACCGTCCAGCAAAGCACCATCGATAATCGGCTTGCTATCTGAGACGGGGCGACCGATGCGCTCCGACATGGCTCGTAGATATCTCTCAAGCATCTCGCGGTCGCGGAATCGGATGTTTGATGTGACCATTCCAAACACTTTGTGATCCATGCTGATGTAACGCAATCCAACAGCGTGAATATCTTCTAACATCTCATCTGAAAGCAACGTTTCCAAGGGTCCTGAACGAACAAGGTCTCGAATCACTGTGTATTGCAATCGTTCCATCTGCTGTTCGGTTACACTGAGTGGTGGCTCGGTCAATCCGAGGGCTCTTCTGACCGGTGTGACGAGGTCGTTGATTGCAACAGGAACATTGGTGATTTTTGTGTGCTTTTTCATCATGTTCTCCAGCATCGATTCAAATTCTGCATCTGTTGAGAAAGATGGTGCGTTCGGTGCTTCCTTTAGCAATCGTTCAACCAGAATTTGTTTGATGATTTCTTCCTCTTCAGTGAGGTATGGCTCAATTCCAAACCAGAGGGTGGTTCCCCCTCCTTCTTCATCTTGAGTAGGGCGATAGACATGAGCGAAAAGTGGTCCGCGTAGATGATAGATTAAGTTGAGGGGTTCCATTTTCGATGCCGCCCGATCCAATGGACCGTAATACATCGGGCGGGTGCCGTGACGCGATTCGAAATCTTCGACCCACTCGCGAACATGGTCATACCTAGAAATAACGCCATTGAGATCCCCTTTGGCGAATTCAAGTTCTTCGACTTCCATATTTTATCCCTCAACTCACGGCTGTAATATCTACGATGAAACCCATACTTGGTTCGACTCTCCAACCAATTCTGGGTTGTACTGGCCCTGCGGCGCGAAGGAAGCGGGTAACGGCCAATATTCGAGAAAGGCCACCGCCAATCTCAGATGTTTTCATCTCGAGAACCACTTCGGCGGATGCGGAAAGGATTCGCATCATATCGGATGAAATCTCATCTGGATCAATCAACAACATGAGAGAGCGGTTCTCGGAGCAGAATGTGCGGAGGCGGCTGAGTAGCTGATCTGGTGAATCTTCGTGGGTCTGTAGCAACATCGATGCTCGATCGACGATGGAAATGTCTGCATTTCCCAAGGCTTCTGAGGTCAACAAATCGTCGATCCCCACATCTTCTTCGACTTCATCAGAGATTACCCCAAATCTGGAGAGTAGTGTGAATTTTCCTTGGTTTGCTGCATCTTCAAGTGGATATCCCAAACTGTTGACTTGCTCAAGCCATCCTCGCGTGGTCAATTCTGTTGTGACCATTGTTGTTCGCACATTGTTTGATACCAAACCATAGGCCAATCGTTGGGCAATCAGGCTTTTTCCTGCGCCAATTTTACCTGTGACGATGTACAGTGACCTTCGCGGAAGGAAGCGCCCCAAACTGTCTGAAAGGCTATCCGTTTCCAATTCAAATGAGAACCCGACATCTTCAGACAAGGCGTACCACCTCGCTAAACGAATATTGGCCTGAGATGCCTTGATAGTGCTCGCTACGCACAATTACAGTCACGGTGATTTCCTGTCCTGCTGACATTGTAATTCCAGGAGG
>Ga0066836_10000512_pt1 | contig 18795 bp, 12 predicted proteins | sample ETNtaG_18_FD_71568 | JGI IMG/M metagenome (GOLD analysis project Ga0066836, IMG submission 71568) | Marine microbial and viral communities from oxygen minimum zone, Eastern Pacific Ocean - ETNP201302SV91 | ecosystem: Environmental > Aquatic > Marine > Oceanic | place: Pacific Ocean: Eastern... | reverse complement strand
CCGTGACCTTCGGATGTCTCAGACATTTCGAGGTTTATCGCGCTCATCTTATTCCTTTGCAGGTGTCCTATGAGTCCGACGCGCCACCAACTACGCCACCCCGGCAACGGAGGCTTCGACCGAACTGCCGAATATGAGTATATCCATTCAAGCGGACCGTTCGGTTGAATAGATGTCTGGTTCCCCAGTCGCTTATGGGTAGGCCCCAAAGTGGTGACCGTGTGCGCTTTACGGCGAACACACCCGAGGGTGATGTTACACATGAGGGGATTTTGTTAGCACCCTCAACAAGTGGACATATGACGGTCAAACTTGACAACGGTTACAATGTGACCTTTGCCGAATCTGAAGTATCTGAGATATCCACCCTCAGTACACCAAATTTGACAGGTGAACAGGTGATTACAACACTTGTAGAAAACCCCGAACTTCCAGAAATCTGGATCCTACACACCGGCGGGACAATCGCCTCAAAGGTCGATTATGTAACGGGTGCTGTTGCCGCTCGATTTGAACCCGAGGAACTCTTGGATGCCATTCCAGAATTGGCCAATCATGCGCGGATTCGAACCATGAAATTGGGCAACATGTGGTCTGACGATATCCGGGCCCGTCATTGGAATGCAATGATGGAGGCCACCAAACAGGCATTTGATTCAGGAGCGGTTGGAGTCGTGATTACACATGGCACTGACACCATGCACTATTCGGCAGCTGCTGCAGCGTTTGCATGGGCTGGTGGAGGAGGGCGTCCACCTGGCAGGATTGTGTTCACCGGTTCTCAGAGAAGTAGTGATCGTGGTTCTACCGACGGTACTGAAAATCTCCTCGCAGCAGTCCATTGGGCAGCCCATGGCCCGGCTCCGACCGGCGGAAATGGGGATGCGAGTGTCATCATAATGCATGCGGGCAGCGATGATGGAATTTGTGCGATCATGCCGGGTTGTTCCGCACGAAAATTCCACTCGAGCAGACGAGATGCATTCCAGGGAATCAATGCACAACCATTGGGGACGATTACTGTCGGCCGAGGCGGAGAGTGTCAAATCGACATGGATGTGCAGACGCCGACAAGAGATATTGTCACAGACCCCGCGGTTTTCGACGAGGATAAGCGAATTCTACAACTCATGGCAGGGGCGCATATGTACGCTGACCAAATTGAACTCGCAGCGAACTATGATGCGATATTATTCCATGGCACTGGACTAGGCCACCTCCCGATTGAAGATCCAAATGGAGACAGTCCCGAAAATGTTGCAATGAGAGAAGCGGTGACCAAATATTGTGCAAATGGAGGAACCGCAGTGATGGCCACACAGTGCATACATGGCCCAGTCCATATGGACGTTTACAGCAAGGGTCGGGATCAGCAGGAACTTGGAATCATTGGCAATCATGCGACCACTGGGCCTGATGCTGCACTCGTCAAACTCCATTTCTTACTCTCAACTGACCAAAATATTCAATCGGGTTGGGATACGGATTTGTGCGGCGAGAATGCTTCTTCAATTTTCAATTGATAATTTAATTTCCCAATTGGAAAGTTCGCACCCATTACGACCGCTCTCATGAAAGACCGCTCTCCTATGGAGAGCGATATGGGCGACAAGGCGGAAGACTTGGCTTGGCGCCGAGAGCAGGCCGCTGCTGGTGGCGGAACCTCCCGCCTAGAAGCGCTTCGTGCTGCAGGACGTGCCACGGCACGTGAACGGATTGATTTGCTATTGGATTCCGATTCATTCATCGAAGTTGATGCATTGGTTTCGCACCGAAATAAAGACAACAATATGCACATGCACCCACAATTTGGAGATGGAGTGGTTGCAGGTCATGGTAGCATAGACGGTAGGCGTGTCTTCTGTTTTAGCCAAGATTTCACGGTCTTCGGAGGATCGATGGGGGAGATGCATGCCAAGAAAATTTCCAAAGTCGTCGAAATGGCTGAAAGAGCGAGGATCCCCCTCATCTGCATTTGGGATGGTGGAGGGCAACGAGCACACGATGGTGTACATTCTCTGGCTGCAACCGGTGAAATGTTGGATTACTTCGTATCCTGTTCTGGCCGAGTACCGATGATCAGTCTCGTATTGGGTCCAGTGGTCGGTGTTTCTGCATTGGCAGCGGCATTGGCCGACTTCGTCATTCTTGGTGAAGGGCGTGGACAACTATTCCTTTCCAGCCCACTCGAAACCGAGGAAACGATGAGTGGAGAGATGACAAATGAGGAAGTCGGAGGTGCACAGATGCATGCGTCTCGTTCAGGTATTTCTTGTCTAACGGCGAGCGATGAAGAAGATGCGATGGAAATCGCTGTCGAATTACTCTCTTTCTTCCCAGATTATTGTGGAGCCAGTCCCCCGCATCTCGACTCGGGGGATCCGCATGACAGAAATTGTCCAGAACTGGGTTCAATTGTGCCCGATGACAGCAACCGACCCTACGATATGGTCAAGGTCATTCAAGCCACAGTGGATGATGGGCATTTCGTCGAACTCTTTCCCATTTATGCAGACAATATGATCATCGGTTTGGCCCGACTTGCTGGCCATTCAGTTGGCATTATTGCCAACCAACCGAAGGTTCTGGCCGGTTGCCTAGATATCGATGCAAGTATCAAGGCGGCACGATTTATTCGCACATGTGATGCGTTCAACATCCCCTTGCTTTCATTTGTTGATGTTCCCGGTTTCTTACCTGGGACCGTTCAGGAATGGGGTGGAATTATTCGTCATGGTGCCAAGATGCTCTACGCATATGCCGAAGCCACTGTACCCATGATGACCGTCGTCACCAGAAAGGCCTACGGGGGCGCATATCTGGCCATGTCCTGTAAACACCTTGAGTCCGATTACAATGTAGCATGGCCAACCGGTGAACTTGCGGTAATGGGAGCTGAAGGAGCGGTTAATATCATCCACAGAAGGGAACTCAAAGATGCAGACGATTACCAATCTCGTCACGCGGCATTGGTTGAAGATTACAAAACCAAATTTGGCGACCCTTACGTGGCTGCAAGAAATGGGTGGTTGGACGATGTCATTGAGCCAAACGAAACACGGTTACGGTTGATTCGGGCACTCAAATCACTGCTGTCGAAGCGTGTTTGGCAACCGCCAAGGAAACACGGCAATATTCCACTTTAATCAAAATCGACGAAGTTGTCTTCGATTTGGCCTGAGTCCTCAACTCCAGAATCTGAGGTTGATTGGCCAAGCATTTCTTCCATCTCATCCTTGGACAATGTGATAATCATATACAGCCCTATTAATGCTACAATCGAACCTATGACAATCGCAAAAACAATCCATATCGAGAAGGCTTCGTCACTGGTATCAACTGAAAGTTCGGGTAAATTGTTGCCGTCAGAAGGTTCTGGCTGCGGGGCTGAAATTGTATGATAATAGATCTTCACATCACTCCAGACCCCCTCTTCAAAAATCTGGAACTCGAGACGATGGGCTCCCGGCGCCAGTTCACTGAAGTCAGTTGAAATTGTGCATTCCCAATCGTCGGGGTCTTCCGCATCCGCGTCGCTTGCGTCACAATTCGCTTCAAACTCAGTCCAAACTTGCCCATCCCAACGCACCCTAGCGGTCCACGGTGTACCATCATCAGGATCGTGGATGGCAACGACAAACTCAGTGCTATTTCCTATTGTATTCAATGGACCCCAGGTCAATTGTATGGGGTCGTTAATTTCAGAAATTTCAAACTCGATCGGTCCCGTCATATTCCCGTCAGAACTTGTGACCGTGATGTTCCAGCCCGTGGACAGGCCCGACCAGTCCGAATCGGGTACGATCCGAAGAACATTCGACAGAACTGAAATTGAGAGGTGGGGGTGCTCACCCTGAATTTCAAACTCGACGCCGTCACCATCTTCATCCCAACCGAGCTCTGAAAGAGGAATTTCCAGAGGGGTGTCTTCATCCAATGAAACCCTTGTCAAATTGAGAATTGGCGCGTCTGGAATGGATTCTACGTTTACGTCAAACGTAGCCAAAACGGGTGTACTTGTACCATCTCCAACCCACACCTGGACCGTTGTCGTTCCGTGCCAGTTTAGTTGGGGTGTAATCGCTAGATTGTCCGCAGTCCATGTCAAATCCAAACCTGCTTCAACCGACGCATTGGTGATGGTTACATTCGCCCCTTCAGGATCTTCAAAATGTGAAGTGATGACGACGGCGGCTTGCCCACTATCTTCATCGATATTCAGCGGAGAGATTTCACTAATTTGAACCACTGGGTCGTCGACTGGGAGAACACTAGCACTCAAATTGAATTGCATTGAAAAATTAAGATCATAACGATCGAAAATTGTCAAATTAAGAGTTTCAGTCCCTGTCCATTCAGGTTCCCCGGTATGCTCGCAAGTGATTGAATTAGTATCAAGGTAGCAATGCATTTGGTTGGTGCTGGGCAAATGAGGAAGCATCTGAACGATCAAAGTCGTCCCATCCGGGTCGATGACGATATCAGAAAATGGTATGGTTGTCTCGCTGTGTTGTTGGACTTCGATGACAGGTTGCGGGGTGATCTTCACCGGTTCTTGATTTTCTCGGAAAAACTCAAGTTCCAAATTTGAGGGCATGCCATACCAATCCACCTCGACAAGGAGTGAACGGTTCCCAGGTGGCACACCTTCTGTGGAGACTTCACAGTCGGTGCCTGAGGATGTACCATTTTCAATCGAACCCGTGAAAGAACCGGTCGCATTGATTCCGTATGTTGCATAGTCCATTGGATCCCACCAATCGCCCCCCTCCATGATTGTGCAGAGCACGGTTGTGCCGATTGGAAGCGCCCCATTTCGATGTGTGAGTTGGGTACTCGCTGAAACCACTCTACCTGAGAGGCCTTCCATCTCATCCACATCTGATGAATTGGTAATCATCGGCATGAAGCGTGCCCCTGTCAAATCTTCGTAAATGTAGGCATTTGAGTCGGATGGGGTTTGCCAGTTAACTTCGCGATTTGTAGCATTACGCCATTGTGTGTGATCGGCCTTTAGCATCAAATCGAGATATGGGACGATATGCTCAATTGCATGACTTTGTTGAGTTGAGCGGTTGATAGTGGCAGTACCATCATTGAATCCCTCCCAGAAACCCGATTCATCTTGATATTGAATGTGATTCCCACCAAGCACCGACATGTAATGCCATGGGATTTGGTGATTGGCCAACCAACGGTCAATGTTGGTGTCCGCTTTGGCAATATCGTCCAATGTCCCTGTGAGATAGAGACCCATGCCTGGTTCAGGGGAGCGACCCAATAACGAATCTGGGATGTCTGTGTTGGCATCTTCAAGTCCAAGCCCAATCAGTGCAGTGGGCGGTGGGTTGGTGATGTATTGCTCCCATGCGCCCGTCATCATCAGTTGGCACAAGGCTGCTTGCTTGGCCCCTAAACCATGACCACCAATACCCCAATTGTTGAGGTCGAATGCGTCGCGCATGTTCGCTGGATCACCCTCTAGGCTTCCATTTTGGTGATTGTATTGCAATCTTAACCACAGCCCCAAGACAGAGGCGCATTGGTTTCCTGTGTCATCGGAATTCCAATCGGGGGGAAGGACGACGGTGATGTACCCAGCGGTAGCAAGGACTTTGCCAATCCAATCGTATTGATCGCTGGCCTCCCCTTCATCCCCGATCCAAATTAGAAGTGGGTATGGGCCCGATGTATTGGCAATGGGTTGGCCCAATCCAGATCCATTTGCAGGGTAGTAAATTTGCCCCCAATGCGATTGATTTTCTGTTCCTGAAAATACAATATTCTGCCATCCAGCGGGTAGGGTATCTACATCATGAGAATCACTGAAACTATCAGATGCCGAAGATAAGCCAGCGAGTGGTGAAAGGAGCAAGAGTGCGGAAAGGAACAGTGCAGCACGGGAGGTTGCCATCAACCGTTGAGATGGTGTGGGGCACTTCAAAGCGACGCAAAGCGGTTCAATCCGCCCGTAGGGCGGATTCCATCGCATGGAGACGGGTCATTGTGAGGCCCAAGCCAGGAAGCAAATGGGCTGCTTCGGGACTGAAGATTCGAGCCCATGCCTCAAGATGTTGGGCGGCAAGTAACCACCTTGCATCGAGTCGTAAACCAGAATCGGTGGGTTCTACAATCAATCCTACTTCTTTGGAATTATATGATGAAAGTAAATGCAGGTCACAATCCGTGGTCCGATTGGATTCCGACACCCCTGGCGCAGTATCGAAATCAATGAAAAGCCTCATTCCAATACTGTCGACCACTTGATCACCGGATACCAAATTCTGAATCCAAGGACCACGTTTACCCAGTGGGCGACGACCCTCAATGGACCAAATTGAACCGCCCGCATTCGACCACGCAGTAGCGCATGAACGAGCCGACCCCCCCCCTCCAACCATGCAGAGAAGTGGAGATTCAACGCCCGATAATTCAAAGTCGAATCCGAAATGGCGAGCGATGGTAACCACACCGTGACCATCCGTCCCTGCACAATACCAATTGTTGCCATCCCAACGGAGTTGATTCACAGCCCCATTTTCCAGACTGTCGTCAATAGGGTGTACACCAGAGCGTGTCGATAGCAAGTGCTTCAGTGGACTGGTGAGTGAAATCCAAGACTCGTGACCACCACGACGAATTTTGATGCGCTCTTCGCCGTGATGAAAAAGAGTTTCACCGTGAGGAACATAACTCGAATCGGCGGTTTTGACCTGAGACATGACTGCGGATGCAACACGATGGAGTTTGGAGTGAGATGAAGGCGTAGATGGATCACCATAGAGTCGATTGGTCAGGCCGATATTCTGGCGGTTTTTCTTCACCCAAGCCCAGGCCATCGGTGATGTTACATCATCGGATTCGAGGAGGTTGATTTCTGCAAACTCAACCTTGAGACCAGCTTGTTTCAGGTGGGATGCCGTAAGGACGGCCAATACTGGTGAAAGCGAATGCTGAATGGGCTTTCCAGCAACGGCATATCGAATTTCCATACGACCTCGTAAAGTCCGTATCCCCCATCCTTCACAAACCAACCGGATGCGCACCTACGGTGCGCCAAATCCGTGAATGCTTGAATACCGGGAGCGTTGCAGCCAGTGCATGGCCACCGACCTGGAGATTGCTCGTGCGGCGTCACCCGCCCCGATTGAAGAGATTGCGTGGAAGCTTGGAATCGGGGTCGAAGAACTCGTCCAAATGGGGCAAGGTATGGCCAAAATCACGTGGGAGGGGCTGAAATCGAGATTTGATTTGCCACGCGGATCGCTCATCTTAATCACAAGTGTGAATCCTACACCATTCGGTGAAGGAAAGACTGTTACCACAATCGGATTGACTCAAGCGCTCAACCGAATTGGACAAAACGCCACTTGTACCATTCGAGAACCCAGTATGGGCCCCGTATTCGGTATCAAGGGTGGTGCCGCAGGAGGAGGTCACAGCCAAGTGCTCCCAATGGAAGCAATCAATCTGCATTTCACAGGAGATTTACACGCTGTGACCAGTGCACACAACCTTTGTTCGGCGATGCTCGACAATCACATCTATTTTGGAAATGAATGCGATATTGACACCAATCGAATCCTCTGGCCACGCGTCATCGACATGAATGACCGCTCACTTCGAAATATCGCCATCGGTTTGGGTGGACCCAAGAATGGTGTAGCCAGAGAAGAAAGGTTCGACATTACTGCAGCATCCGAGGTCATGGCCATCCTTGCGCTCGCAGCAGACTATGCTGACCTTCGACATAGGCTAGGGGAAATTGTCGTCGCCGAGAGCCGTTCAGGATTCCCAATCAAGGCCGATGATATTGGAGCGGCGGGCCCTATGGCCCTGTTACTTCGAGAGGCCTTCTTGCCGAATCTTGTGCAAACCATCGAGAAGGATCCTGCCTTCATCCATGCCGGGCCTTTCGCCAATATCGCGCATGGAAATTCCAGTGTTATCGCTGATCGAATCGCTCTGGGTGTCGCAGATTATGTCGTGACAGAAGCCGGATTTGGTGCTGATATGGGTGCTGAGAAAATGATGCACATCAAAACGGCAGCGAGTGGAGTGGCACCCGATTGTGTGGTCGTGAACGTCACCGTTCGAAGTATGAAACTTCATGGTGGAGGATTCTCATCGGGCGGAGGTAAACGTCCTCGACAAGAAGAAATCGCTGCAGAAAATGTCGAGGCGGTTCGTGCTGGAGCCAATACAAATTTGGCCAGGCATATCCGCAACATGTCTCGATTCGGAGTCCCTGTAATCGCCAGTGTCAACGTTTTCCCCACAGACACAGATGCTGAAATTGAGGTTCTGTTAGAGGAAGCACGTCAGGCCGGTGCATCGAGCGCTGTTGTGACACGGGTTCATTCAGGCGGAGGAGAAGGTGGTGCCGATTTGGCTCGTGCAGTCGTGTCTGCTTGCCAATCACATATTGCAGAAGGACGCCCCTTTGAGCCCTTATTTGCACCCAACGCTCCTTTGGAAGAGAAAATCTTGCGAATCGCAACCAATGTTTACGGTGCAGCGAGTATTGATCTTTCACCAAAGGCCATGAAGGAACTCAAAATCCTGCAGAACTGGGGCTATGGGAATCTAGCTGTTTGTATGGCTAAAACGCAGTATTCATTTTCACATGAGATGAAAGAATTGGGTGCACCCAGCGGATTTACATTGCCCATTCGTGAACTCAGACTCAATGCTGGTGCAGGGTTCATCGTCGCAATTTGTGGGACGATGATGACAATGCCAGGTCTACCCCGCATCCCGGCTGGAGAAAATATGGACATGGATGAGGATGGGAACCTCCTTGGCATGTTTAGCTGAGGTGATTGAATGCGAATGGCTCTGTCTCTCACGATGTTGATGCTCGCAGCATCTCTCGCAGGATGTCTGGGTGATGATGGACCCGATTATTCAGATTTTGAAGGTTGTACAGATGAAGTGGAGGAAACTTGTGAAACTGAGCAGCCTGTCGATAACGAGACGATTGATGAACCGATTCCTGAACCGCCCGCAACCGACCTTGTATTTGCTTCACCAGATGGAGTCGATTTGCGGGTAGCTCTGTATTTGCCCGAAAGTGAGGGACCCCACCCTGTCATCATGTGGATTCATGGTGGAGGCTGGGCCCAGGGTGATCGCTTGTTGGCCAACAGTCACGCCACACAGCAGATTGTCGAAGATGGGCAGTGGGCCGTTGTGAGCGTAGAATATCGCCTTTCAAATGAAGCGATTTGGCCGGCACAGTTGGACGACTTACAAACAGCCTTGACTTGGATTCAAGACAATGCCGGGACATACAATTTGGATTCTGAAACCATAGTAGCATGGGGCTCCAGTGCTGGAGGGCATCTCGCCTCGATGCTTGCGGTCACTCCTGAACTGAATATTTCTGCGGCCATCGATTGGTTTGGCCCCACCGATTTGAACGAAATGAGCGATACTGCTGTGACTGGGTTGCTAGGTTGTGACCCCCATGGGAATGAAACCGAATGTGCAAACCAAACCATGAGTGCGAGTCCTGCCCTATTGGCGAACAACCAGACGATACCGATGTTGATTATGCATGGGACCGATGATGTATCTGTTCCATTCAATCAAAGCACCATGCTTCACGATGCATTGGTCACTCCGAACTGGTATGCCACCGTCGAAGGTGGAATCCACTCAACCCATCCTTGGAAAGAGGGATTCATCGTCGATATTGTTCGTGAATTCTTGGAAAACGTGACTTTGAACATTGTTGAAAATCGAACGATTACGGTCGATGCAGGGCCCATTCAGGGAACATTGGAAGGGGAACGGCTTCCAAACATACAAGCCGCAGCAAGACCAGCACAAGGAGAGTGGATGATGTGGAGTTTGTGGGATTCACTCGATTCTGAATGGGACAATACCTCAACCGAAGAAAATTGGATTCTCATTCAGTTCGCCGCAACGGATTGCGGACATTGTTGGAATGGTGCCGCGGCGATGAGTGACTTGCATACACAGCATCGGCAGAATGTGACATTCTTCACATTCATCATCAACTTCTCTTGGTCCGACTCGAGTTGGGAAGAAATCGCAGCGTTCCAAGATGAAGCGGATTACATTGGTTGCAACAATGGAGACAACTGCATGGATCGACCTGGAGAACCTCACAACTGGACCTATGTGGACGATAGGAACTTGTATTGGTTTTCAGAATTCCAAATGCAAGGTACACCATCCTACGTCATTGTAGCCCCAGATGGAATCGTTCATTGGCATTCACAACAAAGCGACAATTCAGTCTCTGAAGAACTCGCTTTGCTCTTTCCAGAGGGGGGTTAAAGTTGCAGAAAATCAAGAACATTGAGGAAGGTGTTCGCCTTCGCGTTCAGCATGAAGATGATTTGTGGACACTCGCACAAATCGTTCGACCAGGTTGCCAAGTGGGCATGATGGGATTCAGACGCGATCAAAGCACGGGCACACAAGAATCTGGTCGAGCCAAAGCCGCCGACAGGAAAGCGGTGTGGATTGTTCTCGATGCCGAAACAACAGAATTCCAACAGTTTACGGATAATCTCCGAATTCATGGTATCATCAGTCAGGCTGATTTTGACAAAGGCAGCCACCACACACATGCGGTTGGACCCAGAGATGAACTCGAAATCTCTTGGAGGGGTGGAATTTCTGAATCAGATCGAAGTTTGTTGGCTGAGGCTGTCCAAGACAGTGGTCGTGGACGTGCCGCCATCGCAGTGGTCGAAAGTGACGAGATATTGCTGTTTGAAATCGCACAACATGGGATGCGGCAAGTGGGTGACACATTCACGCTTAGGGGTGGAGGGAAACGCGAGGGGAAATCTACCGAGATTCGCACAGCCTTCCTCGCCAAGGTTGCAGATCAAGCATCCAAGGCCATTTCTGTAGACATGCCAATAGTCATCTGTGGACCCGGTATGGCTCGAGAACAATTTGAATCTCTTCTCAAAGCAACCGGCGTCGGCCATCGGACGCTGAATATTGGCACCAGTATCGGTGGTCGTTCAGCAGCCAACGAAGTGATGCGAGAAGGTGGAGCTGATGCGGTATTGGGAGAATTTGCGATGGCGAAACAGGTTCGACTCATCGAAGAGGGTTTGATTCGAGTTTCAACCAATGGTGCCGTTGCATATGGGCGAAAAGAATTGGAACAAGCCGTTGAACAAGGAGCGGTGGAGTCCTTGGTAATCGAAGCAGGAATGTTGCGGAGTGAAGATTTCTGGGCGGACGCTGCATCTCAAGTTCGAGCAACGGGCGGAGAAGTGGTTCAAGCGAGTGCTGACCACGACGCTGGTGAGCAACTGATGGGCATGGGTGGCGCCATCGGATTGTTGCGATGGAAAATCGAGTGATTATTCGTTGAATCCAGGATAATGATCCTTGGTCATTTTTTCAGCGAGTTCGGGGTCAAATCCTCTGGCAATCATTCCGCCATAATACGCGTGAGCGGGGTCAGAGTCGTCGTCTGGCATGGGTATCGCTGCCTCAGTGATTTCCTCACCCATGACTGAAACGGATGTTTGGACTGTGACTGCGGGTATCGTGCTATCTTTCTTCAGAGTGAAGCCCGCAATCAGACCCACAATCAGAATACAACACCCGCATGGGGCCAAGCAAGCAGAAGACATCGCAGCAAACATTCCACCGACCAATTCTGCAATTTCTTCATCGTCGTTAACAACCCATATGGGTTCATTCGACTCGATGGTCAACGTTCCTTCCATGCAGCCCCAACATGCGCGCCCGATTTTGACCAAATCTTTTCCATCAACTGTGCGCGTTTCACCAGAACCGACATTGCATTCACTATTCTCTAATCCAACTTCAAAGTAGAAGCGTTCATCGTCGCTTGCATTCACAGCATAGGATTGATTTGTGCCATAATTTTCCATGACTCTGCCGTCATGGATAGCGGTGATATTCATTCCATCGCAGAGATCCCAAACACCGTTTCCATCGATATCTTCGTATGTTCCTTCAACAAAAATGGTGAAACCCCAATCTCCGAAATCATCGTCATCGTAAACTTGGACATCACCGCCGGTTTGACCAGAAATGACGTAGTTGACGTCGTCAACTTTTTCGCTGACATCACTGACCCCAAAGACAAACAGGATTCCACACAAAATCAAGATGACTGCGCCTACGCCAGTCATCACTTTGCCGAGCGGGTGCATGATTTCGACAGCCTAGGGTAATCAGGGCTGGAATCCAGGGTAGTGCTGTGCTGTGTATTGTGCTGCACTGGCTGCATCGTAGCCTTGTGTGAGGAGCCCGTTGTAGTATTCTTGTGCAGGATTCGGTGCGGCAACTGGTGCTGCGACAACAGGTGCGGCTGCAACAGGTGCGGCTGCAACAGGAGCAGCCATCGGTTCCGCAGCAGCAACAGGTGCACCCATCATTGGGACAGCGCCACCAGGTGCTCCAACAACGGGAGCGCCCATGCCGACCATTCCACCGCCGCCACCTTGGACAACCACTGTCTGTGTCTTGTCGTTGATGGTCAAGCCGAGAATCAGACCGAGGAGGAGCAAGCAGCAACCGCCAAAGAAGAAGCAGGTTGAGCCGAGCATACTCAGGAGACCACCGGCCACTTCACCAACATCGCCAAGAGCATCGCCAAACGCCTTGTCATCATACTGTACCCAGCATGCGGTAGCACACGATACGGTGGCAGTTCCGTTTTCATAGCCGAAGGCTGAATCGCCGATCCTTACGAGAGTCTTGCCACCTTCTTCGCGAGCATCTTCGTAATTCCATTCAGTGTCACACGCATAGATGAAACTGTTTGAGGAATCGTCCGTGTGCGTAGTTGTAAAATCTGTTTGACTGCTAGTCTGATCATATGAATCACAATGGTCCCAATCGCCATTCCCGTCATCATCTGTGTATGTTCCTTCAATGAAAATTGAGAAACCAATTTCGCCTTCACCATCATCATCAACAATTTCGATAGTGCCACTGGTAACTCCTTCCAATTCCCAGTAATTATCTTCCAAATCATCGACTGCGTCATCTACGGTCATAGAACCCCATGCGTACATTCCGCCACCAATCAATACTAGAACAAGGCCAATGCCCATGAATATCTTACCACTTGCGTGCATATTCTTGCCTTGAGGGCCGACTTCTTAATCTAACCGACAAGAGACTTGGGGCGAAGAATTGACGCTTGGAGGCACTTAGGAAGACTCATGCAGGCACCCCCTGGCCGAGTGGTTTGCTTCGGGGAAGCGATGCTACGCCACTCAAATGGGGGTATTACCCCCGGTGGCGCAGAATACAATGTCACCTGTGCGTTGGCTCGTTTGGGTGTCAGCGCATCGTGGGTTAGTGCGGTTCCTGAAGATACGACGATGGTTGAGACGACTGCACGGGAGTGTGGCGTTTATCTCGATGTGCGTAGGTCCAATTTCCCAATCGGAACATATGCTGTCGACCAGATGGCAAAGACCGTCGAATATGATCGCTCAAATTCTGCCTTTGCCCATCTCAAACCCGATGATTTTGACTGGAGGAAAATCCTCACAGGAGCGCGCTGGTTGGTCATGAGTGGGATCACCCCCTTGCTTGGAGATGGACCTCGTTCGGCTTGGGGCGGGGCTCTGACCTTTGCAGAATTGGATGGGACATTGATTGCGCTGGACTTGAATCATCGGCCCGCTCTTGGGACCATTGAGGAATTGTGGGCAATCGTGCGTCCGCGCATGCGCATGTTCCATGTTCTAATTCTTTCACCAGACAGTCTTGCAAGGATTGCTGAAATTGAAGGCATTAGTCGCCCATCCAACTATGAGGAGAATATTGAGGCTCTTGTCGAACTTCGACGACGATTCCTTATCCCCCACCTTTGTTGTACGTTCAAACGACCTGAAGCAAATGGGCAGCAGAAACGCTGGTCCGTTGTATCTCATGCATTCGGAACGGATTCAACTGAGGACGATGCAATCATTCACACCCCTCTAGAAAATCTCGGTGGAGGAGATGCTTGGCTTGCGGGTTTCATCGATGCATTGAGTGAACACGGTCACGGGCCTGTATCGCCGCTAATCGGTGCACTTCGTGGCGATCTATTGGCCGCACTTTGTCAAAATACAGTCGGAGATGTTTCAATGGTCACACGTGAAGAGCTCGATTCGTTTGAATCTCAACGGGACTTCACATCCGAAAAACAGCGAACCCTCACCATCCCGGGTGGGACAAGCCTCAAATCGACATTGGCGCATCTGAAACAGGCAGGGATTGTCGCCATACTTCGCGGTCAGAACCGAAGCCGAATGATCGAGAGGGGGGTTGCTTTGGCTGAGATGGGATGCACTGCGATTGAGGTGACGTTGGATAGCCCAGATGCTTTGGAAATCGCTCAAGCATTACGCCAACAATTGCCCTCAACCGTGATGATTGGTGTCGGTACGTTACTCGATGTTGGTAAAGTGCAAAACTGTGTTGACATCGGTGCAGAATTTGCGTTGTCGCCAACCCATCCCGAAGGAATGGTTCAGCACTGTCATGCCGCAAACATGCTCGCCGTTCCAGGTGTTGCCAATTCACAGGAGTTGGAACAAGTGATTGAAAGTGGTGCATGCATCGCCAAATTGTTCCCATCCACCGATTGGATTCCAGAACAACTGTCTTCGGTCACACTTCCATGGATGCCCGTAGGTGGCGTGGATGAACAGAGCGTATGGACATGGCTCGATGCGGGTGCATGGTGTGTTGGTATGGGCTCAAACCTGTGTGGTTCGGACCTGAGTGATTCCGACAATTCAAACAACGTATGGGCGGAATCTGAAGAACAAAAGGCACGGGACATATTCATGGAACTCCAACGCCGGCGTAGTGATGCGTGACCACGATTCGTTCTGCCATTTGTGTGCGGTGCCCACCGCGTTGGCTCTTACTCAGGGTTGAAACCGATGATGGTGAAATCGGCTGGGGTGAAGCGATTGGTGACCTGCACGATGAGGTTGAGAGCGCACTGAATGCAATCGGTGAGCGGGTTGAAGGCAGCAGTATCCACGATATCACTCAAACAATTGAGACCCAAAGAAAGACTCGCTTTTGGCGGGATGGACCCGTATTGGATACCGCTCTTTCCGCTTTAGAAATGGCACTTTGGGATCTCAAGGGAAAGCAGCACGGGGCTCCGATTCACGATCTATTGGGGGGTCGCGTGCGCGAGCGCGTGCGCGTGTATCGCAATCTTTGGGGGCGAAACCCTGAGGAATTTGCCAACTCTGCAAGGGAAGCAATTTCTCAATCGATGACTGCTGTCAAAGTCAGTCCAGCTGGACCCACACAAGACATCGTGTCGAGAGCGGCGCTCAATGAGATGGTCGAGGTGGTCGGAGCCGTTCGCGAGGCGATCGGACCGAATGTCGATTTAGCCGTCGACCTGCATGGGAGATTGACACCCGCCGCTTCGCGTCGTGCCGTTCACGTATTGGCTCCATTGGATCCGTTCTTCATTGAGGAGCCGTGCTTACCCGATGGTAGTGCATCACACCTCGCGGATTTACGAGCCCTGCGTACAGCGCAACCAATTGCCATTGCGACCGGTGAGAGGTTGCGGAGTGCTCACGCTTTCGCTCAGCACCTTCTTCCTTCACCGGTTGTAGACATTATCCAACCCGATGTGAGCATGGTCGGTGGTATTCGAGCCTCGGTGGAAATCGGGGCGATGGCAGCGGCGGTCCAAGTTTCGATGGCACCACATTGTCCCTATGGGCCCATTCAATTCGCCGCCTCTATGCAAATCGCTGCCACAAGTCCTGCTCATCTGATTCAGGAATTCCAATCTCTTGGAGGTGCAGGTTCTGGTGGCGGAACCCCTGGTGGAGGTCAGAATTGGGCCTTTGACCTCATATCTGAGCCATTCTCAATTGTAGGTGGTCATGTCGATGTGCCAACGGGTGCAGGTCTTGGAATTGAAGTTCTAGAAGAACGAATTGAAGAGCACATGGAAATGTGGAATCCACATCCACCGACAGTTTGGACTCACGAGGATGGTAGCCACGCCGAGTGGTGATCAGCCCAGCATTGTTTCTGGATCACGTCCGCCAATCCATGCGAGGAAAGGTGTTGCAATGAGAATCGGGAACCCAAGTAGAACTCCGACCGCCTCACCGTAGTCATGCTCTGTGACTGTTGTCGATGTAGAGACCTCGACCATGCCTGAATCTGGATCTGTTGAAGGTATTAACAGATGATAGGCAGTAATATTGACGCGGAAAGTGGCTTGACCACCGTTGAAACATGGTGTATCCGTCATATCAACCCTCAAATCCCAACTTCCCCTTCCGTGGCCCCACCAAATTTCAGTTGTAATTTGGTTGATTTCAATTCTCAAATCCTCCTCGGATGAATAATTTGTCAGGTTCGGGCCTAATGAATCAAAGTCAATTTCCATATCTCCTTCCCAATCATCACTGATGAAACTGGTTTCGTTTGTGCCATCAGAGAAATTTCCTCTATCTGGCATTGAGAATGTCGAAGTCCAACTGGGGGGGCCAAGAAGACACTGATTCCCTTCAAGTGAAACACTGAATAATCCTGCATAAACACCACCTTGGGTGGTAGGTATCTGGATGTTGGCTGCGATATTTCCACCTACTCCTATCGAAGCCACAGTCTCAAAGGTAATTGAGGTGTCATTCCATCCAATCAAATCCCAGTTCTCTTCAGATTCTTCGGTTTCCCATTTGAGTAGTACGAATGGCCCTGTGAATAAGGCGACTGAAAGGATGAGGCCAGCCATTGCTGTACCAATCGCCAGACGGCGGCGTGATGACTTGTCAACCGGTTCGACACCCCATGGCATTCCTGCTAATTTGGTTTGAACCTTGGAAATCTCTTCCCGAATATCGAGTGTATCTTCGCCGTAGTCATCGCCAAGTTTGAGTTTGTGGAATTGACTGAGGCCAATCATTGGCCCCAAGCACGCCAAGAGGAAAATGAGCCAGTATGCGCCCCCCGTTGCATAGATGAGGAAAACACCCAGACCAAACCAGATGAATGTCGCTGCAACCGCTTGCGTGGTCTGATACAGTGCCATGTGGGTGGGACCCAAACGAGGATCGCTTACCTCTGCCCAGGTGGTGATGAAGGTGAAGATGAGCCAATCGGTAATCATCAATGTCGGCATCCAAAGCACGAGAAGGGCAATCTCTGGTGCGCCGATGAGCATCATTACACTGAGACCCGCATAGCAGGCGATTGAACCCATAGCTGACAATCGCAACACCTTGGCGCGGCCATAGTGATCGGACAACCAAGGACCGAACAGACCGAGATAAGTGGCGAAGATGAAGATGTTCGCCCACAGTATGGCTTCACCGGCATCAAAGCCTAGGACGTCGCGCATGTAGAACATGAACATCCCTTCAAATCCGTCACCGAGAGGAATGAGGAAACAGAGGAAGAGGACGACCCAAGCGGTACGAGTTCGCATGGCCGCCAAGAGACGATTCATTGTCGAAGTCGACTCAGGGAAGGCCAAATCGGAATTGTCAATGGCTTCTTGCATGGTCTTTGCAATTCGCCGTTTCTTCTGTGAATCCGGACCGCGTATGGCCTCTCCTTCCTTCATGATGAGAGTGATTACGACCGCGAAGAATGCGGTCACCATCGCAGTGATGAGGCCGATCATCTGAATGGTACCCCAATCGGTAGATGCGCCATCGGCAAAGGGGCTGGACGTAGACGTCAACCATCCCATCGTAAGCAAAAGAATGTGGCCACCACCGCGATAAGCGAGATTGATTCCCGAATTGAAGCGGCCCAGTTTAGGAATGCTTTCAGCCATCATCCCTGCAACGGCCTGCTCGGCGAAAAGGCGTGGAATTAGTGCGACGAAAACAATTCCAACGAAGACCCAAGTGGCCGTTTGGATATCAATAAACAGAAGTGGGATGAGCAGAACAATGTGTAATATTGTCCCCAACAGAATCCAACTACGGCGTCGACCGAACGGCAATTTGACAAAGCGTTCGACTGGTTGAGCCCAAATCAATCTAAGGAAAAATGGGACCTTCAACAACATGATTGCAATCGCAATATCCCTGATTGGAAGTTGGAACTCGTTGTTGGCGACCGTACCGATCCAAAGTCCAACGAATGCATAAGGCAACATCAAGCCAAGATAGAAAATGACGACCCATATGTCACGAAAAATGTCATTCTTACCGATGTCCTTCCATCCGGTCTTGATATCGCCTGAAGAGACGATTTCCGCTTCGAGGACGTCGGACATCGCGCGGCCTACGGCCGCGATTCAGTCATGAGGGTGACGGATGCCTATGTTGTGATGAATGACTCGGCATCTGTCCAAGTTTGACCATTCCCATTTTCACCCATTACACGCCAATGATAGGTCTGTCCGCTCACCAATCCACTCACCGAATGTTGCCAGTCACCCACGGTTGTGGTTCCTAGATTCGCACAATTTGTCCAACTCATTGTGCTGTTACCACCATCGAATAGCCCCCAACACACGGTCATATTCGTATTTGTTCCATTGTCGTAGACCTCCCATTCAAGATCGGCCGCACTGTTGCTAATATTGGCCGCATTGGTGTCCCGGAAAATTGCATCATATTCGTTGACCCAACCCCTGAGCGGATCGGTGTTCCAAACCGGCAAGTGATCGACTGCATCCCAACTTGACTGAATCAATGGGAAACCCCAGGCGTTTAGGAACGGCAGCAAATTGTGGCCGGTATTCAACGAAATTTGAATGGCCCATTGGTTGAATTCCGCAGAATCACCAGAGGGTTGGCTGGTGTAATTGTA
>Ga0066836_10000511_pt1 | contig 18800 bp, 14 predicted proteins | sample ETNtaG_18_FD_71568 | JGI IMG/M metagenome (GOLD analysis project Ga0066836, IMG submission 71568) | Marine microbial and viral communities from oxygen minimum zone, Eastern Pacific Ocean - ETNP201302SV91 | ecosystem: Environmental > Aquatic > Marine > Oceanic | place: Pacific Ocean: Eastern... | reverse complement strand
GATGGTCGTATTATCGAAGAAATCCAGCGGAAATACGCCGGAGCTCAAATCACCAAGGATATGGCTCGTCGCTGGAAGGAAAACCATTCTTTTGTATCCGGGGCAGAGCCTTCCGATCCGATTGTTGTTGATTTCTCAATTGATGGTAAGGCTATGTCGCTAGATATTACAGATTGCATCAGTGCAGCATGCGAATCAATCGTTCAACCAATTGTAGACAGTGTCAAAGAATTGATTGCTGGTTCGAATCCTGAATACCAAGATGCCTTCCGTCGCAATATGATTCTTGCAGGTGGAGGATCAGGTATCGGTGGCCTTGGCGACATGATTGAAGGTCGATTAGCCGACCTCGGCGATGTAGAAGTTCTCACTGTTGAAGACCCACTAGAACTAGGTGCCATGGGCGGGCTTCGACTTGCCATGGAAGTACCCGAAGATATGTGGAAGAGTCTAACTCTAGCACATCGCTGATTACTCTTCTTCAGAATAGAGTTCTACACTGTTGGTTAACACCAACTTCATGTTGCATTTAGGACATAATTCGTCAACCCCAAGATTGAGTGGTTGAACTGCTAGTAGACTATGACAATGCGGGCAAGATGCCAATACTTCGTCAGACTGCAATGAGATATTTTGATTCAGGGCAGGAGTGGTGCCATCATACCATGATCTGAACATAGGGTGACGGAATAATCGAAGTCTCTGCAGCATTGACCAGCATAAATACAGTAATAGTAATCCCTGGACATACCCCCATGTACCTGCATTTCCTTCACTTGCCCCAATGAATTCGACAATCATCAAGAAAAAGCAAAGTGCAATTGCAATCATCCAAATTGTAGTCACCCAAGGCAGTGCCCAGTTTCTGCGCTGGAAATATGCCCGTACAATTAATACACAAATCGGTAGGGATATTAGCAAAAAGATGAGGGCTATTCCGCCAACAATTGAATCAGCAGTCACAAAAAGTAAGAAGGCAATTAAGGCCAATGTAAATATCAACATCATGCCAGATTGTCTATGTGCCATTGCCAACTGGTCAGGCTCAATTTCATCGCTCATACCCTTCTGAAAGTGCACATGGAAATCGTTCTTTCCATCGCAAATGCTCTAAGGATGGATTCATGAAGGCCGGGCGTGACCATCAATCATGCCCCGTGATGTCGACGTCGAACTTCACAGCAGCGCTCTTGTGGGTAAACGCATAGCATTGGGAGTGACTGGTGGTATTGCAGCAACTGAAACTGTCAGGCTTTCACGGGAATTGAGGAGACATGGTGCTGATGTCACCGTCATCATGACAACTGCGGCAACCAAGGTAATTACACCACTTGCTGTTGAATGGTCTTCCCAAGGACTTGTTGTGACTGATTGGACGGCAGATATGGCACAATTGGGTGAATTCGATGCGGTATTGGTTGCACCAGCTTCTAGAAATTTCATTTCTCGTTATGTAAATGGAATGATGGACCACCCACTGCTGATGACTTGTTCGGCTGCCAGAGGTCGTTCGATACCAATTGTAATGGTTCCATCAATGCATAATGATTTATTCGATGATCCAGTAACTCAAAAATTACTTGATAATATTGAATATGGTACAGTTATACTTGGACCCCAGGAAGAAGGTCGTTACAAGCAACCCAACCCTGTGCAAATTGTGGCTGAATTGTGTAATATTGTCAATCATGGTCCACACACGATGCATATCGCCATTACGTTGGGTGCGAATCGTGCACCCATTGATTCTGTACGTGCAATACAAAATGCCTCCAGCGGTCAAACCGGTTGGTATATTGCTGAATATTTACACCGTTTCGGACATAAAGTCACAGTAATTGCCGGAAAAACAAGCGCAGCACCATCTTTCAATTTACCAATTGTGATACGGGCGGGCGATCCGAATGGAATGCTTCATTCATGTCTAGAAGTGGCAAAATCATCTCCAGATGGGTGGATTCACGCAGCTGCAATTCTTGATTATTTTACAGAACCTATTGATGGTAAAAAGGCCAGTGGTGCTGAAGGCTGGAACCTTCATTTGAAACCAGGTCCCAAACATATTTCCGAATTGGCGGAGGTTGTTGGTGGCGCTAAGAGAATCGGATTCAAGTTAGAAACAGGAGTTTCAGTTGAAGAATTACACATACGTGCACTTCAGCAGATCACCGATTATGGCGTGGATGCTACGGTCGCCAATATCATGGAGCAAATGCATGATAAGAGCACTCCAAGGGCATATTTCGTGACAAATACATCGATAACAGAATTGCATAATTTAGAGAGTATGTGTGATTCAATTTTGAATCTGTTAATGACTTGATTCATTCATATCTCGGCGTCACATTGAAGCGAAGGAATTGCCGAGCATACAACATGGCGGACCACGGGAAGGCGAAGCGGGGCATCCCGCCAAAGTCTGACTTCAATGCCTGGTACCCCGCTATTGTAGAAATTGCTGAATTGGTTGACAAGCGATATCCAATCAAGGGGATGGATGTTTGGCGTCCCTACGGTTGGAAGGCAATGAGGTGCATTGATTCACTTACCCATGCAGAAATGGAAAGAACAGACCATGAAGAAGTTCACTTCCCATTATTGATTCCTGAAGATTTGTTGGAAAAAGAAAACCGATTGGTCTCACTTCTCAAACGTGCCCGAGAAGAAGGTGTTGACCCCAGTGAGTTGCGCGATGAGGAAGAAGAGGCTGGTTTCAAGAAGGAAGTATATTGGGTAAAACATGCAGGTGAAACAGATCTCGACGTTCCTATGTTTTTGCGACCAACAAGTGAAACTGCCATGTACACCATGTTCCCATTATGGATTAGAAGCCATGCTGATTTACCCTTGAAAACTTATCAAATTGTGAACACCTTCCGTTATGAGACTAAGCAAACACGTTCATTTATTCGTGTCAGGGAAATACATTTCTTCGAAGCACATACTGCTCATGTTGACGAAGAATGCGCTTCTAGACAAATTGCCGAGGACCTCGATATCGTAAAGCGGCTGATGGAAAGCATGTCACTGCCAGTAATCATATCCAAACGTCCAGTTTGGGACACATTTCCGGGTGCTTGGTATACGATTGCAATTGATGTCATCATGCCAAATGGAAGGACACTACAAGTTGCATCCTGCCACCATTACAAGGATCAATGGGCCAAGGCCTTCGATATCTCTTACCAAGATGATAACGGTGAGATGCAATATTGTCATCAAACAACATATGGTATGTCGGAAAGACTCCTTGGCTCAGTTGTTGGAATGCATGGCGATGATAACGGACTGATTTTTCCCCCACCAATTGCACCAATTCAAGTCGTGCTCATGCCAGTAGCCTCCCACAAGAATCCTGCCATAGCACAGGCTGTAGAAAATGCAGCTGAGGAACTGCGTAAATCTGGATTCAGAGTCAAAGTTGATGCCCGAGACTTGCGCCCAGGACAAAAGTACTGGGATTGGGAAATCAAAGGAGTCCCACTTCGTTTGGAAATTGGTCCTAGAGATGTGGACAATGGAAATGCCTTCGCTGCACGAAGAACTGGCGGGAAAGAGCCGATTCCTCTCGACAATATTATTGAAGGCGTGCGTAAACAGCTCAAATTAGTGCATGAAGAACTGACCAGTCGCAGTCAATTACATGTCTCAGATTGCATTATCCGCTTGGAATCAATTGATCAGGAAATCCTAGACGGGCATATTTACGAAGTTGCTTTTGACGGGACCGATGCTGATGCTGAATTACTTGAGAAAACAACCGGCTTGGCAATTCTTGGAGATGCGATGGAAGATTACAGTGATGATCAAATTTGTTTACTCACTGGCAAGCCCACAAGAAGGAAGCAACATCTTGCCCGGATGTATTAATTCCGTGAGCGCAACCCAGTAACGATATACCACAGGCATACTGTCATCAACAGTACATCGGGAATCCCAATGGTACCAGTTGGACTCCAAGCAATATGCTCATCCATTCTGAAAAAGTCCAACCAGTTTAGTTTCAGACTACTGGTACAAGTGCTGTGAATTTCGGATCCACAACCTGTAAGGAAATTGCCAAATCCATAGAAAAGATTGGTTAAAGCGGCTACAAGACCAACTGAGCCAATAAATACACCAAATTTTTGCTTCAATGTTCGTGCTGGATTTTGGTCACTTTCCAGTTCGTATGACGGGTTTGGAGGCATGTCATCTGGCATCGGAAGGGGTAAACCTCCTTCAGGCAAATCAACGATTAGCAAGTCATCTCCATCGATTTCAGAAAACTGTTCAACAAGCGCACGTTTTGTTTCACCTCTTGATATCCCCACATTGTCAAGGAATTCAGAACCGTAAATACGCTCGGCAAGGCTTGCTAAGACGGGGTCATCGGCAATTTCTTGCGCTGAAAGTTTACCATCAAGTAGTTCCTTTAGACGTCCATCATCGCCACTCATGCGTTCCCCTCCAATGTGTGCGTACCCCCACCTATTCATCAAGGCTATGGAACCTTGTCGAGTCTAGTCAAGGCTACGAGTAATTGCATTTTGCGCCGCTTGGACGATGTCTGATGACTTCATACCTAGCATTTCGAGCAACTCATCACTACCGCCTGACTCTCCAAATCGATCTTGCACTCCGATTCTCTCAAGAGGGACGGGGTGATTGGATACCAAGCACTCAGCAACAGCACCACCAAGGCCTCCAATGACCGAATGATCCTCAGCCGTGACAATTGCACCACATTCCTTGGCCAATTTCGAAATTAAGTTCGTATCTAGGGGTTTAATGGTGTGCATATCAACAACAGTAGCCTCTATTCCAGATTTTGAAAGTATCTTGGCAGCATCAAGAGCTTCATTTAGCATTACACCGCAGGCAATAATGGCAACATCATTACCAGTTCGATGTATGTGGCCTTTGCCGATTTGTAATTCATGAGCTGATTCATCAGAATAGGCTCTTTGAACCTTATTTCTAGCCGTACGCATGTATGATGGGCTGTTATGATGTCTGAGCTCAAGAGTTAGAGCCTTCGCCGAAACATCATCACAAGGGTGGATAACTGTCATGTTTGGTAGTGTACGATAAATGGCTAAATCCTCTATTGATTGAGCACTTGAACCATCCGTACCTGTATGGATCCCTCCATGGCTGCCACAAAGGTGCACCACAATGTTAGGTCTCGCGATACCATTTCTGACTTGTTCAAATCCTCTTTCTGTGAAAATGGCAAAGGTTGAGGCAAAAGGCACGTAACCAGATGTCGACAAACCGGCAGCAACTAACATCATATTTTGCTCTGCAATTCCCAAACTAACAGTGTGACTCGGTTTTTCTGCCCTAAAAAGGCATGATTTTGTGGATTTACCAAGGTCTGCTTCAATCACGACAACTCGATCATCATCGACCATTTCAAGGAGGGCTGCACCATAACCATCACGGCTGGCCCCACCACCACTGGGTGCACTCATGACAACTCCTCCATCGCAAGGATAAATTGTTCTTCATTGGGCGCTGCACCGTGAAATTTTGGATTGTTTTCCATATATGAAACGCCTTTCCCTTTGATAGTGTGCATTACAATACACGCTGGCCCATCAGTGACTTGATCGGCCCATTCAATGGCACGCACAATTTCATTCATATCGTGACCGTCAATTTCCATTACAGCCCAACCAAAAGACGCGAATTTTTCAGATACGTCGAACATACGCATTTGTGTTTCGCAAAAATCGTCATTTTGGATACCATTCCGATCAACAATAACTTTCAGACTGCCAATTTCATGGTGTACCGCAGCCATGACTCCCTCCCATACCTGACCTTCTTGCAATTCGCCATCACCCAACATCACCCAAGATGTTCGTTCGCTACCATCTAGTTTTGCCGCGATTGAACATCCAATGCCAAAAGATAGGCCCATGCCCAAACTACCAGCACTGAAATCAACTCCTGGACACCATTTCATGTCGACGTGTCCCTGACAGCAGCCACCTAATTTTCGATATGTCAATAGATCATCCGCAGTTAGAAATCCACGTTCATGCAAAATTGAATAGACGCCTGGGCTAGCATGCCCTTTGCTCATAATGAAGCGATCTCGATCCTCCCATGTGGGGTTTGCCGGGTCCACTCGTAATCTGTGGCCATACAGAGCGGTCAACATATCAATTGCGCTTAGGCTGCCACCGGGATGACCTGCACCAATACCATACACCATCTTGACAATATTCCGACGGCATTGCTTCGCCATTGATTCGAGTTCGCCGATATTTAGACCCATACCGCGTTCATTCATACCATCACCGTCCGGTCCTCAATTGGAGGGTCTTTGAGTGTTACCGCAACAAATTGCGAATTTCATGGGCGCATTGATGGTGGTTTTAATGCACTAATGAATCTTCGAATGCCATCGAATGCAATCGCGACCCAATCGATCAATAAATTCCCCTTCCCGTTCCTTGAACGCGGCATTCCACGTGTTGCAAGATATGTGAATACAAGGAAGAACCAGATGAAGAATAGCAAAGAAAGCCATGTAGGTAATGTCCCTATGACACGTTCGTCGCAAATCGAATGGCCTGTGCTTGCATCAGTATGTGATTCACTGCAAAGCCATTCTGCAGGAGCCCTGATGGGTTTGACTAAATTTGCTATTACAATAAAGATCGCAACGACAACACCCATTAGTGCCTCGCCTGCAATCATTCCGGCCGATAGCAACAAACCGCGTTTAGAGACTTCAGTACCTGCTTCAACCGCTTCATCTGATGGCTCACCTGTAAGAGTTCCATCTGTGCGCAGATGTACCGTACGGAGAACGAAATGGCTCAATAATCCACCAATGAATATTGTTGCAGAGAGATAGAATGGAAGGTACATACCAATGGCGACTGACATAACTGGCAGGCCTTTCCAAATGATTAGTATGGCGACTAATACACCCAAACCGAGCATTGGATAGTTAACCGTACCTCCAAATATCCCTTCGATCAATGTACCGATAATTTCCGCTTGTGGTGCATCAAGTGCTGCACTACAATTTGGCGTTCCATCCGGATAAAATTTTACAGGATTCTCCATGCAATATGTTTTCGTGATACGATAGGCATCATTGAGAACAACCAGCGTTAGTGGTGCCATTACGGCACCTGTGATGACTCCGACAACTTCGGCAATTTGCTGTTTCCATGGAGTTGCACCAACTAGATGTCCAGTTTTCAAATCCTGCATTACATCTCCAGCAATCGCAGCGTTTACGGCAACGACGCTCGCAATGATAAGTGTAGCATACATCAACTCATTTTGTTCCATACCGAGTATGACATCACCAACAATCCATACAAGCAAAGCTGTCCCCATTAGAGTAGCAATGGTCATGCCCGAAACTGGCGAATTGCTAGAACCTACAACTCCGGCAATATATCCTGCTACTGCAGAGAAAAAGAATGCAGTCACCGCGAGAAATAGTGAACCAACAGCTCCGAGAATAATTGATTCAAGCATCGATGCACCCTTCAAATTCAATCGCCAAGTGTAAAATAGGAATGTCAAGATGACAATTCCAATCAATATCGGCATCATTTTTGTCATTGGTAAATCCTGTTCCGTACGAGGGACACCATCGATTTCATCGCCCAAATCTGACCCAAATACTCGCTTAACTCCGGTCATTATCGTCTTTCTCATAGACCAAAGGGTCCACAATCCTCCGACGACCATACAGCCAACTCCCACGAACTTCACATGTGTACTCCACAATGAATGCGCACTGTGAGCTACATCCATGCCTCCACTGGGCCAACCATGCACCAATCCATAAACGGGTGTAATCAATAGAACACCAAGTATTGCACCAGTGAAAATATATGATGCTATACGGAGACCTACGATGTATCCAACGGAAAGTAATGCCAATGATAAGTCTGAAGCCCCATAGATACGTGCACCAGCGATATCAATTCCCGCCATGACCTTGCCTTCTGCAATTTCAAAACCTTTGACAAACCAACCATATATCGCTCCTAAGCCAAGCGCGTACAATATTACGATCAAAGAGGAACCGCCCTTTTCACCTGCGACTAAAACCTCTTCACAGGCAATCCCTTCAGGGTATAGTAATGCTTCCTCGACGATGAAAACACGTCTCAGAGCGATCGTAAAAATTGTCCCTAACACCCCACCAAGTATAGCGACGCAAAATACTGTGACAAAATTCATGTCGTCTGAAAACCCCATTACAAGTAATGCAGGCATTGTGAAAATTATACCTGCAGCCAGAGATTCACCAGCAGATGTCATTGTTTGCACAACGTTATTCTCAAGAATCGTTACATCCTTAAATTTCAATAATCGCAGGACTAACATAGACATAACTGCAGCTGGTATAGATGCAGAAACAGTCATCCCCATGTAGAGTCCTAGGTAAGTGTTGGCTGCAGTCATTAATGCACCAAGTATCACACCCAGTACGATTGCTCGGACTGTCAATTCAGCGATATTTCTGTCCGCGGTCACATAGGGTGTATGTGCGGCCGACATATCCTGACGACTGCCGTTGGGATTGTCAAATATCCGGTTGGTCATACAGAAAGTGTTCAGGTCCCTACAGGGACCTAGAACATGAGTATCATAAGCAACCGTATGCCACGAGATACTGTTGATATGTCAACGGATGTAGTAAAGACTGAACATCCCGCGGGGGAATGGCATGCGCTTCATATTGACGAAGTATTCGAAAAATTAGAGTCGCATGCTGCCGGACTGTCGAATGATGAAGTAATTCATCGCAGAGAATTGTATGGTGAAAACAAACTTGCCGAGAAACCACCGATTCCAAAGTGGGTTAGATTCCTTGAGCAATTTCAAGATCCCATGGTATATCTGTTAATGGCAGCAGCTCTACTCGCTTTTATCTTCGAACCTGACGATATTGCCACACCGATCTTTATCGTTATCGCTCTGAGTTTAAACGCATTTTTCGGGTATTTGCAAGAATCAAGGGCTGAAGAAGCAATGGCCTCGTTGAAGAAATTACTCGTCAGCCATTGTGTCGCGCTCCGTGATGGTTCAGAATTCAAGGTAACAACAGAAGAACTCGTCCCTGGAGACGTCATTTGGCTGGAGGATGGATTGAATGTCCCTGCGGACGTACGAATTTTTGAAACCCATCAATTTCTCATCGATGAATCTAGTCTCACAGGAGAATCTAACGTCATTCATAAGCAGGTTGATGCTGTTTCAACTGACTCAATATTGCAAGAACAATCTAACATGGCATTCATGGGCACCGTCGCGTCTAGCGGTAGAGCAAAAGCGATCGTGACTAGAGTTGGTATGAATACAATTCTTGGTGGTATTGCTTCAGGAATTAGTGACGTTACTACACCAAAAACACCTCTTGAAGTCAAATTGGAGACACTAGGGAAATTCCTAGGGGGCATTGCAATTGTTTGTGCAGCATTACTACTCTTGCTACATGTTGTAATCGCTTTAGGTTCCGGTACAGAAGACAGTATGTACCAGGTGATTTCCGAACAATTCCTATACTCTGTCGTGATTTTCGTTGCGATTGTTCCTGAAGGTTTACCGATAATTTTGGTGATTTCGTTATCCATGGGTATGCGTAATATGGCGCGTCAAAAAGCCATCGTGCGGAAAATGAAGGCTGTAGAAACTCTGGGTTCTACTACAATTATTTGTACTGATAAAACAGGGACTATTACTCGCAATGAAATGACTGTTCGGGCGTTCCTAATCAACGGGGTAAGTTACGGGGTATCGGGACGTGGTTTTGATCCAACCAATGGTAAATTACAGAAAGGTGGTAAAGATATTCCTGAATCAGAACTTGCTGAATTACATACAAATATTGCTTTTAGACAAGCAATCGCTACATGTTTACTTTGTCAAAATTCTAACTTGAATCTTATCGACGAAGAATGGCAATCTGTGGGTGACCCTACGGATTCAGCATGCGCCGTTTTTGGCTGGAAACTGAAAGAATCTGTCGATTCATACCGGAGGAGCCATCCTAGGTTCCGTGAGTTTACATTCGATAGAACACGAAAAAGAATGACGACAATTCATGAATTCGATGGGGAACGCTGGGCATTCTCCAAAGGTGCATTGGGGCCATTTATGGGTGCAGCAAAGCACATTTACGAAGATGGAAAAATTGTGCCAATGGAAGGACGCCATAAAGATCGAATTTCCGAAGTCAATCTAGAATATGCATCTCGCGCTTTGCGTGTACTCGCCCTATGCGCACGTAAAGTAACTGATGAAATCGACATTGAATCAGTTGAAGAAGTTGAAAGTGACATGATCTTCCTTGGATTGGTCGGCATTATGGACCCTCCACGCCCCGAAGTTGTTGATTCAATTTCCAAATGTCATGCTGCTGGCATCCGTGTTACAATGATTACTGGTGATCAAAGAATGACAGCAATGGCTGTTGGAAAAGAAATTGGTATCGTAATGGATGATTCTGATCATATGAGTGGCAAGGAATTGCAGGAGTGTTCAGATTCAGCGCTGCAAGAAAGGCTTGGGTCGATTGCTGTATTCAGTCGGGTCACACCTGAACAAAAATTACGAATTGTTGAACAGTTACAAGTTCAAGGGCATGTTGTTGCAATGACTGGAGATGGTGACAATGATGCCCCTGCACTTTCACAAGCAAATATTGGAGTGGCAATGGGTAATTCAGGTACCGATGTTGCCAGGGATGCTTCTGATATGGTTTTGCAGGATGACAATTTTTCTAATATTGTATCAGCTGTTGAAGAGGGTCGCAAATTATATCTGAATATTCGAAATTTTGTTCGATACCAAATTTCTACAAATGTTGCTGCGATCATTCTAATTGTAATTACCACGTTCTTGTTTGGCTGGGATTCGCCACTCACCGTTACACAATTGCTTGTGATTAACATATTGATGGATGGTCCGCCTGCTGTTGCATTGGGCATTGAAAGGCGACATGCTGATGTCATGAATGAACCTCCACGTGATCTTGACGAATCGCTGCCAAATAGTGCAGATCGCAGTGTTATTATGATGTTGGGCATTGTCATGTTCCTTGGTACGGCAGCAATATTTTGGTTCTCTGGTGGCGGGATTATCACCAGTGGAGAGCCCTGTACAGAATTCGATGGTAGTGTTGAAGAAAGCTACTTTGACGAAGATGGTATATGTGTAGAAGAGGCTTGGCAATTGGATGCTGAGGAACGCTTTGTAAAGGCCCAAACAATGGCGTTTTCAGTATTTGTTCTATTCCAACTATTCAATGTTCTAAACTGCAGAAGCACGAACAGAAGTATATTCGAACTTGGATTGTTCAATAACAAAGCAATCACGATATCATTTGCTATTAGTGCTACCTTTTTGCTATTCTTGGTGCAGGGGTCCCTTCTTTCAATCCCCTTGATTGGTATTCAAATTGGAGACCTATTGGCTGTTGTCCCATTGGAATTGAAGGATTGGGCAATCATCTTTGCAACCGCATCGAGCGTCTTCTTTTTCGATGAAGTTCGCAAACGTATTATGCGCTCACAAAAACCATCGAAATTAAACAGGTGATTCCATGAAATCGTGGAACTCTGATCTTCATACTTGCGATTCGAACCAAGACTGGGCTGAAAAATTAGGCGATATTTTGCCAGCCACGAATACATTCGATACAGAACTACAGGATGTTGTAGAATCCCTTCGTACAGGTGTACACTTGACACTAGAGCAGGGTGTCAAACTATGGAATTATCCTGACCTTAGTGTAATTGCAAATTTAGCAACCGCATCCAAGAGGGCACGTTTTGGTGACAAAATTTTTTTCAACTCAAATCTACATATCAACCAGACAAATGTCTGCACCTTAGCTTGCAGGTTTTGTGCCTTCAGAAGGGGTCCGAAAGCAAAGGATGCATATTCACTTACAATCACAGATTTTATCGAACGAATACGACCCTTCGAGGCAATTATTGACGAAGTACACACTGTAGGTGGACTACATCCAGAATGGGACGTGACATACTATGAGGCGCTCTTTTCAGCAATCAAACATGAATTCCCCCACATTCACATCAAATCACTTTCAGCTGTAGAGGTAAAGCATATTGCGGAAATTAGCGGCATTAGTCCACGATCATTGTTGTCGATATTGAATCATGCTGGTTTAGATTCACTGCCAGGTGGAGGGGCCGAAATATTGGATGATGAAATACGCGACATCATCTGTTACGGAAAGGAAACAAGTGAAGAATATCTATCCATACATAGAGATGCGCATTCGATTGGCATGCCCACCAACTGTACGATGCTTTTTGGTACAGTAGAAACCATTGAACAAAGAATCCAGCACTTGTGTAAATTGCGCGATTTACAGGATGATACGGGCGGTTTCCAATGTTTTGTACCGTACCCATATTTACCAGATAATTCGAGGCTCCCAGAAGCTCAATTGGCCAGTGCTAATGAAATATTACGCGTGATTGCAATCTCTCGATTGATGCTGGATAATATCCCACACATCAAGGCGTATCGAATGAATATTGGCGACCACCTTTCTGAACTGGCTCTACACCACGGAGCAGATGATTTTGATGGTACTGTAGGTCATGAAGAAATCATGCACAAAGCTGGGGCTGATTCAGTTCTTGGCTACTCGAAAACCGATCTCGCGAAATTTATTATTGATGCGAAAGGTATACCTGTACAACGTAATTCAAACTACACTAGATTTAGACTGCATGATGATGATGATGATATTGGCACTGCAATGCGGTTACCTGTTTCATCTCCAGGTGGTGTATGAATGAATAGGTGGCAACGAATACTGGGTCGTGTTGCTTTCGTAAATTGTGACCCATTATACCATGATTTGCCGGAACCTTGGGAGGTACTATCTGCGCCACCTTCATGGTTAACGGGGCACTTACTCAGGAAAGACTGCCTAATTGCCCCCATTCCTACAGCAGATTTTGCGAAACATTCAGACAAACTACAACTTTTACCGGATATTTGCATCGCATCAACTGGAACTGTTGGTTCTGTTCTGCTTTTTGGTGATCGTGACCCTTCACAAATGCGAGATGTTGCATTGCCTACCGATTCAGCAACTTCACGAAAATTATGCATCTGGCTACTTGAGCAAATGGGTTTGAATCCACGCCCTGTTGACATGGGCCCAGACCTTGGTCAGATGCTCGAGCGCTGTGACGGGGCACTTCTAATTGGTGACCGCGCTCTTGATGAGGCTGCTCGACATCCTGAATACATCCGTATGGATTTAGGTCAAGCTTGGCTAGAATTGACAGGTTATCCGATGGTTTTCGCAGTATATGCGGCTCATCGTGACTCTCCGGCGGATAAATTACAGGAAGCACACAGTTTACTTCTAGCACAATTGGAATCGTTCGAAAATTCGAGTGACAGGCGTAATTCTGTCATTAAAGAAACATCGTCTAGAAGTGGATTCAGTGTGAGCCGGATTGAGCAATATTTTGGTGAAGTTGTTCACAGACTAGATGATCATTCAAAGGAAGGATTACACCATTTCCTTGAAAATGTGTGCGATGTTAAAAAGTATCAAGAGGCGCAAATTTAATCCTTTGATTTCTTGCGTTTTACAGGCCTTCTACGCTTCGATTTTTCCGATTTATCTGATGTTATGTATGCAATTGCATCAGAAATCGCTTCATCTTCTTCAAGATCAGTATCATTGGTGTTACCGGTTGTTTCTATAAGGTGCTGAAAGTCAATTGATTCGTCGTCTTCAGTCGATGAAATCGCTTCGGTCTTCCTGGTCTTCTTGGTTTTGGCAGTTTGTACAGGTACGCCGGAAGTTTCGCGATTTTGCTTCTCAATATCACGCTTTACAGCACCTGGTGGCTTAGGTTTGCGCCTCAAATCTTTGACGACTGCAGCGGGTGGTTTTGGGCGTTTTTTAGGCGGCAAATCATTTTCCATTTCTTCATCCCACGCCGCTGCTTCATCGACGAGTTTCTCCCAATCTTCATCATGGGACTGTTCTTCAATAACTTCATCTTCTAGTTCGGAGAAATCTACTGTGTTACGATAACGTGTAACGCCCAAAGATATTGTCGTGATGGAGAATATCAATATGAATGCAGTGAAATACCAATATGTAACCATCAAATCGATAAATGATTCAAAACTATTGGGTTCTTCAACGGGTGGTGTATCAACCAAGATATACAAATCAGGATCTCGCCTATTCCAAACTTCATATTCAATCCGAGCGCCACTAACGTCTTCGATTTCAAGATGTATGGGGAACGTGTGAACATTGTGAGCGATACTTGAGCTAGGTGTCTGCATTCCGGATAGTATGCTGACATTGTAGGGTGCTTTGACTGAATTTACAATCTGCCCTTCAATCTTCCAACTGACTGTGATTCGCGTGCCGCTATCGCTGTCCATCGTCCCATATAGGTCGGATGATTCTAACATACATTGGACTGTTCTTGGAACAAATTCATTACCCTCTATTTCGAGATGAGTAGCCCATCTAGTTTTGACTTCATTTTCATCAAATTCAGAACAAATCGAATATTGCATCTGCGCAAATTCATCTGTATCCACGCGATGATTTGTATTCTGTGATGATGCGGCCAAAATACGTAAATGATAACTATCAAGGGCATCTAGATGGATCTTTTCAACAATTACCAAATCATTCCCATTAATCGATATATCGAACTGACGTATGAAATTTTGATCAGGTTGCAAATGGCAATTTGTACCAGCTATGCAAATATTGTCGTAAGCATCAAGGATTCCATCACCATCATCATCAGAATCAGTAATATCAGGTATGTTATCTTGATCTGTATCTATTGCAGTCGGTATCTCTGTTTCAGTGTAAGTAGATGTCGAATACAGAGTGACTAATTTGGTCATGGTAGAAATTGCAACTGTGTGCGAATTTGGATGCAATGCCATCATAACGGCTACATGACCAAAATACAAGGTGCGCGATGTAACAATTGGCATACTCATAATATCGACAAAATCGATTCTTCGAAAATCAGGCAAGACAACATCAGAAGATAAAATGGCAATTTCATTGTCATTTTCAGTAAAGGAAATTTGCGAGGCATTTAGGCTGATATCATATTGTCCGAAATATGATTGTGTACTATCATGGTTCCTTAGATACAACGAACCCCCTCCAATCCATGACATGATTCCACCGCCATTTGAGAAACTACAGTCAGTAATTGGATGTGTTGATTCCCAACGGTTGATTTCAGTCTGGTCGAAGCGATTCCAAAGAATAACGGCTCCATCGGCCCCCCCACTGAGTAAATGTAGACCGTCGGTTGAATGATCAAGGCATGATATCTGACCAGCGTGTGGCGAGGTGTATCGACGGTCAACATCGAGAATTGAACCCGTTCCATTGTTAATTTTCCACTCGACAATGTCGCCATTTTCCGATGATGTTGCAAAAGTGCTATCATCATTTGAAACACTGATTTTGTCGATATTCTTTCCGTCCTCAGTATGCATAGAACGCTGATATTCGCCATCAATAAATTCGAAAACAACAGTTGCTGGTGTGTTAGGTAATGTACTCTCCATACCTACCAGTAAAAAATGTGCATCCGAGGTGAATGCTATGGATTGGACTAAAAAATCGACGTAGAATACTTGAATTGTTTCTAAACTGATTGGGTCGAAGATTGTAATTGTAGATTCATGTGCACTTGCAACAATATCGCCGTTTGGGCTGTATGATACCGCACTACCATGGCCAAACTCTGATTGTACTGCGCCAGCCCAGGCTAACCCACTCGAGCCGGTTACAATTGGTGACATACTGACCGAAATGAGAGTGATGAGGAACAGTATACAAACCGGTATTCTACCGGGCGAATTTGTATCTGCCATATCTCTGTTAGCACAATTCCGCTCAAAGGCATTGCGCTATATATGCGTCAAAAATCGGTAAATATCAGCACATTCGCTAAAATACACTCACATTTTCTAACTCTTACTATCAACTGCACCGATAAAATCAACACATTCTGGATCAAAATTTTCATCAATCATACCGATTTGGATACCATCATTCAAGAATTTACGTATACTAGCTCGACCATCTGTCCCATAGTCAATCGTTCTCTCATTGACATACATTTGCACGAATTTAGAATTCGTATCTTCATCAATTCCCCGGCCCCATTGTATGGCAAAAGCAAGTGCTGCTTCAGGTTCTTTGATACTATGTTCTATTGACATTTTTACCCATTCTGTAATCTGCTCGCAAGCCTCTTGACCGAGATCTCTGCGCACAACATTACCGCCTAACGGCAAGGGCCAACCGTTGTTATTATTATTCCACCACACCCCAAAATCCATCAGTAGATTCATCCCTTCGTCTTTCCATGTTAATTGGCCTTCGTGGATGATAACGCCAGCAGCAAATTCACCAGAATGAATACGCGGGATAATTTCATCAAAAGGTACCACTGCTATGTCAACGTCGCCGCAGGCTAGTTTGAGAGTCATGTAGGCACTTGTCTTCAATCCTGGAACTGCAATAGTGGTGCGGCATGCTTCTTCAAGTGTAATATCCAAATTTGTAACCAACATAGGCCCATATCCTTCTCCCATGGAAGCACCACAATTCATGAGGGCATAACGATCGCTGATTTCCGGATATGCGTGGATGCTAACCGCACTAACCTCATATTCGCCCTTGAGTGCCTTCTGATTGAGTGTTTCAATGTCTAATAATACATGCTCAAATCGATAACCAGGAGTTGGGAATGCACCTGTGGTCAGCGCATGAAACATGAATGCATCATCTGGATCAGGGGAATGGCCGACGCGTATAGTACGCACATCATCTGCACTCATGGCCGCTGCGTGAAGCGTTGCCCATTTGACAGATTCGGCCTAAAGAACTCAATCCAAGAACGTCGTCCTTAATAGCCGACCTGCATTGGCAATGTCGTTGCATATGGTGGATAAGTCGAGACTTGCAATTTCAAAGGGACAATTGGGTCCCGTGTGTGATTCTTGTGGTACATTGATGACTTTTGGTGAATCATGTACAATAGATGGCAAATATGTTTGCTGGGATTGTTATGTCACCCTCACTGGAGCAGAGCCTTCAACGGACTCAAATGAGAATCCCGGTTTGCGAATGTCGTAAGCGGCGTATTCAATAGCCCCCTTCATAGATGGACTCTTGGTGACTTGATGTCTGTTGGTTGGGCCCGATACGCATTCAAGTTTAGTGAGTACTATCAAAATTGTAAAATTGAAGACATGTGGTATCCGCCTCGTCTTCGTACACGTGAATGGATGTTTGATGGATTCGACGAACGCCCCCCTGAAAGACATCGTGGTTTTCGTAAACCCGAAGAATTATTGGCTCATGTGATGCGGAAAATTCCGAAAAGTTGCTTTTACTCAACCGCATACTATCGAGATCCAAATCAGAGATTGATGAAGGACAAAGGTTTGCAAGGGGCAGACCTGATTTTTGACCTTGATGGTGATCACTTACCTGGGGTAACGGATGGTGATTTTCCATCGATGATACATGTTATTCAGGAGCAAGCATTTCAGTTATGGACTGATTTCCTGCAACCAGAGTTTGGGTTTAAACAGGAAAATTTGCAAATAACATTCTCCGGCCATCGAGGTTTTCACCTTCATTACAGATCGCCAGACATTTGGGGCCTTGATTCACAAGCACGCCGCGAAATCGTCTCTCACATAAAAGGAGAAGGAGTTGATGTCCATATGCTACTGAAAGGACCAGATTGTGCTTGGAAACGTCGTATCACATCTGGTGTTGATTCTGTACTGAATAAGCTCGATCTTGCTTCTAGTGATGATGCGCAAGGTCGTAGTTCCCTCAAAGAACTCAAGGCCATCATTGACTCTAGAATTGGTACACCTGGTTGCAATGTAAAGAGTTGTGGCGTAAAAAAAATCCACACGATAGCAGAAAAAGTTCAGGACCAAGGCCGTCGAAAACGCCTCACTGATGGATTCAGTGCGGGCGAAGTAAAACCTGTATTTGGTGGTGGCAGGTCCGGTGAAGAATATGACAAAATCTTCCTAGAATTGGTCAAGGGAGATAGTTCAGTTGTCCTTGGAAATGCTGGTGAAACTGACGAAGTTGTGACCATCGATTTGAAACGAGTGATTCGATGGCCAACAAGTCTGCATGGAAAGTCGGGACTAAAAGTAGTAGAGTTGCCTCTTGAACGGCTTGATCCGCATGGCCAAAATTCGTTTGATCCCCTCACCGAAGCCGTACCGTGGAAAATGGGTACACGCGACGTCAAAGTTCGTGCCGTGCAATCTGATGTAATCTTTCGAATCGGTTCGGATCATCGTCAATTAACTGCCGGTGAAATTTACGATGTTGATGAAGCGACTGCAACATTTTTGGTGCTGAAAAAGTGGGCAGAACCTATTGAATAATTCGCCACCAACTATGTTGGTGTGGAAGGACTAGCGCAGCATACGTTAAAGGCGAACGCATTGTCAAGCGTGATACGGTGGTGCGGAGCATGTCTGAAGATGATGATAATCCAACACCCCCACCTCCACCCATGCCAGGGTCTGCAGATTTGCCACCACTCCCTCCGTTGCCCGCCCCTGTAGGCTTACCAGTACCACCGCCATTGCCGCCAACTGGTGATCTTCCGCCACCTCCCATGCCTGCAGCAATGCCTGCACCTCCACCCATGCCTGAGATGCCCGCTCCACCTCCCATGCCTGCAGTAATGCCTGCACCTCCACCCATGCCTGAGATGCCCGCTCCA
>Ga0066836_10000508_pt1 | contig 18836 bp, 15 predicted proteins | sample ETNtaG_18_FD_71568 | JGI IMG/M metagenome (GOLD analysis project Ga0066836, IMG submission 71568) | Marine microbial and viral communities from oxygen minimum zone, Eastern Pacific Ocean - ETNP201302SV91 | ecosystem: Environmental > Aquatic > Marine > Oceanic | place: Pacific Ocean: Eastern... | reverse complement strand
TCTTGACTCATAAAATGTATCACTTGATAAAAAATGAAAATTATAAACCTGAAAATATTTTGTCTGTGACCTTTACGAATAAAGCTGCAAAAGAGATGAAAGCGAGGGTGATGAAATTACTAAAAACGAATGAATTGCCGATCACGATAGGAACTTTTCATTCTGTATGTGCTCGCTTATTAAGGATGGAAGCAAAACACCTAGGAATAAATCCACATTTTGCAATATATGATGTTCAAGATCAACTAGATCTAATGAAAGTGATTTTAAAAGATCGTAATATTCCAAAAGATCAGATTACTCCAAACCAAGCTCGGAACCAAATTAGTTATCTTAAAAATAAAATGATAAGTCCTAACGCGCAAGCTAGAAAGGCAAGAACGATTCATGAAAAAAATATTGCTGAAGTGTTTTTGCAATATCAACATTTATTAAAAGAAAATGATGCGTTGGATTTTGATGATTTACTTTTGTATCCGCTTGAACTTTTTGAAAGTCACCCAAAAGTTTTAGAAAAATATCAAAAAAAATGGAGGTATATACTTGTAGATGAATATCAAGATACAAACAGGCCGCAGTTTTTTTTCTTGACTAAATTATCTGAAAAATATGAAAATATCTGTGTTGTTGGTGATGATGATCAATCAATTTATGGTTGGAGAGGTGCAGACATTACAAATATTTTAGATTTTGAAAAATTTTTCCCTAGCTGTAGAATATTTACTTTAGAAAAAAATTATCGTTCTACACAACAAATTTTAGATGCGGCTACAGCTGTAGTAACACATAATGATCGTCGTACAAAAAAGAACCTTGTTGCAGAAAATGGCCAGGGTGATTTATTGGGTTTAATTGAGACAAGGGACGAACTTGAGGAAGCAGATGCTATAATCTCTGCTTTAGAAAAAGAGATAAAAATATATAAAAGGACCTTTAGTAATTTTGCAGTACTATATCGAACAAATGCCCAATCTAGAGCATTAGAAGATAGTTTTCGACGTATAGGAATTCCTTATAATCTTGTTGGTAGTATTAGATTTTATGAACGTAAAGAGGTAAAAGATGTTTTAGCATATTTAAGATTGGTAATTAACCTAAGAGACACTATATCGCTTCGACGTATAGTTAATTTCCCTCCTAGAGGAATAGGTATGAAAACCATGGATAAATGTGTTATACAAGGCTCTGCAGATAAAAAAGATTTATTTCAAGTATTAAAAAACGCTGATAAGCTTCAAATACGTGGCAAACAATCAGAGGCTTTGAAAATATTTTACAGTTTAATAAAAAAATATCATGGTCTTAGAAAAAAACTCAGCGCTAGTGAACTAAGTCGTAGTTTAATAGAAGAAGCGGGTATTTTAAGGTATTTCAAGCAATCTCAAGATATCGAAGATAAAGAACGGTATGAAAATGTTGTTGAATTGCTTAATAGTATTGATGAATTTTCTTCCAGGAGAACTAACCCTCAATTAAGTGATTTTCTTGAAGAGGTATCCTTATTAACAGACATTGATCATTGGAATGATTCAGATAATAGAGTGACTTTAATGACTGTCCATTCATCTAAGGGTCTTGAATTTCCTGTTGTGTTTGTATCTGGTTTAGATGATGGCCTATTCCCATTGTATAATTCTCTAGAAAAAAAAGAAGATCTTGAAGAAGAGAGACGTCTTTTTTATGTTGCTTTAACTAGAGCTCAAGAGAGAGTGTTCTTATTATATGCAACTAATCGTAGGAGAATGGGCGGAGAAAATGTTTTGGGTATGCCAAGTCGTTTTATAGGTGAAATACCTGATGAATACTTAGATAGAATTGAATTTCAATCTGCTCTAACAAGGAGAGTAATTATAGGATCTACTCAAAAAATGACAAAAGTTAAAGTTACTCGTACTGTTACAACTTTTGATGATTTTAAAGTTGGTGACACGGTAGAGCACTCTATTTTTGGCATTGGAAAAATTATGGTTTTAAGCGGTACAGGAGAGAACCAAAGAGTAGGAGTAATTTTTAAAGATGGCACAAAAAAGAAACTAATAGTTAAATATGCTAATTTAACTAAATTAGTCTAGTCTCTATATTTCTCTAACAATAGATTTAAGAACGCACTTATATTGCAATGAATTACTAATAAAACCAAATAAACAATTGACTGATAGAGTATCCAAAATATTAACTAAAATTTTTCATAAAGAAGGTCTACGTTTAACTCATCAGCGGCACGCTGTGTGGGATGAGATAAATAATAGTTCTGCACATATAGATGCTGAAGATTTGTATTTAAATATCAAACTAAAAAATATTAAAGTATCAAGGGCGACAGTTTATCGTACAATAGATATTTTAGTAAAAAATAATCTTCTTCGTAAAATGGATGTAGGAGATGGACGAAACAGGTATGAATTACGAAAAGAAAATGAGCATCATGATCATATGATTTGTATAGAAACGGGCGATATTATTGAGTTTTTTGATGAAGATTTAGAAAAATTGCAAGATAAGATCGCAAAAAAACATGGATATAAAATTGTGAGACATGTTCATCAACTATTTGTTAAACCTATTAGGTAAATTAAAAAAAATTACAAAATTTATTTTGAATCTATCCGAATTTGTTTAATCATAGTTTGGAATATGATCCAGATATTGTGCTTAAAACAAATATTACTTTTTTTGTACTATCAACCCAAAAATATTTAAGTTATATCCATAGTGGCATATTTTAGTATTATTTAATGTAATTTGGTTAAATATTTATTCCTTAGGAGAATTAGATAAATAAGATAATATATTGATATGAAAAAACTTACACCAATAGCAAAGTTCAAAAAAGGAGATGTAGTACAAGGTTTTTACTTATGTGTAGAAAAAAATATGAGGCAGACCAAAGGAGGGGATTTTTATTTAGATTTAGAACTCCGTGATATTACAGGGAAAATCAGTGCTAAAGTCTGGGATAATGTAGCAACGTTTAGTGAAAAGTTTGATAGTGGGAGCGCAGTTGCTGTCTCAGGATATATAGATTCTTTTTTAGAGCGTTTGCAACTGAATGTTAAAAAGATCAATAAAGCAACTATTCGGCATTACAGTAGATACGGATTTGACCCAGCTAATATTGTACCCACATCAAAAAAAGATCCGGGGATCATGTGGAAACATATTGAATCAGTAATCAGAAATATTTCCAATAAAAAACTACGAAGGCTTGTCACTATTATTTATAAATCAAATAAAAAAGAATTAATGATACACCCTGCATCCATAAAATTAAACCATAATTATAGATCAGGGCTTTTAGAGCATGTTTTTACTATGTCTAAGGTTGCAGAAAAAGTATGCAAACTTTATGACGTGGACAGAGATCTAGTTATTACAGGAATATTATTAAATAATATTGGAAAATTAAAAGGAATCAGCTCAGGATATGAGTATGAAAACACAAAAGAAGGCAAACTAATTAGCCAGAGTGTATTGGGTAGGGAAATTGTAATTAAGGCAATCTCTAGAATAAGTAAATTCCCGACAGAATTGTCCTGGAAAATTGAACATATAATTTTATCTCAAGAAACACTTGGCAAGTCCAGAAATCAAAATAAAATTATTTTCCCAGAAGCTTTATTGGTCCATTTTATTGATTTAATGAATTCACAAATGAATATTATGGAATTCATTTTAGAAAATGACCATCAATTAGGAGATTTTACAAGTAAACACAATTTTTTTCAAATTCCTATTTTAAAAAAAAATGAGCCAAGCTAATAAAATCACAAAAAAAATAATATTATTTGTAATTATTAGTATCTTTTTATTATAAAAAAATTATCTATTATATTTATAGGATAATGAAATTTTTCATGAAGTTACTTTTAATTGTTTTCAGTACTTCATTAATATTTTCACAATCACATAAAATGATTCCATTTGATTGGAGTGGCCAATTTGGATATGTAAATCTTAATGGTACAATTTTTTGGAATCAAGATTGGTCGGCGAAAAATTTGTTATTTGATGGTACTTGGGCAATATACCCCCCGATGTTTGGTCCAGAAATTGAAGAAGATTTTAATAATAATAAAAAAGATTCAATAGATTTTAAAAAGGAATCAGACATCAATTCATTTTTCAAGTATGATCAAGGCGATTATGCTCTGGATAATTTATCTTTGGGGATTGACTATATTACTCAAAGAAGGTTTGTCAGTTTACATGGATTTAAAAGAACATATTCGGGTACTTATAATCAATATTATAATGGCTCTTACCAGCCAATACATCAAACTTATTTAATTTCATATCTATCATCAAATGATATTGATTATAGTGGTCTAGCTTTAGGACATTTTAATACTTATTCTGGATTTCCTGATGGTGATACAATAATTGGATCCTTTGATAATAGAATTACAAATTTAAATTTGTTTTGGGAACGAATTTTTAGTGATTTTAAAATAAAATTTAATATTGATCAGTTTTTACAACGTTACAAAGTGGAACACAGTTTATCTTATAGTTTAAGTCCTCGTTTTTTGACAAGAAACCAGTTTCAATTTGAAATGATTTATAATAAAAATAGGCATAGTAATCTGGCGTTTGGTATTAATTCAAATAATAGAAATATTCGTATAGATGATTACTTTTTCAAATTTTATTGGAATAAAAATTTTGTGAAATATTCTTCCAAGTCAATTAGCATTTATGCAGATATAATACCGCATAATAATAAATATTACAGCAGTTATGTTTTAGAGTTTGATAAAACATTTGCAAATTTTCAATTATATTTAAATCAATCATCAACTTTCAATCCAATCCACCCTTATTATATATTTAACAATATTAATGCAGTAGATCTCCAACCATTTATGAAAAAAAACTATAGATTTGGAAAGTTGACTTGGAATAAAAAAAACCACCAATTTTCAGCTGACATATCTCAAGTAATAGATGATGATAAATTTTGGAATACTGTGAGAATTAGCGATGATAAAATAAAAAACACCTATAGTCAATCAAACCTTAATTATGAAACTAATATAGGTTCAAACTTTGAAATAATTTTCAATTATATGATGCAGGAAAAAAACAATCTATACTCCGGTGGTATTGGGAAAATCATGGGAATAAAGATGAGGTCTTATTTTAATCTATTCAAGGGTTTTTTAAATCTTAATATTAATGGTGAAATTAAACACTTAGGAGACCGTAGTAACAACTCGTTCATAAATCCTATAGAAATGGTACCTATAGAAAACAATTTTGAAAATACTATAATTAGCAATCCAGTGAATATTATTAATACAAGTATTGAAGCAAAAGTAGCAACCTTCTCAATCCGCTATGAATGGATTAATATAGCTGAAATAATATTGGGGAGCCTAAATTCAGATAGTCATAATTATTTTGCGATACATCCGCAAATGCCAGATTTAGGTCGTCAGATGAATTTGTCAATTGAGTGGTATTTTCAAGATTAGTTTTCCCAGACTGCAAAATCACCAGGGAGAACACCTACACTTAATAATCCTATTTGATCGCCAACTTCATCATGGATATAAACAGTATCGGGTGCAATATAGTCGCTAACCCCCAAAAATAGAGATTGATTATCAGATCCCGAAGAATAGAGGCTGCCATAATTCCCGATTCGGGAAGAAAAGTTTAAACTTAAATCGGTATCAAGTGTAACCACACCACCATTCGCTGTTCTATAGATTTGATTATTTAGCTTGACCAAGTTACCTCCACAGACTGTGCCTGCACCATAGTCTATTATCGAAATTTCACCAGTCTGGATATTTAGTACGCTAGAACCATAATATGCTTCCCAATAAGAGTTATAGAACGTTCGAGATATCCATAATAAATCATTATCTAGTATCATATGATTTGGACCAGAACCTACTTCATAATTTTCGACAACTTCCCCAGTAGTGATATTTATTTTAACTACAGAAGACCCTTCATTCTTATCATACAATTCAATATTTGGTATACTTACCCATAAATGCGTATTGTCTGAGACGATATCTTCAGGAACCCCATCCAAGGAGATAGATGATTCAAAACTATAAGTGTACAGATTAAGTACTTTCACATTTTTTGTATTCCAATTTGTAAAGTAAAGTTTATTATTTACAATACACATTTCACGAGGGCTGGAGTTATCGGTTAGGATTTCAATACCTGGTAAACTTAAACCAGATTCTGTTATTTGAAATATTTTGATTAAATGGCTATTATTCACAGCTACATAAAGTTTATCATTATGAACAAGTAAAGATTGAACGACATCGCCTATATCTTCAATAACTTGAATATTTTCATCACCATCAAAAACATAAATTGCACCATCGCTATTACCAAAATTGCCCTCTGAGGCAACAAAAAGAAGATTCGTTTTTTCATTATTTTCTCTTAATGTGTCTTCACACGAAAAAGTAACTAATAAAAGGATAAGGATTAAAATATGCATAAAAATTCCTAATTATTTTTTCCGAACTAAAAAAGTATGTATTTGGTTTTACTTTTCTCCAGAAAGTCTGTTCTAATGTATTCATTTATATATGATTCCTGACTTTTTGTAGTATCAACTTGTCGAGCCTAGTATCTAGCGTGGCAGAAATGACAAATATTCCACAATTACTATCAGAGGACTTTACCGATTTGAACGGGTTTCCATACTATAAATGATATTTGAATTATTTTAAATTAATGTAGAAATAAATGTCAGTACAATATCAAAAACTATAATTTTTTTAATAGATTTAATCATATGGAAAAAAGCAAAATTAAATGGTTTATCACTTCAACTGGAGTTGCTCCAATTTATTGCAATCCCAATTTTAATTCCGAATGTCTTACAGAGACAGTTTATGGAGAATCTAATAGGATTATAGAGCATCAAAGAAACTGGATACAAGTAGAATGTGAAGATGGATACAGGGGATGGGTAAATAAATTTTATGGTTCAGAATCGTATCAAAAAAATAATTCAAAATTCATCATTGCATTTCCAAATAAAGATGGTTTATATAATCCAAATTATCCTTTTAGCTCTATAGTTAAAGAACCACTTAAAGGCGCTATCCTCAAAGGGGATCAATTAGGATTTGATTCAATAATTTATTTAGCAAATCAATTATTAGGGATTCCATATAAATGGGGTGGGAGATCATCACTTGGTTTTGATTGTTCAGGGTTGGTCCAATCTATTTTGAAAGTCTGTGGTTATGATATACCAAGAGATTCTTACCAGCAAAAAGAATTTTTTCAAGATTGTGAAATAAAAATGTTTGATACCCAATCAGGCGATATACATTTTTTTGGTAAAATGGGGAAAGTCACTCATGTAGCATTCTCAACTGGAGGATATGGGATAATCCATGCTCAAGGTAATGTGAAAAAAGAGTCTTTATGTGATAAGGATAAAGATTTTAATAAAAATCTTTATGAGATCTATCTTTCGAGCGTTTCTATTCGACTTAAATTTGAAGCGTGAAAATACCTTCCTCAAATTCAATTAATGGGAATTTACTTAATAGAGCGGTTCTCGTTTTAAATTCAAATTATTCGCCTATGACAGTATGTACTGCAAAACGCGCAATATGTATGGATTATTTAAAAAAAATAGATATACTTGCCAACTACAATGAAAAAGTACATAGCCCATCACTTTCTTTAGAGTTACCGAGTGTGATAAAAATTCGAAATTATATTAGATATGATAATTTATCTTTGGACTTAAACCGTAAGAATATTCTATTGAGAGATGAAAATATTTGTCAATACTGTGGTATCTCAAAGGTACCTCTGACTATTGACCATATTTTACCCAAGGGAAAGGGAGGAAGTGATTCGTGGGAGAATCTAGCTACAGCTTGTAAACCATGTAATCAAAAAAAAGGAGATCGTACGCCGGATGAAGCAAGTATGCAACTTTCGCGAATTCCAAAACGTCCTAATAGACTACACTATTTTCAAAGATTTGTCAAAGATCAACAAAGAGATTGGAGACCATATCTTTTCATGGAACCTTTCAAGTTTAACTAAAATTATATGGATAAAGAAAAATTACGTGTTTTAAGCGGAATCCAACCATCAGGTTCTTTACACCTTGGGAATTATTTTGGTATGATGTTGCGAATGATTCAATACCAAGCTGAAAACGAATTGTTTTGTTTTATAGCAAATTATCATGCCTTAACGACATCTCCATCAAAGGAATCGTTATCAACAAATACATTCAATGCTGCTTGTGATTTTCTTGCATTAGGTTTAGATCCTCAAAAATCTACATTTTGGATTCAGTCAGATGTACCTCAGGTAACAGAGCTTACATGGGTTCTATCTTCTCAGGTTTCTTTGGGATTGATGGATAGAGCCACTTCTTACAAAGATAAAATCGCCAGAGGATTAAAATCTAATATGGGCCTTTATTCTTATCCAGTTTTAATGGCTGCCGATATCCTTCTTTTTGATTCAAAAATAGTACCAGTGGGTAAAGATCAAAAACAGCACCTTGAGATTACGAGAGATATTGCAAATCGGTTTAATAATATTTATGGTGATACTTTTGTAGTCCCTAAAGCAGATATATCGAAAGAAACTCAGCTTGTTCCTGGAATTGATGGACAAAAAATGAGTAAATCCTATAATAATACTATTCCAATCTTTGACCCGAAAAATAAAATCAGAAAAAAGATTATGCGAATTATCACAGATGCAACAGACATTAATGTTGCAAAAAATACAAATACACCTTTATTTAAGCTTTATAGCTTATTTCTTAGCCAACAAGAGAAGAAAGAATTATCAGATCGATATAGTCAAAAAGGGTTACGTTATGGGGATGTAAAACAAGAACTCTATGAAAAAGTTATGGATTATTTCCAACCTTATCGAGAAAAAAGATTGAGTTTAACTTCCAATCCAAGTTTTGTATATGATATCTTAGAATCAGGAGCGGAAAAAGCTAAAATAGTAGCTAATGAAACTTTAGAAAGAGTAAGGTCTGCCACGGGGGTTAATTATAAATAATGGCTTATCGTATTCATTTAAAAAATTTTGAAGGCCCTCTTGACCTATTACTCTATTTTATTCGAAGGGATGAATTAGATATCTATGACATACCAATTGCAAAAATTACCAAAGACTTTATACATACCATTGAGGAATGGAAACGACTGAATCTCAAAATTGCTGGTGATTTTATTATTATGGCGTCAACTCTAATGCGAGTTAAAGCAAAAATGATGATACCTAGACCCGAGATTAATGAGGAGGGTGATATAATTGACCCAAGAATGGAGTTAATGCAACAATTAATTGATTACAAAAGATTTCGAGATGCTGCTGAAATACTCCATGATATTTCTATTTATAGGAGCCATTATATACCTAGGCAAATTGAACAGGATATTCCTAATGAGGATGATGATATCAGTTTTTTGTTAAAAGATGTGACTCTTTATGAACTTGCTCAGGTATTTAAAAAGGCAATGGAAAACAAACCAGTAATTTCTCAGTTTGAGTTAAATAGAGAACCAATAAAACTAGAACAGCAGAAAGAAATTATCATAAAATATTTTGATGGTGAAGGGAAATTAAAATTTACTACTTTATTAAAAAAACTAAAGTCTAGATTAGAAATTATTGTAACATTTTTAGCCATTTTAGATTTAATCAGGGATGGAATATGTGTTATTAACCAGTCTAATGTTTTTGGTGAGATTGAGTTAATTCATATTCATATAAGGGCATAATGCAAGAAAGTGAAATAAAAAAGATTATAGAAGCATTGCTTTTTGCAAGCCCAGATCCTCTGACTCAGGCAAAAGTTAACCTTGTTTTTAACCCTGATACATATAATCTAAAGGAAATTGTAAAAAATCTAAATAAACAATATGATCATGAAGACCATGCATTTGAGATACAACAAGTTGCGGGTGGATTTCAACTGGTTTCAAAAAAAGAATATGAAATATTTATTAGAAAATTGATCAATAAATCAGGTCGATTAAGTTTGTCTACTGCGGCCCTTGATTGTTTGGCTATTATCGCCTATAAACAACCAATTGGGCGTTATGAGGTTGAAGCCATAAGAGGTGTAGATTCTACTGGTGTACTTAAAACGCTTTTAAATCGGGATTTAGTAAAAATTAAAGGTAGAGATAATAGTCCCGGGAGACCTCTTCTTTACAAGACAACAAATAAATTTTTAGAATATTTTGGTCTAAACCGTTTATCAGATATGCCAAAATTAAAAGAAATTTCAGAATTAATAGATGCTGATCCATCTTTAGGAGAACAAATTGCTGTCTTTAAAAATGATCTTTCCGATCAGGAATTATCAAAGAACCCTCCTTCTGATGTTGTAAAGGGTTAAAAAATGCGTTTAAATAAATTTCTATCAAAAGCAGGGATTACATCAAGAAGGGAGTCGGATAAATTAATCCAGATGGCAACAACAGAGGTCAATGGTAAAATTTGTCTTGATCCAGCTTATAATGTGAAAGAAAAAGACGTAGTACAATATGATGGTCAAAAGATAAAACCTATTATTGAAAAAATTGTAGTAATGCTTAATAAACCAAAAAAGGTAATTACAACAGTCAAGGATACACATGGTAGGAAAACAGTTATGGATTTTATACCCCTCTCTACAAGATTATTTCCTATTGGACGCCTTGACCAGAATACTACTGGTATATTATTATTAACAAATGATGGAGATTTACAACAATATTTAACTCATCCAAAAAATCAAATCCCAAAAGATTACCAAGCTGTTATTGAAGGAAAAATAACAGGGACACAAATTCGAAAACTAACAAATGGAATATATATTGGTAGAAAAGAGTATGGTAAAGCCGAATTAATTGAACAAAAAACACATAAAGGAAGATCCGTAGTTGTTCTTCGTTTAAGAAGAGGGAAAAAAAGAGAAATAAGACGTATTTTTTATCGATTAGGTCTCAAATTAATTATGCTAAAAAGAATAGGATTTTCAAAATTAACATTGGGTAATCTTAAAGAAGGGAGTTTCAGGATCTTATCACCAGAAGAAATTAAATTACTCAAAAATTAATGAAAGAATATTTGTATTTTTCTTCATTATGAATTTAGATCTATAAAAGTTAATATTGCCGGCTTATTGAGAGTTATTTTCGATGATAATTGCTATTGATGGACCAGCGGGTTCTGGGAAAAGTACTACAGCGAGAGGTGTTGCAGAACTTTTAACAATTATGTATCTAGATACTGGCGCAATGTATCGTGCGTTGACTTGGGCACTAATAGATGCTGGAGTTGAGCCTACAGATAATGAAAAAGTTTATGATTATTTAAAAAAATTGGACATTAATTTTGATTCATCAAATCATATACTAGTAAATAGTAAAGATATATCTCATGCAATAAGAACTCGGAAAGTTTCATCGCAAGTTAGTGCGGTAAGTACAATTCCTAAAGTAAGAGCAATAATGGTAGAAATTCAAAGAAAGTTTGTAGGAAATAATGATTGTGTTCTAGAAGGTCGTGATATTGGGACGGTTGTTTTTCCAGAAGCAGATTTCAAGTTTTTTCTAGTAGCAGATGCAACAATAAGAGCTAAAAGAAGAATGAAGGATTTTAAAGAAATTGGAGAAAATGCTATATTTTCTGATATATTAGCAGATATTGAAAAAAGAGATGCTAATGATTCATCAAGAACACATTCACCTTTAATAAAAGCAGATGATGCAATAATTATTGATACGAGTTATATTACAATTGATCAGCAAATTGAGAAAATTGTGAACCTAATTAAAAAAACAAAATAACACGAGGAACATCAAAGTATGTTTGAAAATAAAAATGAAGAACAAGTAGTTGAAGAGGCTTTAAATATATTAGATAATAATATAGCAAAAACCAGCGATGAAGAGACGCCTGCTACTAATAATGATCTTAAGATTATAGATTACCTGAACCCTTCACTGTTCAATAATGTCAAAGTGATAGATACAAAAGAACTCTCTGATAAGCAATCCGATGAAAAAGTTCCAGTTGAGATTGAAAACTTATATTCTGATACTTTTGCAGATATATCTGAAAATACTTTAGTTGAAGGTCGAGTTGTTGGTATGAATGAAAGGGACGTATTGATTGATATTGGTTTTAAATCTGAAGGAATAATAGATCGAAGTGAATTTGATGAAGATGAATTGCCAAAAATTGGTGACCAAGTTGAAGTGTATCTAGAGTTTATAGAAGATGCTAGTGGTAATACAATTCTTTCAAAAGAAAAAGCAGATTTCATGCGGCGGTGGAAAGAACTAAAAGATGCCTTTGAAAAAGAAAAGTTAATTAAAGGTATAATTGTACGTAGAATTAAAGGTGGCTTAATTGTAGACCTAGGGGTTGTACAGGCATTTTTACCTGGTTCCCAAGTTGATGTTCGTCCAATTCAGGATTTTGATATATATTTAGAAAAAGAGATAGAGCTTCGTATTGTAAAGTTTAATGAAGCTAGGAAAAATATTGTTGTGTCCCATAAAATTATTCTTGAAGATAGTCTTAAAGAGCAAAGAGAAGCCCTTTTTAAGGAACTTGAAGTTGGTTCTATCATGGAAGGCCGTGTCAAAAATATTACTGATTTTGGTGTCTTTGTTGATCTTGGAGGTATAGATGGACTTTTGCATATTACAGATCTTTCATGGGGTAGAGTTAACCACCCATCTGAAATATTAGATTTAAATGATACAATTACAGTTAAAGTGATCGAATATGATGAAGAAAGGAAAAGGGTATCATTAGGTTTAAAACAACTTAGTCCTCATCCATGGGAAGATGTTGAAATTAAGTTTCCTATTGGTAATGTTGTCAAAGGTAAAGTCGTAAGTTTGACTAACTATGGTTGCTTTATTGAATTAGAGCCTGGAATTGAAGGGTTAATCCATCATTCTGAAATTTCATGGACAAAACATATAAAGAATCCATCAGAAGTATATTCTATGGGTGATGAAGTAAATGCAAAAGTGTTGTCAATTGATATTGAAGAAAGAAAAATAAGTTTGGGTGTTAAACAACTTACACCAGACCCATGGGATCAGATTGAAGAAAAATATATGGTAGGTACTATTCATAAAGTTATAATAAAAAATCTAACTCAATTTGGAGCATTTGCGGAATTAGAAGATGAAATTGATGGACTAATACATGTGTCAGATATGTCTTGGACTAAGGTGGTAAAGCATCCCAAGGAGATAGTTGAGAAAGGTCAGGAAATTGAGGTTAGAATATTAGAGGTTTCTAGAGATAACAGAAGAATTTCTTTAGGTTACCGACAGGTACTGGATGATCCGTGGCCTGAATTAGTTAATTATTTTGAGGCAGGTAATGAGGTTAGTGGTGAAATAATTCGAATTTTGGATAAAGGTATTATAATACAATTAGAGAAAGAGGTTGAGGGCATAATTCCTTTTGGTAAAATGTCTAAAAAAGATAGGAGATCTCTTGCAAACCAGTATGAAGTAGGAGCAAACCTATCAGGTATAGTCATGAAAGTATCTCCAGAGGATAAAAAAGTTATCCTATACAAAGAAGAACTTGCAGGAATGGCTAAAAGGACTTCCGCGAATGATGAGGTCAAACAATTTCTAAATAATCAGAAATTAGATTCAGGAGAAAAATTGGAATTACCACAAGAATTATTGGAATTAGCTAGTGAGGCTGAAAAAGAAGATTTAGATGACTCAAAAAATAGTCCCAAACTTGAATCTGATCAGAAGGAGTAGATTTTTAATCAGGGGTGTATTCATTTTTTGAAATTAAAGACAAAAATAAATTCCATATTAAAACAAAGAATTGCCATGTGTATAGTTGCATTTGGTCTGTCTCTTGTTCTTTGGATTTTTGTTGTATCAGAAAACGAATACACTATGGTTTTAGACCTACCTATTGAAGCAAGAAACTTAAGCGAACAGAAAGCCCATAAAGAAGAGGTTCCCCCATTTGCTTCTGTAAGAATTAGGGGTACTGGTAGAGATCTTTTTAAATCTTTTTTATTAAAAAACTTTGCAGGATTTAAGTTGGTATTAGATCTAGAAGGTATTTCAAAAGAATACGATTTTAATCTAAATGATTACTTTGAAAAATTCCCAAGAAAAGTAGTATTACCTTATAATTATAATGTGTCATTTGTGGAGGTTGTTTATCCTAATCGAATACATATTAGTCTTGATGAATATCAAGTAAAAAAAGTACCTATTTTATCAAATATTTTAGTTAAACCAGGATCTGGACATATTTTGGTAGGAGAGCCAAAAATTACTCCTTTTGAATTAGAAATTGCAGGCCCTAAAGAGGAATTGGCATTAATTAATCATGTTGAAACTGAATTTGATACAATAAGTGGAATCGTTTTACCATATTCTGGATTAGTTAATTTAGAGTCCCATGGTAGGCTAATTAAATTTTCCCAAGAAAAAATTAAGATAAATTGTGAAATACAAGAGATTAGTGAAAGAATTATTGCAGATATTCCAGTGCTTGTTGAAAATATACCGGAGAAAATACGAGTGTTCCCATCCCCGCAAACAGTCTCTCTAACGGTGGTCGGAGGTATTAAAAGAATCGCTGTTTTAAGGCCTAGTGAAATTAGAATCATAATTGATTTTAATAATTGGAATCACCAAAAACAATTTTATGAGCCTAAAGTGGAAATCCCATCTGATTTGCTAAGTTGGAGGGATATATCACCAAAAAACCTTGAAATTGCTGTTGCTCGTGAAGTGTTATGACCATATTAGGTATTGAAACTTCTTGCGATGAAACTGCAGCATCAATTTGTAGAGATAAAAAAATTATTTCCAGCGTGGTTAGCCAGCAAAGTATTCATGAATATTATGGTGGAGTAGTGCCTGAAATCGCTTCTAGAGAACATGAGGTAATACTCAATTCTGTAGTTGATAGAGCACTTATTGATGCAAACATATGTCTTCTTAATCTTGATGCAATTTCGGTTACAAATGGCCCTGGTTTAACTGGAACCCTCTTAACAGGAATCACTTTTGCAAAAGGCTTAGGGCTTGGATTAGGTATTCCTGTGATTCCTATAAACCACCTTGAAGGTCATATCTTTGCAAATTTTTTAGCAGATTCAACATTAGAATATCCTTTTGTTTGTCTATTAGTTTCAGGTGGTCATACTCAACTATGGTATATAAAAAAAATGGAGCAATATGAATTATTAGGTGAAACAAGAGATGATGCAGCTGGTGAAGCTTTTGATAAAGGTGCTAGAATCTTAGGACTTGGATACCCTGGTGGGCCAGCTATAGAAAAAGAGGCAAAAGGTGGAGACCCTTATAAAATTCATTTTCCAAGAAGTTTATTAGGGGAAAACAATTTAGAGTTTAGTTTTAGTGGATTAAAAACCTCATTGCTTTATTTTATGGATAAATTCCAAGAGAATGCATCCATGTTGAAAAAAGATGTTATTGCTAGCTATCAACAAGCAATTATAGATGCTCTAGTAGAAAAAGTTAGACGAGCTCTTTTATTAACAGATGTAGATACTTGTGTAATTGCGGGAGGAGTTGCAGCTAATCAATGTTTGAGAAACCAATTAAAATTTATTTTGCCGAATACTCGAATTATATTCCCAGAATTAAAATATTGCACTGATAATGCAGCAATGATTAGTTATCTTGGTGAGTTAAAATTCCGATCAAATGTAAAAAAATCACTGGGGTTTAGTGCAGTACCAAATTTAAAGTTAGCTTAATTTTGAAATTTGAAATTATTAATCCTAATCAATTATTTTGGTTTGCGTGTATTTTATGGTTTTTACTAATCTATATTTCTATAAGTAAGAAATCTTTTTTTAACAAAGGTAGATTACCATTAGTAACTACTTTTTTACGAATAATATCATCAGGAATTATTCTATTACTTCTGTTAGAACCACAATTAAGTTTTTCAACTATTAGTAAACATGATTTGAATTGGCATATTTATATTGATCGATCTTTAAGTATGTCGTACCATTCAAATCCGTCTGTTGGGTCATTAATGTCGGGCGTTGATGAAATAATAGGCAAACTAAAGAAAAAAATGATCGATACCAAAATATTCGGATTTGGCTCTACACTAGATACAAATTGGGTTTATGGTGAGAAAAAAATGCAAGATGGATCTACTCATTTTGGGAATGTAATGGATCATATAAAATCACAGTCAAATAATAAATTAGCAGGATCAATTATAATAACAGATGGACAAGTGAATCTAGGTCCTGAAATTCCTACAAAAATTTTAGCGGATATTAAACCTATAAATATTTTAGGAGTTGGAAATAATAGTCCATTTGTGGATGTTGCAATTCAATCAATAGAAGCACCACCTATGATAATTAAAGGAGAAAATGCAGAATTAAATGTTATTGTTTCTTCAAGTGGTAGTGTAGAACAAAGAATAAATATTACTTTATATTCTGAAAAAAGATTATTAGGATCAAAAGTTATTTCAATATCCGGAGAGGGTAGTAAACAAAATATTCGATTTATGATTAATCCTGATCATGTAGGAGAGATGAAATATAGAGTACAGGTTAATGCACTTCCTGATGAAATCAATATTCTAAATAATAAGCAAATTGTGGCAATACAAGTATTAAAAGATATATATAAAATTGCAATCATAACTGGCGCGCCAAATTTTAACACACGAGTAATAAAAAATATTTTAGAAAAGAACACCAAATTTTCATTTGATCATTTTGTACTACAGCCGGATGGATATTCTTTGCCACTAAAAACATTTTGGGACACAAAATATGACTTAATTATTTTTGATAATCATCCTGTAAAAATGAATGCAAAAGAATGGCAATCATATTTAAGGATATTTGCAAAAAAAATCTTATCTCAAAAATCAAGCTTAGCAATATTTAAAGGGCATGATACTGATGGAGAAGTTTTTGCATCTTATTTAAATTTGATGGGTTTGAAAATTGAAGACTCTATAATTGAACTTGAATCAGAATATAAATGGGAATTAACCTCAAATTGGGAATCTTTTTCCCCATTTTATATTAATAAAATTAATAACAGGAAATTATTTGACTATCCCCCCTTATTTATTGATACAAAAATAGACTCGACAAATGCTACAGTTTTAGCAAATTTTAAGGTCTCAGAAATGGATGTTCCGTTATTATTGCTGGCAGAAAAATCTCCACTTAGATTCATGCTATGGACTTCACCTGATTTACATTATCTGTACTATAAAACACAGAATACTGCAAATAAAGAATTTTCAAACAATATATTGAAACCTGTTTTTTTATGGTTAACAAGGACAAGTAATGAAAAAGAATTTTATTTTAGATCGGGAAAAAACTCATATCAACAGGGAGAACAAATTACTATCACTGGGAAACCAGTCAGAAACACCAAAATCGTGAATAAAGGTTATGTACATGTTTATAATAAAGAGTCCTTAATTAATACTAAACAGCTTAACTATGATAAAAACAAAGGTATATATACTGGACAATTTTGGGCGTCTGAATCTGGAAAATTAGATTATGATATAGAATTAATCTATGGGGGAAAACCTATGATAGTTCACAAGGGAAGTGTGCAAGTTCAAGAAAGTCAAATAGAGATGAACAATGTATTTTTAAACCAATATCCATTAAAAAAATTAGCAGAAATCACAAATGGAACATATAACCATTGGGATGATCGATTATCCACAGTTAACCAGATAAGTAAGGAATCAGAAAATAAGATTATTCAATCCAGGATTATTTTTCATAAAAGCAAAACAGTATTTTTTACAATATTGGCTTTACTTTCTCTAGAATGGTTAATCAGGCGAAGACTAGGTATGCTATAATTATTTGGAATAAATAGACCTATATGTAATTTTAGTTTTATAATGGAAAAATTATTATGAGAAAAATCGCAGTTATTGGTACTGGCTATGTAGGACTAGTGAGTGGTGCAGGAATTTCTGATTTTGGACATTCTGTAACTTGTGTTGATATAGTTAAAGAAAAAATAGATTTGTTAAATAATGGCAATGTTCCAATTTATGAAGATGGTTTAGATGATCTGATAGATAGAAATGTAAAAGCTGGAAGGCTTAATTTCTCAGTGAATGTTGAAAAAGTAATAAGAGATTCGGATATTATATTTATTGCAGTAGGTACTCCTCAGTCTGAAAGTGGCGAAGCAGACTTAGGTAGTATAGAATTAGTATCGAAATCAATTGGAAAAAATTTGAATAGTTACAAAGTAATCTGTACAAAAAGTACGGTACCTATCGGCACCGGTGGCAAAATTTGTGAGTGGATTAGAAGTGAAATGCAAAATAAAATAGAATTTGATTATGTTGCTAATCCTGAATTTCTAAGGGAAGGGTCTGCTGTCAAAGATTTTCTATGGCCAGACAGAGTTGTTATTGGTGCTAAAAGTGATAAAGCTTTTACTATTATGAAAGATGTCTATCGTCCACTCTATATAAATGAAACACCCATACTTCATACAAATGTGATTACTGCTGAAATGATAAAGTATGCCTCAAATTCTTTCTTGGCATTAAAAATTAGCTATGTTAATGAAGTAGCAAATTTGTGTGATGCTGTAGGTGCAGATATTCATCAGGTTACAAAAGCAATGGGACAAGATGGGAGAATTAGCTCAAAATTTTTACACCCAGGACCTGGTTTTGGTGGCTCCTGTTTTCCAAAAGATACAATAGCTTTTGCAACTTTATCAAAAAAGAAAGATCAATTAATGCAAACAATTGAAGCTGCAATTTCGGCTAATATCTTACAGAAAAAGAAA
>Ga0066836_10000507_pt1 | contig 18838 bp, 17 predicted proteins | sample ETNtaG_18_FD_71568 | JGI IMG/M metagenome (GOLD analysis project Ga0066836, IMG submission 71568) | Marine microbial and viral communities from oxygen minimum zone, Eastern Pacific Ocean - ETNP201302SV91 | ecosystem: Environmental > Aquatic > Marine > Oceanic | place: Pacific Ocean: Eastern... | reverse complement strand
TTAATTCCGCCAAATATTTCAGGGAATACATTGTCAATTGATCTCTCATCGAAAACTAAGCCGCAGATAACTAAGGTTAGTGAGAACCAAGCTGAGGCCTCAGTGATAGACTTGATCCGGAAAATTGAGGCTAAAAGTGCGATGAGAATTAGAAGTATAGCGGCTTGGAATGGTTCTTGGACCATCCATGCGAATACTCTGTCGATGCTGTTAGCGAGACCGACAAGTGGCAGGCTTGAGCTTCCTTGGGCGGCCACTAATACGTTGAAGAAGAAGTCTGTAAGTGTGATAATAAGGGCACCTAACAGCATTCCCCTGTTGTTCGCAGCCCCTCCAATGATAAAGGCCGCCCAGATGTAGAAAGTGGTCTTTGAAGGTTGCATCCAACTAGGTTGAAAGCCGTTCATCTTCCAAGCCCAGAGGGCTCCAGCCAAGGCTGCGATAGCGGCCCCCAATGCGAGGCTAGCAGCCTTATGAGTGAGGATATCGTGTCCATGGTGCTGTGCAACCTGCTCGTCCTCTCTTATCGAGCGAAGTATCCTTCCCCAGGGTGAGGCATACAATACGTCTAGCAATTTCCAAATTACGAGTGATGCTATGATTCCGAAGATCGCTAGTAGCATCATGTATGGTGCTGGCTGGCCGAGCATCAGAATCTGCCCCATTATTTCTGCGGGGCTACCCATGTCGGAGGTGTTGGAGCATATTATTGGAGACATCTTTTCTCCGGTGGAGACATCAATTGGCGTTTCGGTTCCGCAAAACCACCACTCCTGCAGCGGTAGTTTGTACCTCTGCACTCCAATTGCTGATTTATTGCCCCCTGCTCTTAGCAGTGGCTCCCCCATTAGAAGTATCCTGAGTATCTCTCCAAGAGATATGGTGATAATTGCGAAGTAGTCGCTGCGTAGACGTGCAGTAGGATATGCTAGAAGCCAACCAAAGATGGCTCCCACGGCCATTGCAACAATTAGGGCGGGCAGCACTGGCCAGCCATAGCCAAAGAGCTCTTTTGGAGCGGTCAGGATCCCAACGATGATTGCGCCGACGGCAGCGAAGAAGATGACTCCGAAATTCAACAGGCCGGTGACGCCAGTGTGCAGATTAAGCGAGAGTGCTAGAATTAGGTAGATGGTTAGGGTAGCAACCAAATTCGAGACCTGTAGTGATTTGATGAACAAAGCATTACTGGTATTGGGTACAGGTAGCCAAATCACCACCAGCGCTAGAGCTGCTAGAAAGACCCAGAAGAGAGCCTTGGAGCCATTATCGGAGTAGCGCCCGTATTCTGTTGCGCCGACTCTTTCGTAGAAGGCCGTGGTTGCTCGCTCAACTCTCTCTGACATTGCACCACTGCCTGAGCTCATTGCGGCTCCAACTCTATCCTGAAGGGCAGTATACCGATTTGAGGCAGATGCTAGAAGCGAGGATTTCCCGCTAAAAGCCCCACTGATGGCTGAAAATGCACTATCGATTAGTTCATTTATTCGGATTATTGGCTTTTGTAGTGGATCCGAATAGCGTCCCTGCATTATTAGTAGGGACTCATATAATGCGAATCCATAGACCAGTAGGGGAATGAGAGGCCAAAGCAAGTCGCCGAATGTTCCCAGAATGGAGATCATTGCCTGCTCGGTGTGTACCAGACTTACCCACTCAGTGTGCAACCAGGGTTCGCTTGTCCATTCTGGATACATTGATGGTTGCACTCCTTCTGGGATAGAGGGGGCTTCAGTGACTTCTTTGCCTACAAAGGAGTTTGCCCTCATGAAAGAGGTAGCCTTGTTGATCGAGAAGGCTAGAGCGGTGATTATCATCATGGAGAAGCCTCTAGCCGAGCGGCGCTGGTGAAAGTGATGGGCCCCCATCCATCCAAATGTCAGGCCCAGTACTGCTGAAACCCTGCTATCTGGCTTCTTGGTGGATTTTGCGCGCCTTCTGAGGCGTTCTATCTTCCACTTGTCATATGCATGACCAATCCCCTGGGGCATTATCAGCAGTATGGCTACGATAATGACATATGGCATCACGCCCGCAAGAGCGGAATAATTAGTCCTATCAAGTGGATTGCCAATTCCCATTAGGACTGGTGTTGAGACTGCACGAACGAAACCAATCATCAATGCGGCGACTATTGCACCGGGGACTGATCCTATGGTTCCGAGCACAATTACGGCAAATGCAGGAAGGAGCAGTGTGAATGCGGTCTGAGGGCTGAAAAGGACGGTGATTCCAAAGATGGCCCCGCCTACGCCCGATATTCCTGCTGATAGGAAGGCGCTGACCAACTGTACGCGTTCGACGTTAATGCCGCTGCTTGCTGCAAGTTCTGGATTGTCGGCGACCGCTCGCATCCTTCTACCCAATCGAGTTCGAGTAAGGATGATCAAAAGCAGTATTACAGAAGCGAATGATATTATGGGCAGGAAAGAGTTGTTGAAAGGATAGTTCAGAGTAGTTGCCTCTACTTGGATGAGAGAGGCGTCTGAAACGTCGCCAATGTTGACTTTGAGTATTTTTGACGGAATTTCGAAGTTCTGTTCCTTGTCGATCATCCAGTCTGAATCAGGCACTAGACGCTTCGAATTAGCACCGAAGCGAAGGTAGACTATCGAACGGAGCAGCAAAGCAACGCCCAGTGATGCAATCATCATGACGTCCGCGGACGATCTGCTATCCCTGAAACCCTTGAAGACCAATCGATCGATAATCACCCCAGCTAGTCCTGTAAGGATGAAGGCGGCAATAACGGTGTAAACCAAAATTGACCAAACAAGTGTCCCATCTGTTGGAGCGATATGGAGGGGGAACAGCCAATCGGACCACATTAAGGCGATTCCGACGTACATCCCCAGCATGAAGTACTCACTCTGGGCAAAGTTTCCGTACCTTTGGACGCTGTAAGTTAGAGTGCATCCTACAGCAATCGCTAGATAGGTGGAAGACCAAGTCAGAGTGTCTGTTCCCAAACCAGCTAGATTGAAGACCATCTCAGCTCCTAATCCCAATCCGAACAGTAGAACATGGAGAGAGAACAGTACATGTAGAAGTAGGAATAGAGGAGAAGAGATAATCAGAAAGGACCTCAATCGGCTACTCGGCATATCATCAAAAAATATCTTGACCATCGAGAATCCCGTACAAATCAACTGCAGAGTCTGTAATAGCCAGACCATGTCAGTTGGAAGGTTATCTAGTACCAGAGCATCTACCAAGTTTAGGGAACCCATGCCCACTAGAAGCCCCAAACAAGCATCAATTGCAACAATACCAGTCAAAGCAAGGCGTCTCGTTCCCCTTGAGAGTTCCTGCCAGCGCTCGAGCAGTGATGTCGCTTCCATGTGACGTCCCGTACCCTCGGTGGGATATCTAACGATAAAGCCGACGAATCAGCTGTTGAAATTGGGGCACTGCAGCAGCCCGTTGGGGCTGCCGCAGCGCTTTTCGTCAATCAGAACCTATGCTCTGAATCAGGACGATGCCTGGACTCCGCCAGCGGCGGTCCAGTACTTCGTGCAAGTGTATGCACCAGCACCATCGTACATGCAAATGTCGTAGCCGTCTCCGCCCACGTCACCATTGGCCAAGAACGAGTGCTTTCCAGAAGCTCCCTCGTAGTTGGTGCCAGTCGTCTTGATGTTGTCGTTGATGGCTCCGTCCATGGCTGCGGCCTTACCGATGATCATGACGGCGTCGTAGGTCGTCAAGACGTATGTCTTGATGCTTCCAACGGTTGCCGCATTGGCATCGTATCGTGCCTCGAAGTCACCGTATGTGGTGCCTGCTCGAGGTGCGGTAACAGTCATGTTGGCTGCTAGGGTGTTGTCGGTCAGCTTCTCGTAAAGCCCGACTCCTGCAGGTCCGTCACCGGCGAATACGTGGCCGGTGTATCCTGCGGCACTCAGTGCCTCAAGAATTGCGGCAGCGTCGGTGATGTAGGATGACAGGTATACTCCCTCGCAGTCAGTTGCAGCCGCTAGGGCTTCAGCTTGTGCAGTGAAGTCGGTTACCGTCTCCTCGTACCCAACCATGCCGAACGAGCACAGCGAGTTGCCGGAAGTTCCGTTCCAAGCAGCGCCGATCGCGTCGGCTAGGCCTGAACCGTAGTCGTTGGTCATGTGCATAATGGCTAGGCCAGTAGCATTCAGACCTGCATCTGCCATGGCATCAGCGCCGGCTGGTCCCTGGATTGCGTCGCTAGGAACAACACGGTAGAACAGCGGGTACGCGGTTGCGTCGCTGAGACCGGGGTTGGTACTTGCGTACGAAATCATTGGGATACTAGCGGCGGATAGCACAGCGTTGGCGCCCATCGAGGCGCCGGAGCATGCAGCACCGGCTACAGCAACTACGCCAGAGTCGACTAGAGTGCTTGCGGCAGGACCAGATACAGCCCCATCACAACCCGAGTCGATCTCTACGAGTTCGAACTCGTAGTCGTCGTACATTGCGTTCAGATCCTTGATGGCTTCTTGCGCTCCCCAGGTGAATCCTGGAGCATCAGGCTCCAGGGGCCCGGTGAGCGGGTTCAAAAAGCCGATCTTTACAGTCGTCTTATCATCATCTCCACCGAGGCATCCTGCGAACGCAGCCGCTAGCATACTGACGGTGATCATCATTGCAGTCATCTTCTTACTCTTCATGGTAAACACTACCAGTCTTCGCGTGTGCTATAGCGGTTATATATGTTAGTTATTTTAGAGTATATAAAGAAAGTACGAAAAAGCTGTTATTTCCGTGTAAAATACTAATCCTATAGACGTAGTTTTCTTTCCGAATAATGAAGGGTTTGCTTTCTTTCGGCGGTGCATGGTCGACCCCATGGACTATGCGAGTAGTGGAGTGGACATAGAGAAGGAAAGCGATGCTGTGAGGAGCTTGGTCGGTGCAATAACCTACAAAGGAAGGTCTCCCGGTAGCCTTGGTGCGTCTGTCCCATTGCCAGGCGGTTTTGGCGGGGTAATCGAATTTGGGGAAAACAACCTAGTAATGGCTACTGACGGTGTTGGTTCGAAACTGCAGATTGCGAACAAACTTGGGAGACTAGAGGGGGTTGGAGTCGATTGTGTGGCGATGAGCGTCAACGATCTGATTTGTGTGGGGGCTGAGCCATTGGCGTTTGTAGACTATGTTGCGGTTCCGGAGACTGACGAAGAAACGCATGCGATACTGGGAGCTTCACTTTCAGTGGGATGCTCTCGATCCAGAACCACCCTAGCTGGTGGAGAGACAGCTACCCTGCCAGGTATAGTAAAGGAGCTGGATCTTTCTGGAACAGCTCTGGGCTGGTTTCCCAGGGGACAAGGCATCACAGGGGATCGGCTGAAGGAGGGCGATTGCCTGATTGGCCTTCCCAGTAGTGGAATCCATTCAAACGGGTTCTCATTGGTCAGGGCGGTTCTGAAGAGGTCAGGCTGCTCACTAATGGGCCCATGCCCCTTTGACTCAAGTCATTTTTCGAGAGTAATTGAGCGATTTCCCCGGTCAAAAGGTGAAATTACGCTAGGAGAAGTCATATTGAACCCGACTAGAATCTACGTTGATCCTGTTGTTGATTTGTTTCTAGAGGCGAGGAAAGAGGGTGGTGTTTGCAATGTGGACTCAATAAAGGGAGTAGCCCATATCACTGGAGGTGGGCTCTCCAATCTTCTCCGGTTGCATGAAAATCTAGGTTGGCATGTCAGTGATCCGTTGCCCATCCAACCTGAGTTTGAATGGATCGCAGAAATTGGGGAGATATCCAATTTGGAGATGCATAGGACATTCAATATGGGGATGGGGATGGTAATTGCGGTCTGTTCAGAGCATTCTGCTGCGATCACTGACTGGCTTGATGAGAGATTGCCTGGTTCCAGAATTGTTGGCAATGTCACTGATGAAGGTAGGGTGGTGACTCACTCGAGCTCGGAAATTTTCTACACGACGTACTAATTTTTCTTTGAGGGGGGTTTTTGTCGGAATCTTCTTCGCGATCCATGGACAATACGAGTCCCGAGGGCTGGCCTGGTTTACTTCACCTAGAAGGAAGGACCAATATTCGACTGATTGAAGAAGCAGAGAGACATGCGCTCGGGCCTAGGGCCAAAAAGTCGGGAGTGTCATTCTACAACCCTGCAATGTCAGGAAACAGAACTAGGAGCGTTCTGCTTTTTGAACATATTTTGGGTAGTGGAATACTTGGTAGTGGCACGATTTACGCTCTGGATGGACTTTGTGCAACGGGAATAAGGGCAAGGAGATGGATTAATGAGCTGCCTGCTGAGATGGCCTCAAGGATTTGCGCTACATTGGTGGACTTGGACCCTATCTCACTTTCATGGGCGATTAAATCTCATGAAATGTACCCTCCAGAGCACGGTAATGGGGAGCTTGTTCCCATGGTGGGGGATCTGAGAAGAGTGGTTCTTGATAGTGGAAGACACTGGGTTGACTTAGATCCATTTGGATCGCCGGTTCCATTCCTAGATTCTGCCATTCAATCATTAGCTAGAAGCGCTGTGATTGAGGTCAGTGCCACTGATTCCGCTGCCTTGACAGGATCGTCAAAGAGACCGCTTCTAAGGAGATACGGGGCCAGAGTTAGAACTGACTGCCTAGCCCATGATTCGGGCCTAAGAGTACTACTTGCAGTGGTGGCGAGGGTAGCAGCAAGACATGGGAGATGCATTGCTCCTCTGTTATCAGTCTGGGACTCTCATCACCTAAGGGTCTCTGTTAGGATAAGGAAAAGCCTAGAGGGTGCTAACTCAGTTGAGGAAAACCTTGGATGGAGAGTTCATTCGCCTTCAGCGGACGAGCTTTTGGCTTCGAAAGCGTATGGTTTGCACCATGGAAGCTCGGAGCTTATTCATCCTATGAGCTGCTTACTGCCACTAGATTACCCTGTGAATAGGTCCGATAAGAGAGTCTCCGGACCTATGTGGGTTAGGCAAATTGGTTGTGGCGAGGCAATGGCCAGTATGACAGAAGATAGGGCTTTGCAGATTTGTGGGCCAAACGAAGACTCTGTTTCAGAACAATTGGGATGGAGTAGTCGGGAAATCATGATTGCACGTAGGAAAATTGCCAATAGTGTTGGAAAAATCAGTGAAGAGTCGGGGGTTATCGATGCAAGTCACCTTGTAGTAGTCGATGACCTTGCTTCATGGCTGGGAGTTGGTGCTCCCCCCAGTCCAAAGAAGATGGTCGAATTGCTCATAGATGCCGGGTATCGGGCGGGACTGGCCAACTATGGGAGGCCCGCATTCAGGACTGATGCACCTTGGGATTATATTGGCGAGGCGGCTTTCTCACTTCAGCCTCCGATGTAAGACATCTCTATCCTGGGTAGTGATTTGGTTTTAGAAGATCTTAGTTCGCTATATTTGTCATCCCTCCTACTCCAAACCGCTGCTATGGAATCTGTAATTTCATCTACATGGCAATCACTGTGGATTATTGCCCTCAGATCATGGCCCCCGGATGCGAAAAGGCAAGTGAATAGGTGGCCGTCTGCTGAAAGCCTAGCACGCGCACAGTCTCCGCAGAAGGGCTTGGAAACCGAAGAGATGAATCCGATTTCTCCAGAGCCATCTGAATGTGCCCAGCGGGTCGCGACTTCATGAGGTGACTCGGGTTCCAACGGTATGAGATTGAAATCATGCTGGAGATAGCTAAGCAGGCTTTCCGATGGAACAACCTGGCTGCGGAGCCATCCATTGGTCCTACCAACGTCCATGAATTCAATGAATCGTACGATAACCCCGGTCCCCCTGAAGTGGTTTACCAAGTCTGGAACTTCCTTCTCATTGATGCCCCTTTGAACTACGCAGTTCACCTTGACAGGCCCAAGGTTGTTTTCGATGGCCGAATCTATCCCTTCTAGAACTGCTTCGACTGGAATGGCTCCATCTGTCATTTCCTGGAATAACTTCGGATTGAGGGCGTCAAGGCTGACTGTCACTCTATCCAAACCTGAAATTGCTAGGTCTTTGGCTTGTGATTTTAGCAAGGAAGCATTGGTGGTTAATGCCACCTCTATTCCCAAGTCGGACAGTCTGGCACAGAGATCTGGAAGTTTAGGTCTCAAAAGTGGCTCTCCTCCAGTAATCCGTACCTTGTTGAGACCCAGAGGAATAGATGCCCTTACCACCCTCTCTATCTGATTAAAGGACAGGAGTGCCCTCTTTGGAAGAAATGTATGATCATCTCCGAATCTCTCCCGGGGCATGCAGTATCGACATCGGAAATTGCATCTGTCCGTGACTGAAATCCGGAGATCTCTGAGTGGCCTGCCAAGTTCATCCTCGATCATGGACCTACGATGAGGGGGCCAATGAAGAGTTTGGCGATACAATGGTTCAATAATGTTCCATGTATGGCAATATTGTTAGAGATGCTTGAGATAACAGAGAAAGCCAGGGAAATGCTAGACCAGTTCGCTGGTCAGGCTGATGAAGAAGGTACGAACGTGCTCAAGGTAGACATCGTTGGAAGAGGGCCAAAGGGTTTCCATTATGATTTGCAGCTTATCGACAAGAATGATGCTTCTGAGGATTCTGAGGAGTTCGATATTGGTGGTGTTACCGTGATGGTTGGCCGTAGGAGCGTTCCGTACCTTGATGGGACGATTTTAGACTACAAAGAGACATTAATGGGAGGTGGCTTTAGCTTTGAGAATCCCAACCCACTGTGGATTGACGATGTGTCAAAAGCAGTGGCTGAGATAATCGCTGAACAGGTAAACCCAGTAGTTGCATCTCATGGTGGTCACGTCAATCTAGTTGGCGTGGAGGGTGAAAGAGCAATGATTGAGTTCGGTGGTGGCTGCCAAGGCTGTGGCATGGTAGATGTGACCCTAAAGCAGGGTGTCGAGGTCATGATTACCGAGGGGGTCCCTGGTATCTCAGAGGTTGTCGACTTAACTGAGCACTCAGAGGGGACTAACCCATTCTACTGATTAGTTGACCATTGGAACGTCGTCCTCATCGCCGGTTGGAGGGGGAAGTGCGGTCGCTTGGGCTCTCTCGAAAGCTTCTCGTACCTTTTCCTCTATATTTCTTGCATCTTCAAGTAGACCCTCGATAGGAATTTCCTTGTCAATTAGACTGCTTAGACCCTCGATCGCAATCATCGCAGCTCGGGCATCCGGGTACATTGGATTGCACTCTGCCAAGAGTGCGGTTACGTCTAGCCGCCTTCTCTCCCCCTCAGCGATTAGATATCCTGCAATACCAGTAACGATCCCTTGCTTGATTACCTGAATCTCGGATTCGGCTAGTAGCTCATGTCCTTTTTTTGTTGAAGAAACGCCCCATAGCTCACTCTCTTCTTTGATTCCAAGGTCATTACTGACAACTCCGTCTATTACTATCAATCGATCGAATCCCCCTTTGGTGAACCACTCCAGAACAGTATTTGCGAAATAAACGTCATGCTCTCCGGGAAACTGGATCTCAGAAGTGAATACTCCCAACTCATCACCTTGGTAGACTCGGACTGGGTGCTTAGGAACAGAATCGTGAATCAAAGCGATTGCCGGGAACTCAGGGTGGAGGACTGTACCCATGGGTTTGAGATTTAGTGAGCTGATTAAATGGGAGGTGGCGATGACGCCTACTGATCCTATGGTGGAGAATCCACATACTGCCGTTCCTCCTAGGTTTGTCGGGTCTGCTTCTGCATGAAGTACCAAGGGATAGGCTCCTCTCAATTCATTTGTCACGGGTCCCGCTCTAGTGGGTGCTCTTTCAAATTCACTGATTGGTGGATTTGCAAACATGTAAAGTAAATTACAAGAAAATTAACCTGATAAGTGTAGTCGTCTGGGAGTGATTATGGGACAAAGGGATCTGGATAGGACTGGAGGACTTTTTCTTGTCCTTGGATCTCAGCGTCTTAGTCTAGCTGATTACACTAGGGAGGCAAATGACCGTTGGCTGAAAATCACACCTCAGGATACCTGGTCTTCGACATTATCTAGGGTTAGGATAGCTCGTCAGGAGGCTTTGGAAAAATCTCTCGAGGCAATTAGAAGCAGTGGTTTCCCAGATAGGGGGTCTTCGTTTGCTAGACTGCTGGACTCATGTGGCATCGAGAAGAAGGCGGACGTGATTTTAGCTGCCATACAGTATTTGAGATCGGTAGAGAAGGAGGGTCATACTCAGCCAAGAGAATTACGGAGTCTGATAGTGGAAACCAGAAAATGGAAGAAGAGGACCGTTAAAAGTTGGAATATTTCTCTTTACATATCTAGAATGCTCGAGGGGAGCCCTTCAAGTGGTGGTGCCCCTCTATTGGAGTTTCCTCGCCGTCGACCTAGAAGGAATGGTTACGTTGTCCTTACAGAAGCCGGCAGGGACCACTTGGATCGTCTTTCCCTAAGTAGGTGAAATTATGTCTGATGAAAAGCTCGATTGGTCATTCACGTCCCACATTGGAAAGGATCTCAGGGGGGTGGATCTTTCAGGCGCTAACCTACGGAGGGCTGTTCTGGACAGGGCTGATCTGGAAGGAGCTGATTTATCTGGTGCCGATCTTAGGAACGCTTCCCTAAAGGAAGCCAATTTGATGAAGGCGGCATTGGATGGGGCCGACCTAAGGGGGGCTAGATTGGTCAAGGCCAGATTGGGCCTCTCAAACTTGCAAGGAGCAAGGCTTGATGGGGCTGATATGCGCGGAATTAGAGGAAAATATGCAGTTTGGAGGGATGCTAACTGGTGGGATGCGACAATGGAAGATTCTCTAACAAAGGCGCTGTCAAAGAAGTGGCCCAGAGAATGATTCTAAGTGGCGAGCTTTGCAAGTCCCTCTCTCATCCACTCCGGAACTGGAGTCTTCTCCTTCACATTCAGCATGTCCGTGCATACGGTTACCTGATTGGCAGTCCAGCAAAGGACTCCGTCCTGATTCCTGAACTCATAGTGCCAGTGAATCGAGGTTTTTCCAATTGAGGGGACGGTTAGAGTGCACTGAACGGTTTCCCCGTACGATATCGGGTGCAAGAATGTAGCCTCACTGTGAACGAGAGGGAATGCAATGTTCTTTTCTGAGAGGATCTCATTATAGTGCATTTCACATGAGAATTCCCAAGACTCCTCATAGAACCTATGCGCCAGATCCCAAAAACGTGGATAGTAGACAATCTTGGCTAGGTCGACCATTGGGAAGTCTACTCTCCTCTCAGAGACGAATGCCATGGGTGTTCGTCTCTGTGATTTGGCTTGAATATAACTCGTGAAGGTCTATAATCGCAGTTTGTGAGATATCGGTTGGCGGACCCACCGCGATTCGAACACGGGTTTCCAGCTCCGGAGGCTAGAGTGATATCCAAGCTACACTATGGGTCCTGAATCGCCCCATGACCCCTCTCTATTGAATCGGTCGGATAGAAAAGATGGCGGACCCACCGCGATTCGAACACGGGTTACAAGCTCCGCAAGCTCGTGTGATATCCAAGCTACACTATGGGTCCAGTGGGTTTTGGACCGCATCCCCCTGCTTAATCTCGACGGTTTTGGAAATCAGATAGACAAGGGTAGAATAGTCTTCCATCTAGGTTCGGCAAGTTTCTTCGAATTCGGGCCGTCTTTGACATTCTTGGTCTTGTGCAACAAGACGCCATGCATACCCTCAACGGAGAATTTGACCCTTAGCTCCAACATCCTATCCATCTCAGCGCGGTTTACTTGCTCTATGTCGAGCTCAGTGGTTGCTGGGCCCATTTCCTCGCCATCATTTTGAATTGCAAGAGTGCTGCCATCCAGACTGGCCCTCGGAGAAAAGTCGAAGTCTTGGGGGTTGGACATTACGACGCTGGCATCGACAACCAAGCGATCGCGTATTGAGACCTTGGTGATCTCGATGGACCTGACCATGCTTGTCCCACGGAGAGTTGTATGAAAGTCCTTCGCACTGTGGATTAGTCAGACCCCTACCTCGCTAATCCGAAGTATAACAACTAAGAATTGGACTTCCAGTTGCCAGCCGTTTCCGTCATCAGGGTCAATCTCGTCTATTAGGAAATCCGGATCGCATTCCGTGGCCGTTACTGTCCATTTCCATTCTCCTTGTCCAAACCTATTATTTGGATCATCCAGAAGGCTCAACTCCAGTGCTTCCTTCGATTCGGCATAAACGGTATAGCCAGACTGAGGTATTGAATTCATCGCCGACCTTTCGATGGACGCCGAGGAATTTTCGGTAATATTTTCCTGAGACGTATCGATACTCGTAGCCCAGCCGGAGGCCGGAACCGCCACATATAGGGTGAAATTGTCTTCTGGCCATTGAATAGGGAGCAGTTCTCTGTCTAGAGTCAGGGTCGCTGAAACATCAATTATTCTTGCACCTTCTCCCGGGATTTGTGAAATCACCCGTGATGAATCCTGCTCCAAATACCCAGACCACTGGTAGTCGACATATGCCTGCTCCCATACGATCATGAAAGAACGTTCCACCACCCTAAGTGTCCAAACGACGACCTTTGACCCGCCATTATCGTCTGTAACAGTGACTGCTCCACTATGATTACCAGATGAGTTGAATGAAACTTCAGCGATTGGCCCTGTCTGATACTGATCATTCCTAGGGTCTCCGTCCCCATCTGCATCAGAGTTGGCATCAAAATCCCAGCTAAAGGACAACAGGCCATTTTCGAAATCTGTAGATTTACTTGCATCTAAGTTGGCAATTTCACCAGTTCTCACGAAATCCGGAATTTCGAGTTTTACTTCTGGTAATGCATTGACAAAAATGGTAATGTCTGCATAGTCCGATCCACCCTCATCATTTGACACAGTGACCTTGACACTGTAGGTTCCTGGTTCTTCGAAGATATGACTAATGAGTCCTTGCTTCGTGGTCCTGACTATTCCATCTCCAAAGTCCCATGTATAATCATCAATGATGGTGGGATCAGGGCTGGTAGACGCACGTGCGTCAAAATTTACCACAGATCCAACATTGACCAATTGCGAGTCGGAGTCGATTCTGGCATTGGGATTTCCGGGGCCCATTCCAGAGCAACCGGCCATTGCTTGTGTCAGAAAAAGTAGAGCTGCAATAAGCGATGTTCGCTTTTGGATATCTGGCATTGATTCTGTGCAATATTTCCATCCTATAGGTGTGTTGGGTGAAAATGCTTCCAATCATGGCATTGGTATAGTTGATGGTGCGGGCTGCTTGGGTAGTGGCATGGTCGGCGGAATGCTCTCAGGGATGCGAGTATTGGGGTTCGATCTGGAAACTACTGGATTCAACCATAGAGCCGACCGGATTGTACAATATGCATTGGTTGGCAGTGATGAAGACGGATCGCACATCAGGATGCAGTCATTGGTTGACCCGGGCATAAAGATCCCACTTGAGGCCTCAAGAGTTCATGGAATTTCAAACTCTGATGTGAGAGGGAAAGGTGGTTGGCCCCATCATCTTGAAGGAATTTTTGGATTGGTTGAAGGTTCGGTATTAGTGGGGCACAATGTGATTGGTTTCGATTGGAGGTTTCTTGAAATGGAATGCCTAAGGATTGGTTCGGAGGTCCCTGCACCCCTAGCTATTCTGGATACCCTAGTAATCTCCAGAAGCTTTGGCATTCCGGGAAGGCACAGGCTAGTTGACCTGTGTGACAGATTTGGAATCGTCGCGGAACGATTTCATGATGCACAGGCGGATGCGGGAGCGACCCTATTGCTTCTTTGGAAAATAATGGGCACTTATCCTGAAAGATTTAATTGTGATATCGAAGATTTCATTTCCAGTCTATGAAGCCGCTCTTAACAGTGGATCCCAGGGTATTATCTCTGACCAGTCTCCCAGATGCATCACACTTCCGCTCACCCTGCAGCTGCCGATAAATAGAGGGATACCATTGCTTGTTGAGTTGATTGACATAATTTGTTCAAGTGCTGAATCTTTGATTATTGCTCCAAACCTATGATTGGATTGTGCCAATTCACCCTCTTCGCCGATTGGAGGGGCCCTTTCGAAAAGTGCGGCACCGGATTCCTCATCAAGACGTATTAGTCTCGCCACTTCGTCTCTGAATAATGCTCCAGAAGGGACTATGCCATCTCTGCGGCCGGCCCACCATGATGGGCACCATGCCTTCCATTCGCAAAATGCACATGATTCCTCAGATGGAGATGCCGGTAGGGCTTCTATTGTCGGTTTTGTTAGCTCCCATGCCTCGAATGCCTTATTGAGAACTGAGGGGCCATCTACGGGGTAGATTGTCATATTCGTAGAGTACCAGGCCTCGGCTCGCAATACGGTGGCTTTTGGAAAGGTGATCTTGACGAGATCTCGATACAGGCTTAGTTGTCTTGAGACTTTCTCATTTAGCTCTGATTTTGGTGGATTACCCGTTTTTAGATCGACAACTATCCAGTCATCTGGATTTTGAGAAATTGGATTGTTTAGCAAAAGGTCAAGTCGTCCAATTAATCTGTCGCAATCAGAGGAAAGCGTTGCCTCTGTGGCCACGACTATTGACTGTACTGCCTCCCATTCTTCATTAGTGGTCAAAGATGGGTCTACTACGCTTAATCTTGCCTTGGATAGAAGTAATTGGGTCGCGCCAACCAATCCCGTAAGAGCCTTAGAAAACTGATTCTCCTTCCACCTTGGATGCCTGGGAGAAGAAAGGAAATTTTCTCTTTCTGAGTTCCAATTCCTTGTTAGTATCTTTTTCATTGATTGCATCAACCAACCCTTTTCGAAATTTTCAATGCTTGAGAGTTCTAGATTGCATAGATCTTCCAATGAGTCGTGAACTGCGCTACCAAGCGATGCAGCCATTCCTGATTTCTTTGGCAACCCCTGGCGAGAAAGCCAATACTTCCTCGGACATTCCTCAAACCTATTCCAAGAAGATGGCGATAGTCGATGGGAGGGCGACGAGTGCTTGTTACTCGAAGCTTCCATACTACTACCTAGTCGGATGGGAGGGGTGGTAACGATTAACAGCATTGACCTTTCACTGCATCTTGTGACGGGGGTACCAACAGTCGATGTCGATGATGAGATCAATGCTACTGGGGCATTGTTGGTTACTTGCTTTCCTTCGGTTGGATTTGTGAGTAGTATTGTGGCTCATTACTTGGTCGATAAGCTTGAGTTACAATTGGTTGGTGGTATTCGCCATCCCAATCTACCACCAGTTTGTTTGGTTCAAGACGGCAAACCCCTTCCCCCAGTAAGATTCTATGCTGGCGAACCCATATGCAATATGGATCAATGTGACAAAGTGGTTCTGATAGCTTCGGAAATCCAAGTTCCCAGTGAACTCAGTCTCCCTTTATCTACCGGAATAATTGATTGGGTGGTGAAATCTGGAATAGGATCTACGATAATAGTTGACTCCTTCGCTCATGGGGTTGATAGCAAGCACAGCATCTTCGATGATGACGAGGGCATGGACTCCATGCTTGGAATAGGATCTACCGATTCCTCTCATAAATTGCTAGAGCAAGTTGGTGTACCACTTCTGAAGCAAGGTGTGGTAGGGGGAATGACTGGAGTAATGATGGGCGAATGCAGGAGAAGAGGGATTGACGCTATGTCAATTCTGGCAGAGGCGGATGGGGAAATTGGACAAGGAGTGATCCCCGATGCCAGGGCAGCAGCTAGAATTATCTCATGCATGGACGGACTGCTTCCAGCGGTAAAACTCGATCCCGAACCCCTTCACGAAGAGGCTCAGAGAATTGAGGGGCAAATTAGGGAAATGATGGCGGTGCACCTCAATCCGCCCCAGGATAGTGAAAACGTGCCTAGCGGCATGTATGGCTAGAATTCGCCTAAGGAAGATTGTCGCTCTTGCGGGAGTTCTGTTAATATCCCACCACCAAGTATTGTATCTAGTTCGGACTCAGAAACCACCCTCACCCCCAATCTATTCGCCTTTTCTAACTTAGATCCTGCAGACTCGCCCGCTACAAGATAGTCGAGTTTGCTTGAAACAGAGGAGACGACCTTGGCGCCTTGAGACTTAATCGATAGTGCGATTTCCTTCCGTGGCCTACTCAGTGCGCCTGTGATACAGAAAGTTAAGCCGTCAAGAGGTCCAATTTGAGAAGTGGATTCGGCTTCAATGATCTCAATCTGAGAGTAAATATCCAGGATTGCTGCCTTTCTATTTGAAAGGCTGTCAATCAGAAGATTGGCAACAGTCTCACCGATTCTTTCGATTGCTACTAGTCTTTCCACGGCGGCTTCTCGTTGCTCAGTCAATTCCATCAAATCACCAAAGTTGTTAATCTCTGAAGAAACTAGAGAAGCTATTTCTGGACCTATCCTAGGTAGTCCTAGTGCAGAAATGAACTTTGTAAGCGTCATTTCTCTATTTTTCTCTAGTTCATCAAGAATATTCCTAGCGGATTTCTCAGCCATTCTGTCGAGATTTAGCAGTTCTTTCTTCCTTTCATGGAGGCGATAGAGGTCTGCAATGCCAGTAACCAAGCCAGTTGAACATAATTGCTCGGCTAGCTTCTCACCAATCCCATCCATTTCCAATGTCCTGCACCAATACAGAATTCCGCGCTCAACTCTGGAAGGGCAGGTCATGTCGACGCAGCGGATGAATGCGCCGTCTTGCTCTAGTTTAGACGAGCAGCGGGGACAATTTGTTGGTACGGAGATGTCTGACCTTTTTGGAATATTTTCGACGAATGGGCTTCCATCGGCATGAAACCTATCCTTCAAGTCCGACTCTTCGGCGGGCCCAAGTACCTCGATAATCTTGGGGATGACATCGCCACGGCGAACTACCCGGACTTTATCTCCAACACTGACGCCCAATCTATCGACTTCTCCGCGATTGTGAAGAGTGGTATTTTCCACAGTTACACCGGAGACGATTACGGGAGCTATTCGAGAAACTGGGGTGACGTTTCCTGTTCTTCCGGTTTGCCAGAAAACCTCCATTAGTACGCTGATTGCTTCCTCTGGAGGGAACTTCCATGCTATTGCCCATCGAGGATGATGAGCCGTCATTCCCAGAAGATCTCGTTTATCCAAGCGATCTAGTTTGATTACAGCTCCATCTATTTCCCACTTGGAAGATTCTCTAGAGTTGTACCAATTGCCGGTTAAAGCGATTAGCTTCTTTGAAACATCATGCCCTTCGTCGCCCTGAACAATTGTCTTCCCGGCGATCTCTATTCCATTCTCTTCTAGCCATTCAACCTTCTCTGAACCAAGTATGAAGTCGGGGGCAGGGGGGCTTTCCGGATGGCGATCTGTCTCTTCTGGAAACTCGACCCCGTATGCAATGAACACTAGATCTTGTGGGCTGGCTTTGCCGGCATCAGCAGTTTTCTGCCTTAGAGCGCCTGCGGCTAAATTCCTAGGGTTGGGAGCTACTGAAGCATACTTGCTAGTGAAGGTGCCAAGGGGCATTACAACTTCCCCCCTAACGTGGCAGTCACCCTTCCAAGGAATAGATTCTGGCAGGTTGCTTATTCGTCTTGCATTTGCGGTGACGTCCTCGCCCCTATTCCCATTCCCTCTTGTAGCTGCTCGAACGAGTCTTCCCCTCCTATATTCGACCGACAAAGCGGACCCATCGAGTTTGGGTTGGCATAGGAATCTCCGGCCCTGTGCAGTAGTCTCGTTTACGAAATGTGAAATTTCTTCCTCCTCTGTTGCTTTTCCCAGGCTTAGCATTGGGAAAAGATGGGTCACCTTCACGGACCCGGGAGAGGGATCCGCCCCTACCCTATTCAACTGGGGGTGTTCGGGTGAAAGAATCTTGAGCTCGTTGAAAAGAGCGTCGAAATCCGCGTCTGAGATTGCTGGCTCTGCCTTGTTGTAATATAAATCGGAATGCAACTCTAATTGCTTCGATAACCATTCTATCCGCTGAAGATCAGGAGGTTTGTTGTTCTCCGGTGCAGACATGGATATCCTAGGGGGAGGCGTGCTTCAAACTGACCTATGCCAAGTTTTCCAAAGTGGTGGGCCTGCCAGGATTTGAACCTGGGTCGCGCGACCCCCAGCCGCGAAGTATAGGCCAAACTAACCTACAGGCCCTTTGGGCATACCTTTCGAGAACGGTTTAGGTCAAAGCCCTGACGGCGTTCAGGATTGCCTTGCAATGCTGAAGGGAGCGACTTCATCGATGAGATCGATATGCCCAATGAACATCCTTCTGCAGCAATATCTTTCGAATCCTAAGTCATTGAGTACCTGACCGGCATCCTGTCCATCATCTATGGCTTGCCTGAACTCCTGATATTTGTGTGCAATGACCTTGCCACAACTCCAGCATTTTACGGGAATAATCATTTTTTTCACCTACCTATACGACTTCTGCCACTTCTTTCGGGCGCCGCGTCCCATTTGATGCTTGGGTTCCTTCCTCCTCGGATCGTTGACTAGAATCTTCTTTTCAAAACGTATGAATTCATCCCTAAGTTCCTCGTCATCGCCCTCTGCGCCATCATTGTACTTGACGAGACCGCGTGCAATGGCAGTTCTGATTGCATCCACCTGTCCCATCTGACCCCCTCCTTTGACGTCAACCGAAATATCGACCCTGGCCAATCTGTTCATTGCATCTGCAATCCTCAGTGGTTCAACTGCCTTCATTCTTGCAAGTTCCGGTTCTAGGATTTGTATTGGAACTCCGTTTACCCTGACTCTTCCCTTTCCGGATTTTAGAGTAGCCCGGGCAATAGCCGTCTTCCTCTTGCCACTGGAGTTTACTACCTTCTTCTTCTTTGGCAAGTTACTCGGCCTCCCATCTTGTTGAGTCTACGCCCAAGTGTGAGCTGATCTCACCCAAGCGTACGTACTTCTCGGGGGTTTTTCTATCTATTTTGGAGGTTTCGCCCCACTGATGATCCTCTGGTAGCTC
>Ga0066836_10000506_pt1 | contig 18842 bp, 10 predicted proteins | sample ETNtaG_18_FD_71568 | JGI IMG/M metagenome (GOLD analysis project Ga0066836, IMG submission 71568) | Marine microbial and viral communities from oxygen minimum zone, Eastern Pacific Ocean - ETNP201302SV91 | ecosystem: Environmental > Aquatic > Marine > Oceanic | place: Pacific Ocean: Eastern... | reverse complement strand
CACCATAACACCCTCGCGCTCACAATTGCTGAATCAATGGGCTCGCAGTGGGCTTCCCGCCTCGCTACCCTTTGAGCGACTCAAGCAATACGATCCACTGTCTCTGGGGTGATGGCCTCATCCTTTGTCACGCGGAATGAAATCGCTTTGAGGTTCTCTGGTCCATTTCTGAACTTTCGAATGACCATCCGCGTTTCAAAATCGGTTCCAAGCATTCCAACTTCGAATTCCATTACAATATCGCAAATGGAACGCAATTCACGCTCTACGGATTTGTCGACCATGTCGCTAGATACATTGAGCAAGAGAATGCCCCGGTGCAATTGTGTGTGAGCCTGAATCATCCGCAGCATAGAGATGACTCGAGCGGGTTCATTTCTGGCGAAGAAAAAGTCGAGGTTGTCGATCGCCGCCCGGAAGTAAGCGGGCATAGATGTCATCTGACTTGTGAGATCGGTTAGATAATCGTGGATATCATTATCGACGAATCTGGTTTGTGCCAGTCTCTGAATATCTTGCATTGTAAACCCTTCAAGTCTGTAACGACTGGCTCGTAAATCACGTTCCAAGACATTGCGGTTGTATTCCTCACCCATGGTTCGAACCATGATGTCGATAGGCCAATCATATCGGCGGAATAGTGAGAGAATCTCAGCTTGACTCTCAGCGGTTGAGATGAGCAATGTGTTTTCGGGATCTTCTGCAACCGAAGCAAATTGTTTCCCAAACAGGTCCATACCCGCACCTTGGTTGCCAATTGCCAATAGCGTAAATCCACGCGGAATACTTCCTTCATTGAGGGGACTCCCCGTTAGAATCGCATCGAATTTTGCGGAGCCAATGCTCGCCATATCGCCATAGAACTCTTCATCATCGGAATTGAATTGAACTGATGTTACCATGTTTTAACACTCCTCAATGAATGACGACCTGTCCTCGGTCGATTAGGTCTGTACAATACAAATCCAAATTCGCCAAAACCCCTGGAGGTGTTTGGTCAGGGACATTGATGATTGCAGTCATAACTTCTCGTGCACGGAACGTATTGATGAATGTGTGTAGGTATTCAGCCAACATTCTCTTCTCATTGTAAATTGACAGTGCGTTAACCGAGTCTAGAATAACGAAGTTTCCAGTTTCGGCGTATTCGCTCAAGTGGTACAATGTCTGCAACATGATCGACTCTAGCATGATGGGACTGTCGACAAAGCGAACATTTGGGTATGGGACTTCTGTGCCACCGATGAAGCCACTGGAAACCGTATCGATGAATTGAATCCCACTCGGGTCGATTCCAATTCGCTCAAGGGTCTGAATAATCTCGGCCGCACTCCGCGATGCACAGATGTAAACACCCCTCATCTCAAAGCCTTGAATCAGTGGTTGTAACAATGAGGCAATGATCAACTCGGAATTGCTCGTACCCACACGAACCTGGATGGCGGATGAGGGTGTGACTTCTTCGGCCAGTTGCTGAGCGATGCCCACATCCAGTTCAATCATTTACGGCACCCCACTTCAACATCGGTGTGAGCATAACACCCTTCGGGGTCAACTCAAGAGCATATTTCGCGCGCGCATGTGATGTACCTCGCATCTTCACAACCTGGATAAAGCGCAGAAGATGCCCCATTCGCTCTACATCTCCAAGAACGATGATTCCGTCAAGGATTGCTTCTTCTACACCGAACGATGACCAATATGCCTTGGCTCCCGATGATGTGATTTCAGAAACCAGCAGTGCAGTGCAACCAAGAGTTGCAAGGGCTTTACCAAGTTTGAACAAGAAATCGCGAATCAATTGCTCGCTTGGGATTTTGTAACAGAGGGTTGTGACCGAATCGATTACCAAACGTGTCACTCCAATGGTATTGACGATATCTGTAATCGATTTGACCATCGCGTCGATGTCAGACAACTCAAACGTGGACTTGGTCATGCCCAACCAAGAGAACAGTACATCCATATCGAAGACGTTGATCAAACCCTGGTCGACCAGTCGCATGTCAAAGAAATCGAACTGACGAACATTCTCTAGGAGTTTAACAGAAGGCTCAGTGGCTGAAAAGTGAGCGCATGCTTCTCCATTATTTGCCCCATTGACTAGGAATTCCATACACATGGTGGTCTTCCCTGAACCACAGGTTCCAGCAACCAAAACAGTCGAACCGTAAGGGATCCCTCCACGCAAAATTTCGTCCAAACCAGTAATTCCGGTGACACACCTGTCACGTTCGTACTGCGGGGTCGGCATCATGGGAACAGTCCGCGATTCAGCAGGCCGTAGATAAGCCGATTGACTGAACAGTGCCGAAATGCCTCACCTAATGGGTTTCCTCACCAACCGGGCGTTCCACCGTCAACGGCAGTCCAATTCGTTATACTCCCCTGGTTTCCACCGAAGTTGTATGTCATCGAATGATTGGATTGAATGTTCCATGAATTGTCCCAATTGATGACGATTACATCATGCGTGAGGACCGTGCCGGGGCGGGTCCAACCGAGGGTAATCGTGTCTCCTTCTGCAGCCAAGGCGTCGATTGTGCCGGTGCCGAGAACCCCAGTCGAAGCCATATCGATCATCATGACATTGTTTGGGTTGTATTGAGTCGCAGCATTTCCTGTGCAGATGACAAATCCGCCTGCAGCCAAAGCCCCATCTTGAATCAATTCGAACGCACCGGGTCTAGCCAGACTCCAGCCGGAGAGATTCATTGCAAAACCATCAGGATTTTCCAATTCGATCCATTCCGGTGGACCATTTAATGGGTCTACCATGAATTCTGTAATCCGCAGACCCGAGGGTTCTCTTCCCGCGTTGTGCACTTCCAATGTTACGCGTACTGAATCATCATCCAAATGCATGATTCGACTGGCGGTGGCTCCTTGTGTCGCACCCGAGCGTGCAGAACCATCTGAGAACACGATATTTCCGATGTTTGATTCATCGGAACTCTGTACGACAATGATTGTCAGGTTGAGGCTCAACCCTTCATCGATTCCGAGGCCATGAAGGAGGCGATCTTCAGTTACATTTCCGAGTGCTGAAATACGATTCATATCGAGGTGCCCTTCTCCATCACCAATGGCCGGTAACAAATCGGCTGTAAGCAGTGTATTGGCATCGAACAAATGCCAATCATCCGTTGAATTGGCGATGTCTCGAATCCCGGCTTCTCTCAAGACAACATGTCCCTTAGAATCCGTAAGTCTTTCCAGCCCATCAATGGCCATTTGGTCTAGGCGATCCACTTCAGCAACATTGCTACCGAGTTTCAATTGGCTGAGGGCTAGAAAAGCACTGACGATGACCAAGAATAGAACGAATGCGGAAAGGAACTCAACAACGGCAGTCAGCCCTCTCTCATCGTGCACTTTTCGTGCATTCGCGACCGCGCCCGCGTCCCTCCTCATCAGGATGCCATAAAGGTCGCATCCATCAACCCTGTGGCCCATTTACTACCGTCAAACAATCGTTATGGCACTGTGTCGAATCGCCGAGGGGTATTTACGGGCCGTTTGTGGTCGTCGGTTCAATGGGTTCTCTGCAGCGCGCCCGTAGGGCGCGGAGCCGACACCGTGCGAGCGGCCTCGTTTTACTCATGATTTTGAGTTCTTTCGCGGCGTTTTTGGCCCCCGTTCAGGCCAGTATTGCGAACGATGATGTTGCAATTTCTGCAGCGATTTACCCAACCCCTGAAATTCACTATGACTCCAATGATCTAATCGATTGGACACCATCAGTTTTGGTTGAAAATCAATATGCTTTCAATGCGGATTCACGCGTCGTCGATCTCGAGATTTGTGGTGGTGACTGGACAGGTCTTGCAACCTGCCCAACCCAACATATCGTCGAGGAATCTTCAGCTCAAGCACCCAACCTCAACCGTTCTGGTGTCGATGGAGATTCGGCAGTTGTAACCTTCTGGTCATTCCTGTGGTTCGTTGATTCAGGAGACGTTTCGACCTATTCTGGCGTATTCACAATCATGTTCCATTTTTCGATTGAAGATAACAATCCAAACAATGACCATTTGCGATATACGGTCATAATCGAAGACGACTTGGTCGATTTAATCGCCAACGATCACGACGTTGATACCACCGCTGTTTACAACAGCAATACACCCATACCTGCCAATCTGGATGTCCGCAGCCGCTCTTGGCCAGAGGGTGTGAATTTCTCCACTCACTGGTCCATGCATTTGATCAATCCACTGGTCGCTGACTCTCAGGATTGTGTGGATTGGGATATGAATTACACAGGAATGGGGGATTCTGACGGCTCTGGTGAATTGATTATTCACACCGCCAATCATTATGATACTACATCCAACGCATATCACTCACCGTTTGACATTCAAGTGACTTTGACAAATTCATCATCCCATATTTTTGGAAATATCGTGGTTGCAGGAACTGAATATGGTGTCGATCACATCGTCGAGGTATTGGCCACTGTAAATGGAAGTGAAGTATACACCTCTGTTTGGGAATTTACAGGGGATATGACGCTTCAATCGCAACAATACATCACGGGTCTTGAAAATGGTACCATTTGCTTTACAGTGACAATGACCGCTTCTGAATTGTTGGTCGCCGAAGACTCTCTTGAATTGGGTGGTTACAGCGGCACATACAACTCCCAATGGATCCCCCTCCCGGACATTGTTGCACAGGACCCCGGCGACTTTGAAGTGCGAGCATGGGTCAATGGAACATTTTTGGATTCCAATTCACACAACGATATGCTCAGTTTTGATCTCACATTCAATGACACAACCGACATGTGGATTCGCGAAGTCGTCCCTGCACGTGGCACCACTACGTATGTTATGCAAGGTGGGGAATATGTCGTTAGATACCCGTATGGCGAACAATCGATTCGGGTTGTATCTGGTAACATCGGTTGGATGACAACAACATCTATGGTTGAAGTGAATCTATACAATTTGGTTACAGATGAATTTGCAGCAGGGCCCTATACTTGCGAAGTAACCTTGGCACCTGGTGAAGAGATCAATTGTGAATTCGATTTCGCCTCTACTGGACTTTTCACCCTCAATGCGTCGATTACAACCATCGATGGTAACATCGATGACTTACCCAGTGACAATTGGTTTGAACAGGCGATTATCGTTGATTTTGGAGCGATCAATCCAACCGTCGCGAATCCAGCACCTGGTGATGTGTTTGAAACCGGACAGAACATTCTCGCAGTTGCTGCAGTCGACCCGCAGGCTCCAATGCCCTTGAACTACACATGGAGGATGAATTTCATGGAGATATTGGGTTACGGCCCAGTGGTGAACATCACCTTGCCCATGGGCGACTGGATCCTGACTCTGTATGTCATTGATGAAGCAGGCAACCTTGAGATTGCCACTCAACCAATCCGAATTCTGAATCGAGTATCGTTACAGTCAATGCCACATGTCACGAGTGGTGTGGCCATCTCAACCTACTCGATGGTTCTCGACTTTGATGAACCTCAATTGCCACCACCTGGCGTGTTCTATGCAAGCGCACACAATAAAGGAAAGGAGCCATTGGCCCTGTTCAACCTGACCATGGAATCTCCCTATGGGGTTGACATCAGTGTAGACTCTATTGAAGCGTGGTTGGATTTGAGCCATTTCCTACCTCCTTCAATCGACCAATCAACTGTTGAATTGTTGAGGTTGGCTGATTGGGCTGGCTCTGTGACAAACGAGTTGACCGGTGGAGAAAGTTTCACCGTGATGAATAACGGCACACTCCAGATGATTACGACAGAGAATAACGGGGGCTCGTTCATGATAATTGGAGAACTAAATCCTGTTGAAGTCAATCCAGCCAATCTAACCATTGTTCTCCAAAAGGATGGGCAAGTAAAACTCACGTGGGAGAATGAAGGGGATGATGAAAACCCATATTTTGGTGGTTGGCGAATTTTCAGGAAGGACACTTTCCGTTTCATCTTCCCCTATGATTCCGCGTCTCACTTCAGTGCATCGACGGGTGGTTACGCAGTCACAGACATACCCGGTGACAGCGAGTCTTGGCAGGACCCGAACTTTTGGGAAACGGGGACGTGTCTCTCATACCTCGTGATGTCTCATTCCCGTGCTGGTTCGATCAATTGGGAGTATGGAAATGTATCCAATGGTGTATGGGATGAGGGGCAGGAGCGCATGGTCGTCGAGGAGGTATGCGTTGACAATTCCGACCCCTCCACCACGGTCGAGGATATGCAAGCGTCGATCACATTCGATAATAACAGTAAGCGCCACAGTATTCACGTCAGTTGGACATGGCCCGAAATTGACGATGAGGGCCCTCTCACATGGAATCTCTACCGTTCTCAAGTTGTCCTCCCCAGTGTAACCTACTTGGAGCCAATACAGGCAGGATTACAAGGAAACCCAGGTGAAACGGTTTGGTTCAATGAAACTGAAAGTGGCTTGAGAGAATCCATCAAGGTTGAACAGTTCTACTACTATGTCCTCATACCATTTGATGCGGTGGAAAACAGCGATTATCTCGTTCGAAATGGAAACGCGGTCGAGGTTGAAGTCAATGACATGTTTTGGGAATACCCCTACAACCAACCACCCATTGAAGGGTGCCGAGATAGTACTGCAGAAAATTACAACCCTGACGCACTGATTGAGGATGGGTCCTGCACATACCCTTGGGATGCCCGTCTACAGAATGATCTCAAGTCCGGCGCATTCCAGCAAGCAGGCATTGTTTGCCTTGCTCTGAGTGTGATGAACATTCTAATGGTTCCAATGATGATTAACAAGTTCAAGGAACAGAGGGTCAAACTCAAGAAAAAGCGAGCAAGAGCTCGGCGATTTGCGGGCGCAGATGACTTTGCAGATGACCTCGAGGACTTCTTCGATTGATGGCGCGACGTGGGAGATTCGAACTCCCGTGGGTGAACCCACTGGTTTAGCAAACCAGCGCAATGGCCAGGCTATGCGAACGTCGCAGCAGCCGCACGACCTGCATTTTTCATTTAAGCCGAGTGGTTTGTTCACTCTTCCTCGCCATCAACGCCAGCCCCATCTTCGGGCTCGGCATCTTCTTCATCGACCAACTCAGCAGGCAAACGTGCTGAGAAGATAATTTCATCGACAAAACCACCCTTGTCTCGATTACGTAATTCCATGACACGGGTTCCTTTCGTAACCTTCCCAGTCGTTTCCTTGGTCTTGTTGGCACGGACTCGAATCATCATACCTTTTTTGGTCAATAGGAAGAGTTGGTCTTCCAAATCGGGGATGGTATGAACTCTGACGATTTCATCGCCGTGTTCTTCGTTCAGGCTCATGGTTCCAACACCGCCCGCACCTCGACTGGTCTTTCGATAGCCATCTCTTTCTTGCTTAAACTTCCCAGTGCGATCATCCCAGACCTTCTCACCATTCTCGTCTAACACATCATGCATCTCGCCATCACCAAGTTTGCTTCGCTTGGCCATGCCGAACTTGGAAAGTGTGAGTACATGTGTTTCTTGATTTGAGGTGGCAATCATTCCGACAACGGCATCCCCTTCTTTGAGGTTCATACCCCTGACGCCCGCAGTCACTCTTCCTTGCACCTTGACTGTAAACACGGTTGTTCCATCCTCCTTCACCTTCGTTTCACTTGGCTTGAATCGGCATGCGCGCCCATTCTTTGAGACCATGACCACGTGGTCTTCTTCTGTGGCCTCCCGAACGGCAACCAAAGTATCGGATTCGGTCTTGAACTTCAATGCATACTTGCCATTGCGATTAATCCGTGTATAATCCGCAAGCTTGGAACGTTTGACAATTCCTTCATGAGTTGCGAAAACCAGGAAATGTCCATCTGGGTTTTCCTGCAATTCCTTGGGGATTGGGAGTATTGTGACTACCTTCTCATCTTCGCGAATCCGTTCGATTAGGTTTCGAATGTGGCTACCTCTGCTATGACGACTACCTTGTGGAGTTTCCCATGCTTTGAGCCCATAAACACGACCTTGGTCCGTGAAAATTAGCAACCGGTCTTTACTGAAACATGTGAGGATAGACTTGGGGAAGTCCTCATCCTTTGTCGTCACACCCTTGAGGCCCTTCCCTCCTCTCTTCTGCAAGCGGAATGCTTCAACCGGCAGATGGCGGATGTAGTTGTCTTCAGAGAGCGAAATGACGATTGCGCGCTCTTCAACGAGGTCCTCTCGATCCATTGAGAGTGGCATCGGGTCGATTTCGGTTCGACGTTCATCGCCATGCTTCTCAACCATTTCTTCCAACTCTGCGAGTAGGATTTGCAATTGCCTTTGTCTGCTCGAAAGAATCGCATTATACTCGGCAATAGAGACTTTCAATTCTGTGAATTCATCATCGACCTTCTTTGTGTCCATCTTTGAAAGTTGGTAAAGACGTCTTTCAGCAATCGCCTTGGCTTGCTGCTCTGTGAAATCGAAATTCGCCATTTTCCCGAATTTCTCCTCGCCCCGAAGAATTTTCTCAAAGTGCTCACGACTGTCCGCACCTTTGCCCGCAGCCACAACATCATCGATTCGGGCTTGAGCCTTGACCAATCCTTCAAGGACGTGGGCACGTGCCTCCGCCTTCGCAAGATCAAATTGTGTGCGCCTTCGAATCACTTCTTCGCGATGGCGAACATAGGCGTGCAAAATCACAGGTAGTGTCAATTGTACAGGTTCTCGGTTCATGATACCCATCATGTTTGCAGAATATGACTCCTGAAGTCGACTGGAACGATACAGTTGGTTTAGAACTGCATGCGGGTCAGCGTTCTGCTTGATTTCAATGACAACGCGAATCCCCTCTTTACTTGATTCATCACGAATGTCTCTGATTCCCTTGACGGTTTCCTTGCTCACAAGTTCGGCAATTGCTTCTAACATAGCGGCCTTCTTGACCTGGTAGGGTATCTCTGTAACGACGATTTTCTTCCCGTCGCTATCATCGAACACTTCACACTGGGAACGAATGTGGAATTTACCATGTCCGGTTTCATACATGTCACGGATCCCATCGATGCCGTGAATGGTTGCACCAGTGGGGAAATCGGGACCTTTTAGGTGTTGCATATATTCGCCAATATCGATGTTTGGTGGATTTTCAGGGTCACCATTTTCTTCACCCTCTTCCATGACACGCTCGACATGTAGGTGAACCGCAGAGGCCACTTCTGTGAGGTTGTGTGGAGGGATCTTTGTGGCCATGCCAACAGCAATCCCATCACTTCCATTGAGCAGTAAATTGGGTAATCTTGCAGGTAGGACTTCTGGCTCCTGTTCAGAATCATCGAAATTTGGTTGAAAGTTCACAGTATCTTTCTTGATGTCCTCGAGCATGTGTTTGGACAATCGATCGAGTCGACTTTCGGTGTATCGCATTGCTGCAGGTGGGTCGCCGTCGATACTGCCGAAGTTCCCCTGTCCGTCAACCAATGGATAGCGTAGACTGAAATCTTGGGCCATTCGAACCATGGTGTCGTAGATCGATTGGTCGCCATGAGGGTGATATTTACCCATCACTTCACCGACGGAACGAGCCGATTTTGAGTAAGAGCGATCAGAGGTATGTCCAGCCTCATGCATCCCATAGAGGACACGTCGGTGAACTGGTTTCAGTCCGTCGCGGACCTCTGGTAATGCTCGCCCAATAATGACGGACATGGCATAATTGATGTATGATGTTCGCATTTCATCGTCGACCGTGTGGCGAACTTGGTTATCGGTTGGGTTTGCAGGTAATTCTTCATCTGTCATTCAATCACCTCAAACATCCACATCGGCATCCGCAGCATGTAGCTCGATGAAGGCTCGCCGATCGGGCACATCATCTCCCATAAGGGTCTCAAAAAGTTCTGATGTTTCACCATCATCACCGAAATCTTTGGCGGTCACCTTGAGTAACGTCCTGTGAGCAGGATCCATCGTCGTAATCCACAACTGGTCTGGATTCATTTCACCGAGACCTTTGTAACGTTGGATGCCGATTTTCGCATCTGGATTATCCCCTCTGAATTCATCAATGATGGTGTCACGTTCGGCATCAGTGTAGGCGTATTTTGATGTGCGCCCGCGTGTAACCATGTAGAGTGGTGGCTGTGCGATGAACACATTCCCTGCTTCAATTGCGGGCCTCATAAAGCGCCAGATAAACGTGAGAATTAGTGTACGAATGTGTGCGCCATCAACATCTGCGTCAGTCATGATGATTATTTTTCCATAGCGTAGTTTTTCCACATTGAAATACGTGTCCGAATCCGCTAGGGATTCTTCACCCTCCGACAATTCGGGTGGATTTCCAACACCGGCACCTAAGGCCTTAATCATCGTTTGAATCTCATTATTCTGATACACCTTTGCTTGGTTTCGTAGTTGCCTCTCGACGTTGAGAATTTTACCGCGGAGCGGCAAAATGGCTTGTGTACGGCGATCTCGCCCCGTCTTGGCTGAACCGCCGGCCGAATCACCTTCGACAATGTATATTTCACATTCTTCGGGTTTTCGGCTTTGACAATCTGCGAGCTTACCAGGCAAACCCCCGCCTTCTAGGACACCCTTTCTGCGGGTGAGATCACGTGCTTTCCGTGCGGCTTCACGCGCTTTGCTGGCGAGAACTGCTTTGTCGATGACAATTTTTGCCACACTTGGATTTTCTTCAAAATGCTCTGCAAGTTTTTCGTTGACGATACTCTCTACGATACCAGCCACCTCGTTTGAAACGAGTTTGTCCTTTGTTTGACTTGAGAAAGACGGGTCGGGATGTTTGACACTGAGAACAACCGCAATCCCTTCGCGCACATCGTCACCCGACAGTTTGTCGACGTTTTTGAGTAGGTTCCGATTCTTTGCATAACGGTTTAGTGAGCCCGTGAGGGCACTGCGAAGGCCAGACATGTGGGTGCCTCCATCTCGATTCCGGATGATATTGGTATAGCATTGGATTACCTCATTGTATGCATCGGACCATTGCATGGCAACTTCAACATGGATTTCACCCTCTTCTATTTCCCTCATGCCCTTGATGTAAACAACATCGCTGTGGATGGGGTTGCGTCGTTCGTTCAATTGGCTGACAAATTCAGAAATCCCCCCGCCGTATTGATGCTCAACAATTTCAGCGGTTCCTCCACGCTGATCGACGATTGTAATTTTGAGGCCAGCATTGAGGAAAGCCGTCTCGCGTAGGCGGGTGTTGAGGGTATCGTAGTCGAATTCAGTCACCGTGGTGAAAATTTGCAGATCTGGCTTGAATGATATGGCGGTTCCAGTGGATTCGCTTTCACCCACGACCTCTATACGGCCCTGGGGCTCACCCCTGACGTAGGTTTGCTCATACAACTTCCCATCTCTTTGAATGGTCATCTTGAGCCATTCAGATACCGCGTTTACCGCTGAGACGCCGACGCCGTGCAGGCCGCCTGAGACTTTGTATGATGAATTATCGAATTTTCCGCCGGCGTGCAACTTGGTCATGATGACCTCAGCAGCACTAATTCCGTATTCTGAGTGTTCACCTACAGGGATGCCTCTGCCATGATCTACGATTGTAACTGAGCCATCTTTCTGGAGTACGATTTCGACAGAGTCGCAGTATCCTGCGAGGTGCTCGTCGACCGCATTGTCGACGACCTCCCATATGCAGTGGTGTAGGGCAGAGCCGTCGTGTGGGTCGCCAAGATACATCCCGGGTCGTTTACGAACGGCTTCAAGGCCCTCGAGGACTTGGATGCTGTCGGCTTCGTAATCTGAATCACTCATGTATTCACTATCCATTCTTTAGTATTGTCTGAGGACCCCCATAGGGGGTCCTCAAGGGTTGTTCTTTGGTGGCCTGTCGGGGTTATTGAATGATTCGCTTGTTCTTCCGTGTAAACGGCGTTTTTGGACCCTTTTTCAGAACCCAATCACACCACCTAATTCGATAGCAAACAGGCCAAATCGCGAGGGGTGTAATCGGGTGTAAATTATCTGCGAGTGTAGTCGCAATACGATTAAACAGGGAGTGCGGGTCCCCGCGTCGATGACCGATACTGAAATCTGCGTTTCGTTGCGCGGTCACAGTGTCGGTGACATGATTCGAGACGCGAGCAGAGCGACCGCAGCTGGTGCAGATGTCGTCGAAGTTCGTTTCGATAATTTGTATGTTAACAGAATCGAAGTAGATCCAATTGTCTTCAAGAACGCAGCTGGTGAAGAGACTGTAGAAAAGCAGCCACCAATCATGGAGAATCGCCCAATCGAAGAGGTGGATGTCGGTTCCTCGATTCAAAAACTCAAGGATGGCATTCAAATCCCCGTTATTTTCACTTGTCGATCTACGGATGAAGGTGGTCATTTCCATGGCGATGAAGATGCCAGAATTTCGGTTTTGAATACTGCAATAGAGAGCGGTGTCAGTTGGGTTGATCTTGAGATATCTATCGCTTCTAAGGCTCGCAAGGCCTTGGTTAAGGCGTGTGGTGACGCCACCTCGGTCATCGCATCAGGCCATCTTCCTGCAGTGTCTTCGGCCGATGAAATCGTCGAATATGTGAATGCCAATTCCGATGCAGGTGCGATTGTCAAATGCTGCTATCGGAATGTTCAGCACTCGCAGAGTTTGCATATTTTTGAGGCAGCAATCAGTCTGTCTGATGGCGAAACTCGGGTTGCGTTGATGGGTCAGGGGCCAGGTGGAGATTGGACTCGAATCCATGCTCCGATGCTCAACCAAGCGTTGGTTTACACAACTCTTGATCGTGATTATTCATTGGTCAAGCGAGGCCAAGTCAACATCAATGACTTGCGAACCGCTTGGAGCGTCCTAGAATACGAGTGATCACCCTTCAGGGGGTTCAGGCTGGATCGGGGCCGGAATGGTCCTCTCTGGCGCCGTATCGAGGTGAGGCATCATGTCTCCACCGCCTGATTCAACAACATCCAATCCGGCCTTCATGTAGCGATGGTGGACGAGGAAAGGAGCCGCGAGGATTCCGAGCAATCCGCCACAACAAACCATTGACACAGTCCAATTCGGTAGGGAAAATCTCTCTTCGACTTGGATGGTCAAGTCAACACTCATGTTTACACCTTCGGGTTTGGCATCATAATCTCTGATGTTGTCCCATGCATCGATGACGAGGAACATCTCGTCAGGTTGGTTTTCACCGGTGTCCCAGAGTGAGATACTTCGTTCCACATTGTCAAGTGCTACAGCAAAATCCACCTCATTCAATTTCTCATAAGAATGCACATCTCTGTATGGGTGCCAGAGAATGAGGTTCTGCAACCACACCGGTGAATGGGCGATATCATCGCGCATCCCATCCCACTCATAGTGGCGCGAGTCAAAGTCATACTCGTATCGATCCCAATTCGTCTCCTTGATCAAATAGACATCCGCAAGGGGTTGCTCGTCCGCCCCATTAAGTGCTTGGAGATTGGCAGAAATGGTGTATTTCCACCCGGTTGTGAGGTGCATTCGCAAACCCACCGCAGAATCGTTGTTGAGTACAAATGAGGTGCTAAATGACGTCCTGAGAGGACACAATTCGTTGACTTCGTATGTAGGACCTGATCTCCCCGAAAACCACATGTCCTCCTCTTCAGCATTCCCATCTCCAGTCATGTTGAATTCTTCGACAGACCATTGGTCAATGTCCATGCCCACCTTGCAAGTTGGCGGATTCTGTGCGGATGCAACCGGCGCGATATCTACTCCAACTTCGTATGAAATCGCGGTGAGCAAAGGCAGGAGCAGCATCACAACAGCCACAGTGCTGCTGAATCGCGTCCTGTCAGTCACAATCTCACCGCCGGCGTCTGCTGGTCACAGGCCGCACATAACCTGAGTCCTTACTGCGCCGATCATCCTTGGTCAAATGAGTTGGTTTGGGTGGAGGCGCATGCTGATCCATGCCCAATATTCCACCTTCTGTGTGAACTTCAGTGACATCGTAGGTGCTAGCAGCTTGTTCGGCTTCGACTTCAATTTGCTCGGGCTCTCGCATGACCAACCAGCCTAGAGTAAGAACCAGGGCGATGAGGATGATGATGTACAAACTTCCCGAATCTGATGATGGGAGCAAATCCTTCCAAGACAAGTCCCCCAATTCATTCTCTACATCATCGGGGTTTCGGACGAGGATTGCGTAACTTTCAATGGTACAGACACCGGTATCGTCACACACTCTCAATCGAACAATATATTCTCCAGATTCGTTCCACTGGGCGTCTGTTCCACGACCTTCGCGCACATTCGGATTCGTCGTCCAATCATCGTTGAAATCGCCATTTCCATCTTCATCTACACTGTCGTCAGTGTCCCACCAATAGGTTAGGACTGTGTTGATTGGAGTGTCTTGGTCATTGTCGGTAATACCGTCATTGTCACTGTCCGTAGAGGCATCATCATCGCGCCAAGCTGTCATCCCAGATTCCATATCCGCATCGGTCGCGTAGGCTTCTATGACGTTCAAATTCCCACTGTAAGTCGTGCCATCTCCAATGATGTGATCGGAGTAAATGAATGGGGCACTTGAAACCCAAATGCCAATTGTTGTTGAATTGCTATCTCCTGTACCATACCCGTCTCTGACAGTGAGCGTCACTGTGTAGTATCCAGGCAATTCGAAAATATGCCATGCATCGTTTTCATTGGAGGGCGGAGATGCATCCCCCCAGTTCCAAGTGGTGTCTACAATTCCATTCCAATCCGGTGCGCTTTGATCAGGATTTAGCATCCCATCAAAGCTCAAATCCATGTCGCGAGAACCATCCGATGAAAACCGCAGAACAGTTCCGGGTGCAACGAAAATATCACCTGAATCAGTAAATGACCGTCGCCATGTGTACACCGATAAGTCCGTACCGGGCACGGTTACAATCGAACCGTTAAACCATGCCTCGTGTACAGATAGAACTGGCATTGGTAGTGGATTGGCAATGTGGATGGTGTAACTCTTGGGCAAGGAATCCAACCCTCTTTCATCGGTCACCACCAAGGTCACTGTATAGACGCCGGGTTCGGTGAAGAGATGGTTGACCAGATTGTTTGGAATCGGATCATCTACCCCTGTAATCGTCCAGTTGTGGGTCATGTTGCCCGAATTTCCATCGGGGTCAAACGATGAAGATAGGAATGTGTACATCGTATTGGTTGTACCATCACCAGGCCGAGGGAAAATGGCGACAGGTCGCTGATTTAGGACTTCAACATGCAGCACAGCCCAACTGACATTTCCTGCATCGTCGGTCGCATATACGGACACATTCTTCCATCCAGGTGTAGCCCATGCTACCAATGGATTTTGATCTTGACTTCGGTTTTCCACGAATGGTGAAGACATCGTGACAATGCCTCCATCGAAGTTGACATTTTCATCAAACCACCAATCCGTGACCACAATGGCTCCATCATCATCGGTGAACACTGACGGGAGGTTCAGTGGTGTCAGTGTTGAAGTTTGTAGATCAGCGAACCAAATCTGCCGAGGCACTCGATTCATGATCAAGATGGTGACGGACACGTTCGCTACATGCGTACCGTCGTCAACGTACAACGTGAGGTTGTATGCAGTTCCATTGGCGGAACCGATGTCCCATTCATGGGATACATCATAGAGACCCTGTCCACTGAGAATGGTTCCATCGCCAAAGTCCCACGTGTACGTCAATTGATTGAGTGGAACATTGTCATCCGTTCTCGCAGCTGAAAACTGAACGCGTTGCGAAGTCAGAAGGGTGTAGGGGTCAGAGATTGCAGATGGAGGTGTACCCACATCGATTCTGGGTGTTGGTGGCGTGGTGTCATTGACGCTGATGTTCCACAATTGTATGTCGCTAACAGCCCCTCCTTGATCTACGACGGTGAGGGTGACATTGTACATCCCTGGGTTCTGCCATGAACGCGTTGGGTCCTTGAGACCAGATCCCGCCAAACCATCGCCGAAATTCCAATTGTAACCAATCGGTGTCTCATTGTGTGAAAACGACTCATTGGTCATGCCCAGTCCCCACAAATCGTAACCTGCTCCAAAGAACTGGAGTGGTAACCATGTTTGAGTTGCATTCGCTGAAGCACTACCTACAGCTACAGGAGCCATGTTTTCCAAAGTGAGAGGTAAGGTTAGGGCTTCATCGACAATTTCACCAATCTGATTTCTCATTGTGAAATGTAATGTCCAATCACCATCCCAAGGTGGTGTGTACCAAACGGTTCTGTTTGTGAATTCTGGTGGGATGGTATCGCCGGCCTCGATAGAGAAATCAATGGTGTCGTGTAGCGTATTGTTCTCGTATGCTTTGACTTCAACGTCGAGTACTTCGTAGAAAGCGGATGAAGTCACATCGACTGTTGCTTCGACGGTATCGATTCCTCCGTCCTCGTCACGATCGGCCGTGATTTCTTGTGTCACTGCAATTTCTGCAGGCTGACTGATAATTCCCGCAGTCACATCAAAGGTGGCGATTGGATATTCTGTGCCACCACCGGGGAATGCGCAATTTGGACTGGTATAGTCACAATCATCGACACCACTCTCATACCAGATGATGAGATAAACATCGTCGGTCATATTGCCAAAACTCGGAATCAATGCAGTTCCAATTCCAGTTAGTGAGTCGAATCGAAGTCTTTCCATGGACCAAGTTCCAGCCGTAGCATCACGTGCCATGATGGTCGCAGCAAAACCCAACTCGCTGGGCTGTACCATGATGTTCAGTGGTGCTCCCGTCCCATCCAAGAAGCGGTATGCATGTACGCCCCAACCTTCGATATCCTGTGGCCCACTTTGCCACATGCTGGCCCAATTCAGATTTGATCCAGAGAGTTGTATGCGACAGAACTGACTGTTATTACAGGTTTCGTACATGTCGATATTGTCGAGGCCAAATTCAGCCTGAGTGGCATGATCGAGGGTTACAGATGCGGTAAAATTGGCGAATATATCGCTCATTGTCGTTCCAATGGGTGTTCCACCAGGTCCGAGGGTTTGCGCCAAATCGACAATGCCCTGCCCTCCGGTCAGCGTATCGGTAACCAATTGCCGAATGGCCGAACCGCCACCAAGGTTGTCGGCCAAGAAGAGCATGAACATGAAGCCAGCACCGTAGTCTCCAATCCGCTGGTTCCACCACCGTACGGATGCACTGGCATTTTGTGTCCAAGCATTGGCGTGACCGATGACAGCGTTCGAGGCTCCAAAGCAGAGGAAAGCAGCCATGTCTGCATTCCCCTCGTCAATCCAAAGGTATTCGAACGGATCCCTTGAGTTGTGGAGTAGATGCTGGAATTCGTGAGCAAAAATCGTATTTCTCCAACCCAAATCATCGATATCAACGTAGAAAACCTCACGTGTCGATGAAATGCTGGGCATGAAATATCCACCAATATTTCCACCACCATCAATGGCGTAGATTACAATCTCAATCTGACAATTGTTGTCCACATCTGGTGGGTTCCCGAAGTAATTGGTATTGGTTGGAAAAATGGTCGTCTCCCAAGTTGAACCGATGTTGTTCAGTGTGGTCGATGAAACGGATTGTCCATTTTCAATCAGCACGGCTGCATTTGCAGTTACATGCATTGCAGAGACCTGAATTTGGCCCCCTGACGTCTGAATTGTGCCGGTTTGACCGGCCGTCCAAGCGTTCTCACAGGCCCGCCCTGAAGTCTTCGCACTAATGGCTGGCTCCTCAAAAGGCATTACAAGGTCAGGGTATCCATCTGCAACCCACTGTTGTTTCAAATGGCGTGTTGCACTGAAGATTAGTTCATCCTCTTCTCCGGCGAAAAGGTAGGGTTTCCCATCGGTCATCGGATCAAACCCGTCAAGGCTGTATGACAAACCTCCTTGTGCACTGGAACCTTGCTGTGGGTCATCTTCGGACGCCGCAGCGAGGGGTGCCCAAGAGGCCAGAATCATCAATGAAACCAAGAACAGACTTTGAGAACGGTTGCCAGCAGACATTTACTCACCCGCGGAAACACTACGTGTTCCGCGTTGACTTTGAACCGAGCAGGTATTTAACACAAGGTGGAGCATTGTTCATACATGCTCAGGGCGGGGGGTGCAGCGGCAGTCTTTTTCACGGCTCTATTTTTGCTATCTACTACCGCAATAATTGGGGTCCAGGCCACCGATTCAGCCTATGTTCGGGCAGAATCCTACGTCGTGGTGGAGCAGGAAAATGTCACCCATGATTCCGGCGCATATACACAAGGGTTGGAATTCTATCAAGGGCGCCTCTTTGAATCGACAGGCAAGTATGGGGATTCGACACTGCGCGAGGTTAACCTATCGACAGGTGAAGTCATTCGGTCAATCGATTTGAACGCAAGCGAATTTGGAGAAGGCATGACGATTGTAGGGGGTGACATCATCCAATTGACTTGGAAAGAGGGCATTGCCTATCGTTACGATTTGGAAACGTTTGAGGTCATTGTCAATTATTCCTATGATGGTGAAGGGTGGGGCTTGGCCTACGATGGCACCCACCTCATCATGTCGAATGGATCCAATGTTTTGCAATTCCGAAATGCTTCAACTTTTGAATTGGAATCAACCCTCAATGTGACACTAAACAATGAATCCCTGAATAGAATCAATGAACTTGAAATGGTCAATGGTCTGCTGATGGCAAACATCTACCAAACCGAAGAAATCGTCGCCATCGATTTGGGTTCAGGCGTTGTAGTCGAACACATTGATGCGAGTGGCTTGAAACCAGATGGAGGCGAAGTGCTCAACGGTATTGCTTTTGATTCGACCACACAGTCACTATGGATTACGGGCAAATATTGGTCTAAAATGTACAATGTGACGTTCACGGTCCCCGAGGTCATTGAAGAACCAGAACCAGAACC
>Ga0066836_10000504_pt1 | contig 18899 bp, 22 predicted proteins | sample ETNtaG_18_FD_71568 | JGI IMG/M metagenome (GOLD analysis project Ga0066836, IMG submission 71568) | Marine microbial and viral communities from oxygen minimum zone, Eastern Pacific Ocean - ETNP201302SV91 | ecosystem: Environmental > Aquatic > Marine > Oceanic | place: Pacific Ocean: Eastern... | reverse complement strand
TTCTCAGCACTCTTAAATTCAGGTTTACCTAGTCACTCATGGATTCATGGGTCCAGTCTAGAGGAAGTTGGTTTGCGAGTCAAGTGGCCCAATGACATCTGGTTGCGAAATGGAAGAGATATCGGAAAATTATGCGGAGTATTGGTGGAAGGTCGCACACAGGGCGATGATGTTCAAATCGTATTGGGAATTGGAATCAACAAGAAACCAACACCAGTTCTGGATCACTCAATGGGTTGGGAATCATTATTCAATCTCGAATTTGAGGATCTATTTCCGGTTATTCATGCGTCTGTGGCATCCTTATTGGAGAATCATCCCTTGTTGGCAGATTGCGGGCATGCCGATGTCCTAAACTCGGTATATGCTACAATGAGATTCACAATTTCTGAAGGTAAACCGTTAGCATTTGGATTGGATGAGACGGGTGGCCTTCGAACCCCTAATGGTGTCGTCGATTCCACCGGGGAAATTCAATGGAATTGGATTTAATCCGTATCTTCCTGTTGCTTTCTCCAAATCCCCCAAACCACGAGCAATGCACCGATTATTGCTGGGACATACTCATGGGGGATAGAGCGGTTGACCGTTGTCTCAAAGGTGTATTCACCTTCACCATCAAGGATAATGCGATATTCCCCCGATGGTAGTGGTTCGTTCAGGGTTTCCGAGGATTCTGGGTTGTCTGCACCAAGAAGTTCAACCTCTTGAGCACCGGCCAAGCTACCATCCCAACTTTCAGCACCATCGTGTGGTACGACCCACACCATTAGTGGTTGGCAAGGATCGTCCAAACAAGTTGCATCAAAGGTGAGTGTGGCCGACGAAATACCCGTATGTACTGTAAGGACTTCCTCATAATCCCCATCCATTGTGTAATTCAATGGTTGAGTCCAGGTTACAATGATCATTGTTGAGAGGAGGACTGTTGCTCCCGCAAGAATGGCCATGTCCCATGCTGGTACACTGGGGGCATCTCCACCACCTGCCATATCTTCGCCGAAACATGCTAAGCACATCAATATGGCTGAAGGATATATCTCCTTAAGGGGTTGTTTAAAATCTATAGAGTGGCTAATTGTGTTCCGATTCTAATCTTTCCCTGACCAATCTTATTTTACCAGACATCGTCACAGAATGTATTGGCAGACCAGGATTATCGAGTATGCTTCGCCATTCGGATTGATCCTTAAGCGATATACGCAATATCGCCTTCCCATTGCTGAAATCCATCAATCTCCAATCTTCGGAAGGAGCTATTTCTTTGATTTTGGATTCAAGTTCTGAGCGGCTTTCGCAGTTTGAGACGCTCAGACCGACCCACCTACGTTTGCCGCGAAGTGCCTTCGTCAAACGCTTGGCCATGGTGCTCCGACAGTCGTTGGACTTAACAGGCCTCGTACACTCGGCACCAATTGATGGAGGACTCAGAGGACCATGTGGAAGCACCAACAATTTCCGATGTTGTTCGGAACCTCGTCAGCCCCTCGACCCTGCCACATGTGATTCTGCTCTCTGTAGCCGGCGCTGGTTTGTACATGCTTTCAGCCTCGAACTCCGACTCATTGTTTGCAATCGGAATCGCTGGATACATCGGGCTTTCAATTGGCTATGCCCTCACAGCATGGATGCAGGAAATGGAGGTCATACACCGCTTCAGCCATTTCCAGCCACTGCCCAGTGGCATTGGATTTATGGAGAAGGTGATGATGTATGTCATCCGAATTTTGACGTCATGGATCTCACCGATTCTGCTCGGACTTATCCCCTTCCTGCTCATCGCAGGATTCTTGAGCTCGGACTCAGGTAGTGCACAAGTCAACTATTGGGCGATGGCACTCGGTGGTCTGTTTGTTGTATGGTCATTGGCTCAAGGACGGGCACTGGCGACCAGTCTTCGTATTTTTGTCGAAGGGCGGGCTGTGCGAATTGACTCAATTCATCGAACATCTAGGCGGGTTACTTCGACTACAATGCATATGGCGATTATCGGAGTCTTTGCTGGACTCACATACTGGGCCCTCGTTTCTGGGGCTAAAAGCGCGGATGAAATGGGCATCCTTGAGAAGTTAGGCCCGATTTTGTTCGCCATAGTTGCCATCTCGGTTCAGGCCATTCTATTCTGGTACACGACCGACCGAAGAGTCATCGATTCAGAACGTAAGGATACGGCAGCCTTTGGATTTGCTTGGGGCCTATTCATGCAAATTTTCGTCACTTGGCACCTCCTAAGTGCTTACAGGAGATTCATATCCGATGAGTGGGGGCTTTTCCTTATCATCGAAGAATTTCTGTTAATGATCATCACCGTCATTGCCGCCATCTGGAGTTTGGCCAAAGATACACATCGTCGTGGTTTCAGATTATTCACACGACAAAATGCCATATTCTGGGGTTTATCTTTCGGAATGGCCTATTCAGGGTCAATCGCGATGATTTCAGTGCTAGGCGCAAAACTCGGAAATGGGGCGGTTGGGACAATTGGGATGTCAGCAACCATTGGAATCGGGCACTTGATTACCGCAGGGACCATGATGTGGATTCATGCCTGGAGGATTGGACAACTTTCACACTGGTTGGATTCCGCAAGAGAGGATTCTGAGGAAGAAGATGTTGTCGCTGAATCTGATGAGGGAGAGGTGGAGATAGAGGATGTTGAAGAAACACCTGAGGAAACCGAACTGGATATCCCACCACCTGTGACTGAAAACGATGATGTCGAATTGGTAGACTTGGATTAAACCAAACCCTCTGAGGAGCCGCGTGGCAAACCACTGACTACTGCAACCACACGCATTCGCTCTTGTAAATCTGGTGAAACTCGGGCACCAATGATGACTTGCGCGTCAATCGATAAGCCATCTGTAAATGCATTCGCAACGGCTTCCACCTGTTTGAGAGTCATATGAGGGCCACCTTCTACCTGCAATAAACAACCAGTCGCACCTCCAACAGAAAGTGCTGCAAGGGGTGATGATCTGGCCCTTTCATACAATTCTTGAGCCTCATCACAGTGTCCCTCGGCCACAAGGAGTGTCGACCCCCCTGATTTGGAAACGATGGCTCTCAAGTCCATCAAATCAAGATTGATTAGGCCTACGTTGGCTAGAGTGCGCATCAACCCTTCTGCGAGTTCCTCGACCCAAGCCGAACCCTGTTGCCAATCTACGCCTCGCTCTCTTGCTTGCCAAGCCATTCGATCAAGGCTTAGTTCAACACAAACATGACTAACGCTGGATAAACGTGAGAGCGCAGCATCAGCGATTTTTTGGCGTTCACTTTGGGCCTCAAAAGGGATTGCTGCCACTGAAATCACTAGGCATCCTGCTTGAGCTGCTTGACGAGCGAATTCGATTGAGGCACCTGAACCTGAACCCCCACCGAGTCCAGTCAGCATTAGGACAAGTTCGGCACGTTCAAGGAAATGGGCCGCAATCGGTTGAAGCGTTCGCATTCGAGACTCGGCTAGTTGTGGCATGCCTGCACAGCCCACTTCAGACGGGGTATCTCCGAGCAACAAGCAATTCGCGTGTCGTACACCATCCATGGTAGATTCATCGGCATCGACGAGTGTCAAATCAACCCACTCGGAGACTCTGGCTTGGGCTGCCTTTGCCCATGTACAACCCAAACTGCCGATGCCGGCAATGAGTAGTTCGCCCTCCTCCATGATGCGGCTTGAACCCGAGGGGTCATGAGGATTGTGTGAATCAATCTCGGCCGATGTATCTTGAATATCTTCGGCGAGCATCTCGAGCCCAAGCGTTGTCCGGCTCTATTTCCAATACTCGATCATAGTATTCAACAGCGATTTCAAATTCAGAGAGATGCTTGCCGTAAAGGTATCCGAGATTGGAGAGGACTGGGACACAATCTTTTGCGCTTGCAAGCATTGTCAACAAAATTTCCTCGGCGCCGGACAAATCCATTCGTTCCATGAGGGTCTCAGCCTCTTCAAGATGCGCCAGTTGCTCATCGGAGAGGTCGTATGTATTTTCCCACGTCCGCTCCGTCATGTGCCTTGGGAGGGGTCTGAGGCTATTCACAACTGCGTCTGGTTGCTCGCGACGCGGGCGCGCGAGAATCGATGCACTGCGGGGTCTTTTCGTCGTGTCGGTCAAGGAACGTTTATGGAGGGTATTCAATTCGACGGCTCACCATAGGTGAGTCTACACTATGCCAACATCAACTCAACGTGTTCGACACATCCTCGTCGGGCTGCTCGTTGTGGTACTAATTGCTGGCTCAACACAAGCCAGACCTTCGGGCATCACTGGTGATGAGGCTGAAGGCGGAACGGATGTTGCGAAGACAGGTTGCACCTGCCATTCGGGAAACTCAATTGCACCTGATGATTCTGTGACCGTCTTGATTGCGGACGTGCCATACCACTTTGCTCCTGAGCAGGCTTACACACTAATCATCGAAATCATTGGAGGACCAGAAATTGGTGGTACCGCTTCAGGAGGATTCTCGATGAGAGTCTCCGACGGTATGCTTTCTGCTGGAGCAGGATATGAGGACATGGTCCAGAATGGCGATGATGCGATGACCCTCACTCATACCGAAGCAGGTAGCAATCCAACCGATCGTTCTTGGACGATTGTCTGGACAGCGCCGGCATCGGGTGGAGGAGATGTTACATTCTGGTTGGCAGGGAATAGTGTCGACGGAGATGGTTCACCAGCAGGAGATGCATGGAATCGCCTTTCGTTCTCATTGGGAGAGGGGGATGACTCGGGCAATACCCGAACAATCTTCGCCGGTGATGGTGATGTGACGCCTCCGGCCGCAGAACACGGTCATGTCGATTTGCACCACATGGGGGCACCATTCAGAGCCCATTGGCTCGGACTTCTCGGATTCGGAGCTGTGGTAGCTGTGATTCTATTCTGTGGATTCTTCTTACGGTATGGGTTTAGCCGCCATTATGAGGGGCGCTCTAATTTGGTCCGACTGCGAATGAAACATCTGCGAAGAGGTGATCAACTTTGAGTGATGATGTTGTCATGCGCCTACTTAGGCAGGTCAAATCTGGAGAGGTTAGCCTTGAAGATGCGAGGGCCGCGCTCGATGGAGTCAACCTTACTGAGGAAGAATATGTCACTGCGGTTGACCATGGTGTATTCAATACCCCTGAACCTGGCACCATTGTCCGCTCCAGCATTTCCCCTAGCGCTTCTTCCTGGTTGGTCACATTCGTCTTTGTGTGGGGATTGTTCTGGACCATCTATTGGTCGGGCGGTTTAGCTTACGGCCTCTTCAATCACTGGGACCAGCAATTGCTTTCATTCTTCATGGCGATGATGTTGACAACCCTGATTATTATGGGCATTGTTTACCTCAAGTGGGTCATGCCTGACACAGTCATTGTGAAGCATCGAAGAAACAAGTTCATTGGGCCGAAGGACCCTGAAAGTTGGGTAGAATACGAGGTGTGATCATGGCTAGGCAATTCAGACTTCGTCCCGCACCTGGTGCATCTAAGGATACGGATTCCAACCGTGTCACCACCACTTTGGATCGACGACGATTCATGAAATACACATTCAATGCGGCCGGTGGTGTCATCGCAATGGCAAGTTTGGGCGCAGTAGGCTTTGCATCTTTCCTGATGGGTCAGGCTGCTTCGGGTGCTGAAGACACCGGTGTCAAATATTGGGTACCCAAAGGTCAAGAAGACACTGTTTGGTATGGAGCCTTACATGAACAAATCATGAAGAAATCGGATTTGGTTGCTGAGGCTGCAAATTCAGACACAGGTATGGCAGGCGCCCAAGGAGTATGGAGTGGATTACCAGTGAATATCGTGTACATTCCTCACGAAGAAAATGAGGCTAAGCCACCTGCTGAGGGTGTGCCCCGAATCCAGTATGGAGAGGGTAGAGATGCAGCCGGCTCATTTGTTGGGCACGGTCGTGAAATCTTCGATGTTACACTGGAAGATGGAAGTCCAGATTTGGCCTTGCAGCCACACGATAACATCCTCCTTTTGTTCAGTCGTTGCCCCCACCTGTGTTGCATCCCTGGTTGGCAATTGGTCGCCAATGACTTCACATCTGATACTTGGTTACCTGGAGGGGTCGATGCAGGAGGGAACAAATTGTTCTGCATTTGCCATTCATCTCGATATGACCCGACAATGCTTGAGAAAAATTCGAACCGCAACAGAAATGATGGTTCAACTTTCAACTACTTCGGTGTTCGCCTGACCGGCGGCCCGGCACCAGTGGGACTCCCTCTCATCCCATTTGTTGTGACAGATGATGTGATCGAGGGATTGGACACATACCAGGAATGGTATACATTTTGTGATTGAGGTGAATATGATGCTGCAAGTTTGGTTATTGGGTCTCTTTATCGCGGTCATTACGGTTACCGTTGCCTTCACGCTGAGAAAGGAAAACGAGGAAATGCCGCGAAAGGAAATTTTGCGCGCTGTCGAATCAACAGGTAAACTTGGTTTGGTGGAGAAATCCTTCCTGTGGGTATTCTCTTGGCTCGATACACGCTTCCGTGTTCAGGATTATTGGGCGATGTCCAGGGATGCCTACCACAGTATGCATCGACAGATGCCACTCACCCATGCTGAGAAGTACAAATTGCGAATCATCTGGTATTGGTACCCGCTGTATTGCCTGGGTGGGATTTCGTTCCTTGCATTCATCATTCTCGTCATCACCGGAACGATTCTCGGGATTTACTACGTCCCAGGTGGCGAAGGTGACCCAACACCAGCTTACTCCAGCATGGAGTTCATCATGACACAGTTGCCTTTCGGATACATCATTCGTTCAATCCACCACTGGACGACACACTTCATGGTGGCTGCAGTATTCTTACACATGTGCCGTGTCTACTTTACCGGTGCATACCGAAACCCACGTGAACTCAATTGGTTGATTGGTGTCGGCCTGATGTTCTTCACAATCTTCTTTGGATATTCGGGCTATTTGCTACCGTGGGATAGCCTGGCCTTCGGCGCGGCGACGATTGGCATCAATATGGCCAATAGTACACCACTGATTGGGTCATGGGTCGCAAACGCGATGTTTGGTGGAACCAGCCTTTCTTACCAGACGGTTACCCGGATGTATTTCCTACACGTTTTCATTTTGCCCGTCATTGTCACAGGACTGATTATTGTCCACTTGTTTATCGTCTGGGTTCAGGGTATAGCGGAGCCGCATTGATCGGAGGTATGAATCATGGGACTGATCGAAAACCTTGGCCGAATCGCGGACACCTATGTTCGTGAAAAGGAAAGTCTGCAATCCGCAGATAATGAACGTAGACGAGTGTTTGTTGGTCACGCTTTCTGGCCACATGAAGTTCTGAGAGATGCAATTATTTTGGCAGCCATGGTCGCTGTTCTCAGTTTTTATTCCTGGTTAATCCCTCCGCCCTTGCACAGTGCAGCCGACCCATATGCACAAGCTGGATTCGTATTCCCTGATTGGTATGTGTTGTTCAGTTACGGATATCTCCGCTGGGGCGAATATTTGCCACAGTTTGACATCCCGGCCGGACCGATTGGAGATTTCTTTGGTCAGCCTGTCATCGCGTGGAATGCGGCTTGGTGGGGTGCAGCAATCACTGGTTTGCCCGTGATGATTTTGACCCTACCTCCTTTCCTGGGTGGACGGTCAAAGCGCGGTGTTGAAGACCCGTGGTTTGCAACATGGGGAGCCGTTTACCTCGCCCACGTTTGGTTCATCAGCGTCTTTTCAATCAACATTTTCCTCGAGTTATATGGGAAAAATCGTACCGACTTTTGTCAATTAAATTCCCATGCCGGGCTGAATTGTGGAACGCGTGAGCCTTGGCTCGCAGAAGTGTTCAATGCTGTACCCTGGATTTTGACTGGGATTTTCATATGGATTGCCCTGTATATGGGCATTCGGTGGTTCTTGGTCAAATCTATTGGCGCCCGGACCACACCACAGTTGGGTAAACAAGTCTCCATGGGTACTCTCATCGTCACCGTTCTACTGTGTACAATGACATGGCCAGTCTATGACAATGGATTCTGGGACCAAGGTGGCTTCGGTGCGATGGATGAAGTCTCCGCATTGGAAGAACTCAGAGGGCAACCGGTGGATACTCTTGTCGATATCAATGAAGGGCACCACTGGGAATCGATTGAAGCGGATTGTCTCACCTATGAGCAAAGCCTCGCAAGCGAGGTTTGGTTAAGTGAGAAATTCGAAGGTGAAGATGCCTACAGTCGTTCAGATTTCTGTTTGGTCACAGCAAGCCACTTCCTGAATTGGGGGATCTACCAACCCACGCAACGAAATCTGATTGATTTCAGTGGAGTCAATCACCACGCAGATACCAGCATAGGACGAAATGGTGTGTCTCAAGAATGGGCGCAAACCGGCAATGATGAAACAGGTGAAATTGCAATTGAAGGAACATGGTCAATGCAGATTGAAGACTTTGGATTGAAATCAGTGTATGTGGATTTGGCCTGTGGGGAACGCTCGAGCGAATGGGGCATCGGTGAAGGTGCTGGGACCCTCACTGTTCTGGATTCATCGGGTTCGACGGTCCATGAAGGGATTTGTGAAAACACCATGGTGAAACTGGCGTCTGGCGATTACACCATCCAATTCTCAACACTATGGACGGGTGTCAGTTCCTCTTACACAGTCTTTGCAAGCGTGAATGTGGCTGCATACCAGCCACTACTATTGGGAGACAATGGACAGGCGCTGAACCGTAACGATCCTGCAAATCTCACGTTGGCAGATGTGGGATTGAATATTGCAAGCCTATCGGATTACATGGTTGAAAATCCGACCTATCACAAGAATCCAAAGAGTCTGGATGCCAAGCTGATTTACTCACTATTCATTCCTTGTCTTGGTGTCGGTGCAGTCGTATTCATGCTCATGAGGAGCATGGCACGCGGTTACGAGTATGAAATGAACAAGTGCTATGGATGTGACCTTTGTGATGATGCTTGTCCAGTTCGTTTGTTCAACGCTGGTGACAAATTGAACATCATTTACAACACTTGGAACAACGAAGACGATGGTGTTCCGATGTACTCATGCCTCACTTGTTCGGCCTGTACCAACGCTTGTCCACAACTGGTCGACTACGATTCCTATGTCGATATGCGCAGGGCCCTCGTTGTCGGCGGCCCTCCCGCATCCAATATTCCACACACCGTTCTACAAGCAGTGCTCGCTGCAGAGGCGGAAGAAGAGAGGGATGCAGACTTCATCTCAGTCGAAGATTATCCGATTGATTCCAGTATCGGTTATTACCCAGGGTGTGTCGATTATCTCGATCAAGAAATGATTTTCAGCCACATCAATGAGGGAGAAATGAATCTTGGAGATGCGACAACATCGGCATTCACTCTATTCGAGGAAATGGAAAAGGAAGTGGCCTATCTCGGCCGAGATTTCCTAAAGTGCTGTGGCCACGACCAGAAGTGGCAAGGAATGGACGAAGTATTTGAGAAATTGAAGGCCTACAACCAAAAGAAAATTCAGGCCAGTGGAATCGATACCCTCGTATCCAGTTGCGCCGAATGCTTCCGCACTTTTGCCAAGGATTACGAACTTGAAGGAATCAAGGTCATGCACACTACTGAATTCCTCACCGAGAATGGATTTGACATGAACCTGAAAGCAGAAGAAGATGTGACTGTGACGTATCACGACCCCTGTAGGTTGGGTCGACAAATGGAACTCTACGATGGTCCACGTGATCTCGTTACCGCTGTCGATGGTGTTGATCTCGTCGAAATGGAACACACCAAGGAAGATGCACTATGCTGTGGCGTATCCAGTATGATGTCCTGCAACGAGGACAGTCGAGCACTTCGTGTACAACGATTCGATGAAGTTCGTGCAACCGGAGCAGATATCATGCTCACCTCTTGTCCAAAGTGTGTTTCACACTTTGAGTGTCTCAAGTTTGAAGGGGATCCAAAACACGACTTCGAAATTCTGGATGTCGTGTCCTTCCTAGCGAGACAAGTTGAGGCGAAGAAGCAGGCGTGAGACAGTTGGTCACGATTGACCGAGATTGGATTGCGGGCTTCATGATAGGACCCCTGGCGACTGGGACAGTTGCGATTGCATTGTCTTGGAAAGCCGCATGGATCGGCATGGTTTGCGATTTTATCATCGGATTTTTCCTCATCCTGATCGCCTTGGGATATGATCGTCCCAACATGGCCAAGGGCACAGCCTGTGGATTTATGGTGGCCTTGTTGCTCTCAATTCATCCACTATGGTTGAGCTTCTTTGCATAGGGAAGTCTTGAGAAGAGGGAGGCCTCCGCAGCATTCATGACAACGCGAAAGGAATTGGAAGCGCGCCGCTTGGGCGAGGCTGCCAGAATCCGATTGGCGCTGAATTCTATGCGCACTGAGGCGCGTGAGAAGGTCAAAGGCGGACCAGGAACCGTTGCATTCGTCAAGGAAGAATTGTGTATCGGGTGTGACCAGTGTAGAATTGTCTGTGATGATGATGCAATTGAGATTTACGACACACCATTGGCAAGTCCAATTCTAGACATTGACGTCAATCGAAAAGCCAAGGTCCTGAGAGATCCTTGCACAGGTTGCCGATTGTGTGTATTGGCTTGCCCCACGGATGCCATCATCATGATTGACCGTTGAAAACCATTGATTACTGTGAACTGGAGCGAGCATCATGGGAGAAGATGACCCGGTCCGCTTCGGGGCTGAGTTTGGGCCAGATTCGATGTCTGGTACAACGAAAGGGGTCGGATTGGCAACCTTCAAGAGATTGGTTTGGATTTCCAATCTCGGCGGTCTTCTATTGGTCGCAATTGCTCTTGAAATGGCAATTGCGTACAAGATGTTCTGGTGGGCTCTGGCCACCGGTATTGCTGGGGTGATTGTCGCACTATTCCCTTCAAACTACGAAATCATGGGAATGGACGCGCCACCTGAAATGGCTGATGAAGAAACCCAAGATGATTAGCCTAATTCTTCTTCGCCTCGGCAGCCATGGCCAGCATCGCAATCTCTGCAACGAGCATGTGCCAATGGTTTCGACGCGAGCGGATTGAGGCGTCCTCAATTTCACTAGGGGAAAGGAAAACCGACGATGGTGAGTTCAAATTGGCCATCTCACCCTTTTTGGCATTGGCCCGATAGAACCACCCGCCAACTCGACCATTGGCACAATAGGCAACAGGTTCGACGACCATTGAATCCCAAGAAAGGGCGCTTGGTACACCCTCTTGGATCAGGAAATTTTCAGCGTCTGCACCGCCTTTGCCATATGTGAGGCGATTCATCTTTCGATTGGAGAGATTCAACAACTCTTCACCGGATTGAATCTCTAAGATACCGAGCCCATATGTCCCCGAGTCATTCTTCACGAACAGTGTAGGTTTACCCTCGATCCCGAATTCATCATATTTCGCCTGAATTTGCGTGAGGAAATTGTCGGCCTCTGCAGCCAATAGTGTTCGGCAAGTTTCCTTCTCGAGGCACTTGTCTTCAGAAACGATCCAGTGTGTTGACAGAAGCCATGGGTCGACTTCCAATAAATGGGAGACTTCATCCAAAAGTGGTTGAGCCGCTTTGAAATGATCAGATTTTCGTCGCTGATACCACCCCATCTGAGGTGGTGGTAGAATCGGTACACCCAAATCTGGCAATGGACCACCCGTGAGGTCATTGTTGAGCAATATGAGATCGGGGGTAGCACCTTGAATTGAGACTGGGAGTCCTTCCTCGACGTCTAGGATCCCGACCGTAACAGCATAGCCTTCATTTTCCAATATGGTCTTGAGTGATTCGATATTCGCCTCATATGCTGGGTTTCGAGTGTGGTTTTCTGGCCAAATGTGGACATGTCGTAAATCTCCAATGGCATGACGGAAATGCTCTCCAATATCTCCATCTCTTAGATTGTTGAATCCAGCAGGGTATTGATTCGCATCGACGACTGCCACCTTCCAATGGGCATCTCGAATGTCGACAGAACCGTATATCGGCATGTCCATTTCAGATCGTTTTTCTGCAAACCATTGTTCCAATTCGGAACGCTTTGCCTCGATTTTAGCTTCGAGTTTCGATAGAATATCTGGACCTTGGTACTGCATCAATCAACATCCTCCAGCAATGTCATCAAATCCTTGCCGTGGCGGCCAAGGCCACCATCAACTAGGTGCAATGAGCGAAATAGGCGCAGCCCCAATGAAATCTCCGGCTGACCAGAAAACATCCCAGAAATAGAAGGTATATCACGTGCATACTCTGCTGCGTGACCCCTGAGTTCATGCAATAGATTGTCAATCATTGTAGGTGAGGTCGCTCTACCTGCGGGAAGTTTCGGACGATGGACGATGTCCTTGGGTAAATGGGTCAGAGCTGCGGCCTCTCTCAATGCCACTTTTTCAACGCCATCAGATAACTTCCAGCGGAGAGGGAGGCGGTTCGAAGCATCGAGATGGGATGAACCCAGAAATGGAACCCTTACCTCAAGGCCGTGAGCCATGCTGTGACGGTCAACCAGTCGGAGTTGGAAATTTGTCAGTTGACCATGATTCAATTCGTAATCAAGTGCAGTTTCTAAATCTGAAAAGCAATTCTCTGGATTGTGATCTGCGCGCCAACCTGATTGGTCGATTGTTCCAGAGATCAGTTTACTTGCAAATGGATGATCGGAGGCATCTAATCGCGAACGGATTTGCTGGCGATGTTCTTCCAGATTTTTGTAGCGTGGATAACCGGCGTGAAGTTCATCGGCACCTTGTCCACACAGGCCGACTTTTACCGACTGTCCCATCTTTTCGAACAAAGGCTGGAAAAACAAAACTGTGAAATCAAGATCTTCGCCATACCAACTTAGATTGGGGAGTGAATTTTCAAATGCACCCTCTTCCAAAATATGCTGATGATGTTCTAACTCCAACGCACTACATACGCGTTCTGCTGCAACCCAATCTGGGTTGTCCTCAGATTCCGCGACCGTCCAACAGGCTGGCAAAGGATACCCTGTGCGTTCCGAAGCTTCGTGTGCAAGGGCCGCAACCATTGCAGAATCTAGTCCCCCACTCAGAATGATCCCAAGTGGGACGTCTGACATGAGGCGGTCAGCAACCGAAGTGGTGAGGGATTCAAGCAGGGTCTGTGCATCCTGTGAAGGGGACCAAATTTCGTCACCAGAACTTTGAGGATTCGCAATCCATTGCTGCTTTTTATCCAATACCACACCGCTTTCGCTCAATTTCCAAATTTCCACCGTTCCGGATTGAACAGAATATACATCTTGGAACAAGGTGGTTTCATCGAGGGGGTATTCGTATGCAATTCTGGCAACCAATGCATCCATGTCAAGAGTTGGTTTGTGCCCAGGATGTGCCCTCAATGATTTGACTTCAGAGCCGAAAAGAAGAGTCCCCTCTCCTGTGACTGTTCGGACGAGAGGCTTGACACCCAACTTGTCCCTGCAAAGAAAGAGGCGTTCACGATTGGAGTCCCATAGCGCAAAGGCCCAAATTCCGTCTAGACGTTGAACCCAAGAAAAATCATCCAACCGTGAATGATATGCGGCCAGAATGGTTTCCCCATCACCCTTTGTACGAAAGGCGAATCCCCGCTCTTGGTTTCTTATGCTTTGGTGATTGTAGATTTCACCGTTCATAATCAAGACACAACCGTCGTCTGAAAACAGTGGTTGATCAGAGCCAGCGATGTCTACTATGGATAGACGTGTATGTCCAAATCCAACCCCTCCTTGAGAACAAGAGCCCGACCAAGAACGAGTTCCATCAGGACCTCGATGATTCAGTAATGATGCCATAGAATGAGCCATTTCAGCATCATCGCCATCTGGGCCGAGCAGCCCAGCAATACCGCACATATTCAATGGGGTGGGTTGGATTCATTTCAAGTCGCGGGAAAGCCAACCATCCCAGAATCATGTGTACATGACCATGGTGATGGCCAGTGCGAGCATGGAAAACAAGTACGCGAAGATGTAGAGACCCTGACTAGGAGCATCGTCGGTCAAAGGTGCTGCTTCTTCGGACATGGTTCCCCCACAAGAATTCGCTTTGTAAACGTAGCGTGACCTCAAGGAGCCATCACAAGAATGGGACTGTGAATAGCACCGCAGCGAGAGGTATCAGAACCATCGTTGCATTGTCATCGATCCATCGCAGTTTTGGAAGTTCAGACATCATGGTCAGTGGAGCCATGAAAATCGCCATCCAGTAAGGAGTTCCAAACAGATATCCACAAGCGAGCCAGCAGATTGCACAAACAATTGTACCGATGGCATACACCTTCTGGTTGTCGAGTCCCATTCGCCGTGCTTCGCCCATGCTAGGGTCGCCGAATGCAAGGGAGAAAATGATTGGGTAAACGAGCCAACCCGCATGTTGATCACCTGTCCCAACCCAAGGTGATAGAACAATTATGGTGATGGCAATCGACATTGCACCCCAAGAAAGTGCACTGAATTGGTGCTTTTCGTACTCTCTTTGACCGACGATCAGAATGCCGGATTTCATTCGGATTAACTCTCCGAAGAAGAAAATAATGCCCAGCATTGCTGCAAATTGAACGGGCGTTTGAGAGAAAGGTTCTGCAATAGACTCTCCATGCTCAAAATATAGCCATGGGAAGATAATCATACCAACATGGATACATCTCCGGAAAATGTGTCCACCGTGTCCACCAATACTGTGCTTGACGTGATCCGCCTCATATTCAATTTCAGACATGTTCTAACCTCATTGAAGCATGCTTAGGGCTTCTTCAATGGATAGGCGGCCTTCACTTAGGCCCTTGATGGCATCGGAGAAATTCGGATGTGAAAGTAAATTTTCTTGATGGGTTGCCAAGAGCCGTTCTCGCGCACGCGCAATGGCAGGGCCACGTGCATTCGGTAGGTTGTCAATCGCTGCAAACATTTCGTCTACACCGTCACCGGTTTCAGCCGAACAAAGAATCACTGGGGCACTTTCACCCTCGGAAAGATTGAGAGAAAGGCGTATCTCGTCTGCGACTCGGTCGGCGCCATCGAGGTCACTCTTGTTGACGACCACTAAATCTGCCAATTCGAGGACCCCTGCCTTTTCGGCTTGTATGACATCTCCACGAGCTGGACCCTCGACGAGTAACAAACGATCGGCAACGGCAACAATTCTAATCTCAGATTGTCCTGAACCGACTGTTTCGATGATGATTCGAGTCCAACCCTCTTGAACCAATAAATCGACCATTCGATTCAAACGTGAGGGGAGTCCACCAGGAACATTTCTTGTTGCTATAGAACGGAAGAATACGTTATCTCCTGCATCGACTGAAGCCATCCTCATTCGATCGCCCAGAAGAGCACCGCCCGAGATGGGAGACGAGGGGTCTACAGCAAGAATCGCAACCCGTTCTCCACAAGATAGCCAGTGAGTGGCAATTCGATCGACCAAACAGGACTTCCCCACCCCAGGTGAACCGGTGACTCCGAGTACCCGCCAAGGTTCGAGAGGTCTGGCTGGAGCCGTGATGGATTCAGCAGTAGACAGTGCGCGCGCAAGTTCGCGCCGATCCATGATCAAACCTCCAATCCTTCAAGGAACTCAATCATCTCAGTTGAAGTGGTGCCTGGCCCAAATATTGCAGATACACCAGCTTCGATTAGTGCCGGCCGATCCCTCTCTGGAATGATTCCTCCACCGAATACAACGATGTCTTCCAATCCAGACTCGCGTAGTAATTCACAGACCCTTGGAAAAAGAAAACCATGTGCACCAGATAGTGATGAAAGGCCGACCACTTGCGCATCCTCATCCATTGCAATGCGCACAATTTGTTCCGGTGTTCGTCGAAGACCGGTGTAGATTACTTCGTGACCGGCATCTCGTAGCGCACGAGCGACAACCTTCGCTCCACGATCATGCCCATCGAGTCCAGGCTTGGCGATAATGATGCGCAACGGCGTTGCCATGACTTGTCGAGCCGTGAAGCAGCCTTGAACCTCACGGAGGGGGAAAAGAGCCCCCATAGGGGGCTATCTTCAAGGGCGGACTGTGTTAACGGGGGGTTTGAGGGCGATGAAATCCGCAGACGAGCGACTCGACGAATTGCGTCGACGCAAGGCACAATCTGAGGCAGGCGGGGGTTCCCAGCGGATCGATGCCCAACACAATCGGGGCAAGATGACCGCTCGAGAAAGGTTGGAAATGCTTCTCGACGATGGCTCATTTCAAGAGGTCGATGCACTTGTTGAACACAGATGTACCGATTTTGGCATGGAAGGCAACATCATCCCTGGCGATGGTGTGGTTTGTGGACATGGGACCATCGATGGAAAGGCCGTACACTGTTTTGCACAGGACTTCACAGTCTATGGTGGAAGTCTTGGAGAAATGCACGGACTGAAAATATGCAAGATCCTTGATATGGCCATGAAATCAGGTACCCCGGTTATCGGATTGAACGATTCTGGTGGAGCACGTATTCAGGAAGGTGTGGCCAGTTTGGGTTCCTATGCAGAGATTTTCTTCCGCAATGTCCGAGCAAGTGGTGTGATCCCACAAATTAGCGTCATCATGGGACCCTGTGCTGGAGGTGCCGTTTACAGTCCTGCAATTACCGATTTTATCGTAATGGTTGACCAAACAGCACACATGTTCATCACCGGCCCAGAGGTCATCAAAACGGTCACCAATGAAGAAGTGTCATTCGAAGACTTGGGTGGTGCCATGACGCATGGTAGTAAATCAGGGGTAACTCACTTTACGGCCGGTTCCGACGAAGAGGCCTTGGAACTAACCCGTGATCTAATCGGTTTATTGCCATCCAACAACCTCTCAGGAGTCCCAAACAAATCCCTCGGAGATTCGGCTGAAAGGATGTGTGATGCACTCGATAGCATCGTTCCAGAAGACCCGAACAAACCGTATGATGTCGGAGAAGTCATCAGCACCATTCTAGATGCTGGGGCATTCCTAGAGGTCCAAGCAGATTATGCAGGGAATATCGTCGTTGGCTTTGGCCGGCTCGACGGGACAACTGTGGGCGTGGTTGCCAACCAGCCCAAGGTCCTCGCCGGATGCCTAGACATTGATGCCTCGACGAAAGCCGCAAGATTTGTCAGATTCTGTGATGCCTTCGGAATCCCCCTACTCACCCTTGTGGATGTGCCAGGATTCCTACCAGGGGCAAACCAAGAATGGGGTGGAATCATTCGCCATGGTGCGAAACTTCTCTACGCATACTCCGAAGCAACCGTGCCGAAGATGACGGTGATTCTACGCAAGGCCTACGGTGGCGCCTACGATGTCATGTGCTCAAAGCACATTCGAGCCGATTACAATGTGGCTTGGCCCACAGCTCAACTTGCCGTCATGGGCGCCGATGGTGCGGTCCAAATCATCCACAGAAGGAGGATTGAAGCTGCTGGCAACCCCGATGAAGAGCGCCAGAGGCTGGTTGATGAATATACTGAGCGATTCGCCAACCCATACCAAGCAGCAGCCATGGGGTACATCGATGATGTCATCGAACCCAGTGATACTCGACGACGCCTTGTCAAGGCGCTTGGAATGCTTCTGGATAAGGAAGAAACCCGGCCTGCCCGTAAACATGGCAACATACCGTTGTGAGGTGAAAAGTTGTCTTCTGAATCCTATGCTGAATCGTTGGAAGGGGTTCTGAAAGCGGCACGTGACGTAGAGCCCGCTGCAAAACAAGTGGTGGTTGAAAGCGATTCACGGGAATCTTTGCTTCGGGCTGCGGCATTGGTGGCAGTCCTATCTCTTGCGGGGGCTTCGGATGAGAGACGAGCCCTTGGACGCCAGTTGGGTTCGGCTTGGAGTCAGGATCATCGAAGAACCCGGATGGGGTTGTCCAATCTAATGGATGCTCGACAAAAGAGGGCCACTTGGAGGTGAGATGATGGTTGAAGTTCGCAAAGTCGTCATCGATGGTGAAGAATTTGAAGTCGACATTGAAATCGATGGAGAAACCTATCGGGCAACCATCGAAGGGCAGACCTTTGAATTCCAAATACCAGATTCCAAAGGGGGTGCACCAAGAAAGCGTGGTAGCGGTGGTGGTCGAAAGCGAAGCGGCACGGTTAGCGCCAGCATGCCGGGCAAAGTGGTCACAGTCGAGGTAGGGGTTGGAGATTCTGTGAATGAGGGAGATACGATTCTCATTCTTGAGGCTATGAAAATGCAGAACGAGGTTGCAGCACCAATATCTGGAACGGTAACAGAGGTGCATTGCGAGGACGGGATGAACGTTGAAGCAAATGTGCCGCTTGTTGTGATTGAACCTCCTGTGCAGGACGAGGATTGAAGAGGAGGGAAGAGTAGTCATGTCTGGGGATACAATGCCGCGCTGTGATTATCCTGGCTGCGATGCAGATGGAAACACCATTTCGCGCCTCTCTCCTGAGGGCTATCTTGTGGCCACCGGAAAGAAGGCGTATTCATTCAGAGAAGCTTATCGTCGATTCCACTACTGTGAGAAACATCACGGCGATTTGATGTCAGGGGTTTGGAACCGTGTTCGAAAGCCCGACGACAAGGACGATGATCACGTCGCACCAACAGCAATCTAGGTGAAATCATGCAGACCCAAGCCCCATGGAGCAATGACCCAAACCAACCTCCTGGACAAGTTGTCGTCGGAGGTGCACAGCCTCAAGTTCTGACCGGACAACCCACCAACCAACAGGTCATCTACGTACAGGCTCCAGCATTCAAGCCAAGTCCAAATTATAGACACATGTCGTATCTCATTATTGGATGTGGGTTTTTACTTTCATTGGGGATTATAGAGTTCAGCGGCGGGAACTTTGGCACATCTGGTGCTGATTTACTAACCACTTCAATGTGCTGTGGTTCCCTTGGAATAGCATGTATCTTCGATGCAATGTACT
>Ga0066836_10000503_pt1 | contig 18902 bp, 16 predicted proteins | sample ETNtaG_18_FD_71568 | JGI IMG/M metagenome (GOLD analysis project Ga0066836, IMG submission 71568) | Marine microbial and viral communities from oxygen minimum zone, Eastern Pacific Ocean - ETNP201302SV91 | ecosystem: Environmental > Aquatic > Marine > Oceanic | place: Pacific Ocean: Eastern... | reverse complement strand
ATACAACATAAAAAAAATTCCGGATCTAAATTTTATTTTTATCCTAAAGATTTTGTAAAAATTGATAAAAAAAATATTTTTAAAAAATGGCAAAAACCAAAAAAAATTAAAATATTAATTATTCAGGGCGGTACCGATGCTAATAATAATTTAAACAAAATAATTGATATTATTTTAAATAGTAATTTTAATTTTAAAAATAACATTGTTGTTAAAACTAATGCAAAACACATTATAAAAAAAAAATATTTAAAAAATAAAAATGTTAAAATTATAGGCCCAATAAAATATATTTCAAAATTGTATAAAAATATCCATGTTGCGATTTCAGCTTGTGGTGGTACAGCTTTTGAACTCGGTTTTTTAGGCATACCAACTATACATGTTACATCTGAGCCAAGAGAGCTAAATAGGGCTGCAGCATTTAATAAAAAAAAGTTAGGAGCTTTTTATAAAGTTAACAAACCGAAAGATATAATTTGTGAATTAAATAAAATATGTTTAAATAAAAAATATAGAATCAAACTTATAAATAATAGAATGAACTACTTTAGAAAAAAAAATCATTTTACTAAATTGCTGACATGATCAAAGATTTTAAATTAGGTAAAAAAAAAATAGGCCTAAACACTAAGCCATATTTTATTGCTGAAGTTGGAGTTAATCATGAAAATAAAATATCAAGAGCAAAAAAATTGATAGAATTAGCTAAAGAAGGTGGAGCTGATGGGGTAAAATTTCAGACATATAAAGCAGAAAAAATAGCATGTAAAAAAAGTCCTTACTATTGGGACATCAAAGAAATACCGGTCAAAAGTCAATTCAAGCTTTTTAAAAAATTTGATAAGTTTGGAAGTAAAGAATATGAAATTTTAAAAAAATATTGCGATGAATTGAAAATTGATTTTTTATCTACACCTTTTGATCTTGATGCAGTAGATTATCTTAACGATTTAGTTCCGTTTTTCAAAGTTGCTTCTGCAGATTTAACAAATTTTCCATTGATTAAAAAAATATGCAGTAAAAATAAACCGATAGTTCTTTCAACAGGAGCGTCTAATCTAAATGAAATAAAGAATAGTGTAAAATATATTAATAAAGTAAATCCAAAAATTCGATTAATAATTTTACACTGTATACTAAGTTATCCCACAAATTACGAATTTGCGCATTTAGAAACTATTAAAAATTTATCAAAACAGTTTCCAAAAAATATTATTGGACTTTCCGATCATTCATTTCCAGATAACAATATGATTGTATTAACGACAGCTTATATGTTAGGTGCTCGTGTTATAGAAAAGCATTTTTCAGATGTAAAAGGAACAAGAGGCAATGATCATTTTCATTCGTTAGATAAAACTGATCTAATAAAATTTAAAAATAATATTGAACTAATTTCAAAAATTATAAAAAATCAAAAGGGTAGACCAATTTTCAAATGTGAAAAAACTTCAAGAAAAAATGCAAGAAGAAGTATAGTTACGCTAGGAAATATAAAGAAAGACGAAATATTTACTGAAAAGAATTTAATCATGAAAAGACCTGGCTTTGGAATTAGTCCTATTAAAATCAAGAAAATATATGGGAAGAAGGCCAAAAAGGATTTAAGTGATGATTATATAATTAGATGGTCAGACATAAAGAAGTAGTTAATGGAAAAAGAAAATAGAATACTTTTTATGATTATGGCAGGGGGAGTAGGTAAAAGGTTGAGACCTTATACATATGCTTTACCAAAACCACTTTTAACTGCAAATAATATTTCTCCTTTAGAAAATTGTATTAAAAATATAAAAAAATTTTATAAGAGAGAAAAAATCTATTTAGCAGTTTGTTATAAGAAAAAAATTTTTTCTAATTGGCTAAAATCTAAAAAAATAAAAAATGTTCAATTATTAGAAGAAAAAAATCCGCTAGGAACAGCTGGGTCAGTTAAAAAGATAATAAAAAAAAAATTCAAAAATATAGTGTTAATAAACGGAGATCTTTTTTTTAAGATAAATTTTAAAAGCCTAGTAAATTTTCATAATAAAAAAAATTGCGATGTTACAGTTGGAATAACAAATAATGAAATAGAAATACCATATGGAGTTTTCTCCAAAAAAGATAATAGATTTTATTTTCAAGAAAAACCAAAAGTAGTGAATAAAATAAATTCAGGAATTTATTTATTCAATAAAAAATTCTTAAAAAAGTTTTTTTTAACTAGGAAAAATAGAAATAAAAATAAATTTGATATTCCAGAACTAATAAAGCAAGTAGAAAAAAAAAATTTAGGAATTTTTGACATTGGGAAGAAATGGATTGATATAGGTAATATATATGATTTCAAAAAGGCTTCAAGAGAAATTCAAAATTGGTAATTTTACATGATTAAGAGAAAAAAAGTTGTAGCAGTTATCCCATCTAGATCGCAGGGCGATTATATAAATAATTTAAATTTTTTATATATTGGAGAAAAAATGGTTTTAGAATTCACAATAATTTCTGCAATTAAAAGTAAAATTTTTGATAAAATTTTTGTAGTTTTTGATAATAAAAAACATAAAGATTATTTTGAAAAAAAATATAATGTAGTGGGAATAGTTGTTAGTAGGAAAAAATCAGATTTTATTCATCTAGTTGAAAAATATAAAAAAACATATTTTAATCCATATTCTTACATCAGTGTTTTGCTTCCGAACTCACCATTTAAAAATCATGTTACGATAAGAAAAATATATTCAAAGGTTATAAAAGAAAACCTAAATTTTATTGTTACAGGAAGTGAAGAAAGAAAGAGATTTTATTATATAGGTCAAAGTAGATATAAAATTATTAAAAGACCTATGAAAAATGACGGAAATATTGAGCCTCTTCATTTTATCAGCGGTGGAATAATTTTTTTCAGGAAAGATTTTAAAAATTTTAAAAATTATACAAACGAAATTAGGATAAAAAACTTCTATACAATAAACAGTCACGAAGGTTTTTCTATAATTACTTTATATGATTTAATTTTAGCTAGTACAATAAACGATATTGATGCTTCAATATTTAAAAATTTATTAAAAAAAAATTAACATACACAATTCATGGAATCTAAAATTATAGATTTAATAAATCCTAATAACAGCCATAGAATTAAAACTTTGAGGCAAATGCAAGAGTACTATTTAAAAAAGGGATACGTAGTTTATAGTGATAAATTTAAAATTCACAATTATAAATTTATAAGAAAAATTAAAATTTTATATAAATTAATTTTTCATTCGAAATTAATCTTTAAAGATCCTAAAAAAAAAGATTTTATTATTTTTGATAGCGAAAATACAAAAGATATTGTAAAAATTTTACCAAATAGCAACTTTAAAATTATTTCAACAAGAGTTGAAAGTATAAAAAAATTATATATTTGTAAAAAAATTTTGTTTTTTATAATTTTGAACTTTTTTAAGCGAACTTTAAAACAAAATTATATAGCAGGTTTAATAAAAGCCATTGATCCCAAGGTTGTTATAACTCACATTGATAATTCAAGTGATTTCTATTTAAATGCAAAAATTTTTAAAAATAAAATTAAATTTATAGCCGTTCAAAATGCAAATAGAGGGGATATTGTGTATGAACCACTCGAAGAAACTCAAAAAGTTTATATACCGCATTTATTTTGTTTTAGTGAATTTGATGAAAAAATTTATAAAAAAAAAAAATGTAATATCGAAAAATTTGAAATTGCTGGCTCGCTAAGAAGTTCGCTTGCCGCAGAACTTGTAAAAGAACAAGGTATAGATATAAACCCAAAAAAATATGACATATGTTTGGTTTCTGAACCGCATCCAGTTCTAAATTCTGATTATCAACATATTAAAAACTATGCGGAATCAGTCGCAAAAATTGCAGAATATACACACAGATTATGTAAAGAGAAAAATTTAAGTTTAATTTTTACTTCTAAGCGTGAAGACGAATTAGATAGTTGTTTTTACAAAGAGTATTTAAAAAATTATGACTTTAAAATTTTACCTGGCTCATACCTTGTCTATTCTACTTATCAAAATGTAATGCAAAGTAAAATGATAATAGGACATATATCCACTATTTTACGTGAAGCAATTGCCTTTAATAAAAAAATTCTTTCATGTAATTTTACAGAACATCCCGACATAATTTTTCCTACCAATGGATTATGCGTTTTGCAAAATGTTTCTTACGAGCTTTTTGAAGAAAGAGTTCTTAAAATATTAAATATGTCCGAAAATGAATATTTTGATCAACTAAAAACTAAAAAAGATTTTATTATGAAACCAACTATAGATACAGCTAATGTTATTAGAAAAAAACTAACATCTATTTTACAAGAAAATAATTAATAATATGATTAATAAATTTTTATATTTTTTTAACAAAAATCAAAAAAGAACTTTACTAATACTTTTTGCTTTAATGCTCATTTCAAGCATTTTAGAAATGGTAGGCTTAGGTTTTATTTTTTCTATAGTTGGGGCATTAAGCCCAGAAAATATGGAAAAAAATTTTATTTTAGATAAACTAAGTAATTTTATTGATTTAAATAATAGCAAAATATTTTTAAATCTTTTATTGGTATTTTTTCTATTTTATATTTTTAAAACTATTTTTTTAATTTTTTTCCACTGGTTTAAAAGTAATTTTACTTATTCATATCAGGAAAATTTGTCTAGTAAAGTATTCAGACAATATTTAAATCAAAAATTTAGTTATTTTTTTAATAGAAATAGCTCGGAATTGATAAGAAATATACTTACTGAGATTGATCAATTTCTTGTTTTTTTAGGTTCTCTTTTAGAATTGATACTTGAAGTAATAGTCATAATTGGAATTTTCTGTTTACTTTCGTTTATTGATTTTTATTTTACTTTATTAATAACAACCGTCTTTATATTGCTTGCATCTCTATATTTTTTAGCATTTAGAGGTAGATTAAATTCCTGGGGACAGCAAAGGCAAGTTTTCATGAAAAAAAAAATTCAATTTATGCAAGAAGGTTTTGATGGATTAAAAATTATTAAACTTCTAGGAAGAGAAAATTTCTTTTACCAAAAATTCAAATTTCATAATGTAAATCTGTCAAAGATAGCAACTTTAACTACCTTTTTCCAAAGTGTACCGAGACTTCTGCTCGAGATTGTGGGTATAATATTTATTACTCTATCACTTTACACTTTTTATTCATCAGGGAAAAATTTAGTGGAAATTACACAAATATTAAGTGTTTATGTTGCGGCGAGTTTTAGAATTTTACCATCAGTAAATAGAATAGTTTCTAACTTACAATTTATGAAATTAAGTTATCCAGCTTTGAAAGTTCTTTATAAAGAACTAAATAGTTTTAGTAAAGAAGAAGATATTGCTCATGAAAAATTTCAATTTAAAAAAAATATTTCTATTAATATTCAAAACTTCACATATCCAAATTCTAAGAATTTCGAAATTTCTAATATAAAAATAGAAATAAAAAAAGGCCAAAAAATTGGAGTAATGGGAGCTAGTGGATCAGGAAAAAGTACTATAATGGAAATTTTAACAGGTGTATTAGAAATAGATAAGGGTGATGTCTTAGTTGATGAAAAATCTATTTTTAAAAATATTAGAGGTTGGCAAAAATTAATTGGTTTTGTGCCTCAAAAAATATTCATATTAGATGAGAGCTTGAGAAATAATATTTTATTTGGCTTAGATAATAAAAAATTTACTGATGATAAAATTTTAGAACTTATAAAAAAGATAAATTTAGAAAAATTGCTAAACAGACTTCCCGGTGGTTTAGATGGAAACCTTGGCGAAGAAGGGCTTAATTTGTCGGGAGGAGAAATTCAAAGAATTGGTATGTGCAGGGCATTAATTTATGATCCAGAAATTTTATTTTTAGATGAAGCTACAAGCGCCCTTGATAACAATACTGAATCACAAATTTTAGAAGAGCTTAAGTTGTTTAAAGAAAAAACTATAATTTCAATTGCACATAGGTTAAATACATTGAAATATAGTGATATGATATATTATATAGAAAATGGCAAGCTTATAGACCAAGGCAATTTTGAGAAATTTAAATTAATCGAAAAACGTTGAAATTAAAATAATATGAAAATTAACGACCCCAAATTAAAAAAATTATTTAAAAACAAAACAATTCTTATTACTGGAGGAACTGGATCTTTTGGAAAAGCTTGTACAAAAATTTTATTAAAAAATTTTAATTTAAAAAAAATACTTATTTATTCTAGAGATGAACTAAAACAATATGAAATGGCAAAAGAATTTAATCAAGATAATATTAGATTTCTTATTGGAGATGTTAGAGATGAATCAAGACTTGAACTAGCTACAAAAGGCGTTGATATAGTAATACATGCTGCTGCTATGAAGCAAGTTCCTGCTTCCGAGTACAATCCTATGGAATGCATAAAAACAAATGTACATGGAGCAGAGAATTTAATTAATTCATGTATAAAAAATAAAGTTAAAAGAGTTATAGCTCTCTCAACAGACAAGGCCGCAAATCCAATTAATCTTTACGGAGCAACTAAATTATGCTCTGATAAATTATTTATACATGCAAATCAGCTTTCAGGCAAAACTCATTCTATTTTCTCTGTTGTAAGATATGGAAATGTAGTTGGATCGAGAGGTTCTGTTTTAGAACTTTTTAGAAGCTTAATTAAAAATAAAAAAAAATCGCTACCAATTACCCATGAAAAAATGACAAGGTTTTGGCTTTCTTTAGAAGAAGGTGTTGAGTTTGTACTAAAATCTTTATTATTAATGAAGGGGGGAGAAACAATGATTCCCAAAATCCCAACAATTAAAATAGTTGATTTAGTTAAAGCCTTAAGTCCTAAATTAAAATATCATTTAATTGGTATTAGGCCTGGAGAAAAGTTGCATGAAATTTTATGTCCAAAAGATTCGGCAAGGGAAACTATCGAATTTAAAAATTATTATCTTATTGAACCAACTCGATCGATCTTTGAAAGAGATAACTTCACAAAAAATGTAACAGGTGAAAAAGGCAAGTATGTGGAAGAAGATTTTGTTTATAGTTCTGATGAAAATACTAACTTATTTTCTGTTAACCAGATAAGAAATTTAATTAATAAATAATAAAGTGATACCTTATAGTACGCAAACTATTTTTAATTCCGATATAAAAGGAGTTAACAAAGTTTTAAAATCTAAATGGTTGACCCAAGGACCGCTTGTAAATAAATTTGAAAATAGATTATCAAAAATAGTAAAATCAAAGTATTCCGTTGCGGTCAACAGCGGAACTAGCGCTTTGCATATTTCATGCCTAGCTTTAGGTTTAAAACCTGGAGATATTTTGTGGACGGTGCCAAATACTTTTGTTGCATCAGCAAATTGCGGTCTGCTTGTTGGAGGTAAAGTTGATTTTGTAGACATAAATATAAATTCATTTAATATTGATACTAATTTATTGGAAAAAAAATTAATTCAAGCAAAGGAAAAAAATAAATTACCTAAAGTATTAGTCACAGTTCACTTTGGTGGACAGCCTACTGAGCAAGATGTTATTTGGCGTCTTTCAAAAAAATTTAAATTTAAAATATTAGAAGATGCCTCACATGCGCTAGGTGCATTTTATAAAAAGGAGCCTGTTGGTAGTTGCAAATGGTCTGATATAACGGTTTTTAGTTTTCATCCCGTAAAAACTATTACTACATGTGAAGGAGGGGCGGCAACCACAAATAATTTGGAATTATATAATAAATTGAGAATTTTTTCTAATCACGGAATAACAAAAAAAAAACAATTTTTTAAAATTAAAACTAATAATTCTTGGCATTATGAACAACACGAATTAGGTTTAAATTATAGAATGAGCGAGATATCAGCTTCTTTAGGTATTACACAATTACAAAATTTAAAGAGATTTGTTATTTTAAGAAATAAAGTTGCAAAACTATACTATAAAAAATTAAAAGCAGATTTTATTCAATTACCAGTAATTTCAAAATATTGTATCTCAAGTTTTCATTTGTTTGTAATTAAAATTATTGGTCAAAGTGAAGACTATCATAGAAAATTTTTTAATTTTTTAAGAAAAAAAAAGATTAATGTGAATGTTCATTATATTCCTGTACATTTACAACCGTATTATAGGAAACTTGGTTTTAAAGAAAACCTATTTAAAAATTCTGAAAAGCATGCCACGTCATCAATTTCTATTCCAATATTTCCTTCTCTTAAAAAAAAGGAAATGTTTAAAATAATAAAATTAATTAATAATTATTCAAACTAAGTATAAAAATGGGAAGTCTGATCAATTTAGCTAAAAAGCTATATCCAATCAATAGAAGTATAACAGGTAGCGGTGTAAATCTTACTTTAAAAATTATTAAGAAAAAATATTTGCCTAATTTAAAAATAAAAAAAATTAAATCAGGTACAAATGTTTTTGATTGGAAAATACCACCTGAATGGAACATTAAAAACGCATTTATTAAAGACCAAACTGGAAAAAAAATTATAGATTACAAAAAAAATAATTTACATATTGTTTCATACTCAAAAAAAATTAATAAATATGTAAGTAACAAAGAGCTTAATAAGCATTTGTTTTCGATTCCTAAAAAACCAAATGCAATTCCTTTTATGACATCTTATTATAAGCCCTACTGGGGTTTTTGCCTATCGCACAATGAAAGAAAAAAGATAAGAGGAAAAAAGTTTTTTGTTTTTATAAATTCAAAATTAAATTATGAAGGCCACCTTTCTTATGGTGAATTATATTTAAAAGGTAAATCAAAAAAAGAAATATTAGTAACAACTTATATTTGTCATCCATCAATGGCGAATAATGAAATTTCTGGCCCAGTAGTTTCAACTCATATAGCTAAATATTTTCAAAAAACCAATAATAGATATTCTATGCGTTTTATTTTCATTCCAGAAACAATAGGTTCAATAGCTTATATCAATAAAAATTTAAAAAATTTAAAAAAAAATGTAATTGCTTCTTATAATTTGACATGCATTGGAGACGAAAGAAATTATTCAATAATATTTAGTAAGTACGGCAGCGCTTTATCTGATTTAACTGCTGTAGAGGCTTTAAAAAAATTGAAAATAAAATATAAAAAATATTCTTATCTTCACAGAGGCAGTGACGAGAGACAATTTAGCTCTCCTGGTGTTGATATCCCAATGACTGTTTTAATGAGAACAAAATTTGGATCTTATCCAGAATATCATACTTCCTTAGATAATTTTAATGTTGTTACAGAAAAAGGGTTAAGAGGAGGATTCAAGCTTGTAAAAGAAATTATTTTTTTATTACAAAATAAAATTTTACCAATCTCAACAGTTATTTGTGAACCTATGATGAGTAAAAGAAAATTAAAACCTGGGATATCTTCTGGCGATATAAGCAAATATACAAGAGCTATTACTAATTTTATAACTTATTCAGATGGAAATAATGACTTAGAAAGAATAAGAAAACTAATTAGTTTGTCTAAAAGCAAAACATATAAGATATTTAATTTTTTGAAAAAAAAAAAACTGATCAAAGAAATATAATTTTTATGAATCTTGTTACCGGAGATAATTTTAAGTTATTTGAGAAAAAAAATAAAAAAAATATTCTTATTGGTAGTTGGTGTTTATTAGATAAAAAGATAAAAGAAAATTTTAATGAAAGTAATGATATAATAGCCAAATATCATTGGGATGATAAAAAAAAATTATCCTCAGATGTTTTATACATAGAGCAGGTATATAAACATTTTTTAGATCAGCTGACCACAAATCTTAATAATTTTCATAAAACGGATTACGACCAAAACATATGGCAAATAATACTTGGTATGTGGCTAAAAACATATGTAAGTTTTCTTTTCGACCGATGGGAGCAAGTAGCTTATGTTTTTAATAATTTTTCAATAAGCGAGGCAAAGCTAGTAAAATTTGATGAAGAAAGATTTATAGCATCGAGCTATTATAATTTTTGGACATCAATACATCACACAAATTGGAATCATTGGATTTTTGGCAAAATAATAGAAAATAAAAAAAAAACTAATTTTTCATACATAGATGATTTTGAACAATTAAAAAGAAAACCTCCTATTGAAACGGGAAAAGAAATAACTTATCTTGATTTATTCAATAAATATTTTTCTAAATTTATACCAAAACAAAATCTGGTTATCTCATCTTTATACTTGCCCAAATTATATAAAGTAAAATTATTATTAAGATATAATAAATTTGTTATGAAAAGCAATTTTATAAAAAAGGATATTAAAAAAACTGATATAGATTTAAGAAAAAAATTTTTTAATAATATTAATGGATTTGATGATTTTACTAATTTTGCAAGTTCTTTAATATATTTAAATTTACCATGCTCATTTTTTGAAAATTTTAAGAGTTTTAATATGAAGGCCAAAGAGACAAGTGTACCACAAAATCCAAAGATGATTTTAACTTCAACAGAATATCTCTATAATGACTTTTTTAAAATTTATTGTGCCTATCAAAAAAATAAATATGGTTCAAAAATAATTTTTTCTCAACACGGTAGCTATTTTCAATTAGAGCATGCCCTCGGAGACGATTTTGAAGCGGAAATTTCAGACAAGTTTTTAACTTATGGCACTTCAACATTACCAAATAAAACAATACCTTTATTTATGTTTAATGTTATAAACAAAAAAGTTGAAAAAGAAAAAAATAGTAAAGGAATTATTATTTCTCATTCTTTTTCCATGCCATTTCCCTCTGAATATAATAGTGCACCCAGATATTATTCTGATACGCTTTCTTACAATAATATTGTTTCTGACTTTATTAATAATATTAGAAAAACAATATTACTTAACACAAATATAAAGGAAAAAATTGGAAACGCTCATCATAATGACTTTTCTATAAATTCTTTAAAAAAAATTTTGCCACAAATTAGTTTTATAACAGATAAAAAATCTATGTGGGAGATTTCTAAAAAATATAGAATTGTAGTTGAAACCTTAAATGGTACCGGCTTTTTAGAAGCTATGCATTTGAACATACCAGCCATTCTTCTAATAAATCCAAAAATTAACCAATTCAATTTAAGATTTAAAAATTATTACGATCAATTAAAAGATGCAAATATCTTACATCATAATGGTAAAAAAGCTGCTGAATTTGTTAATTCTATTTATGAAAACCCAGAAAAATGGTGGAATGATAAAAAAACTCAAGAAGCACGAAATTTTTTTTGTTCTAAGTTTGCATGCTATAAAAAAAACCCTTATTTAGAATTAACTAATATTCTAGACAAAATTTTATGTGATGCGATATGAAAATAGAAACTAAGATAAAAGTTTATCCATTAAAAAAAGTTAAAACAAAGGGCGGCGACATTTATAGAATAATAGATAAAAACAGCAAAGGTTTTAATGGTTTTTCAGAAACTTATTTTTCATGGATAAATTATGGAAAAGTCAAAGCTTGGAAATATCATACCAAAATGACCATGAATCTGGTGGTCCCTTTAGGTAAAGTTAAATTTATATTTTTTGATTTAAAAACAAAAAAATTTTTAAGAATTATAGTAGGAAAAAGTAATTATAAAAGAATAAGAGTTAAACCGGGAATATGGTTTGGTTTTAAAGGAATGTCCAAACCCAAAAGTTTGATACTAAATTTTTCTGATTATAAATTTAGCAAGAGAGAAATTTTAAGAAAAAAAGAGAAAGATATTGATTTAAAATGGTAGAGGTAAAAAAATGAAAGTCGCAATTCTTGCCGGTGGATTCGGATCAAGGTTAGACGGAGCTACTAATTTAATTCCAAAACCATTAGTAAAAATAGGAAAAGATCCAATTATTGTTCACATAATGAAAATTTATTTAAAATACAATATTAAAGATTTTTATATTGCTCTTGGTTACAAAGGAGGCAAATTAGCAGAATTTTTTTTAAAACGAAAACTAAACAAAGATAATAAAAAAAAATTACGATATGGTTTAAGCACAAATTTTAATCTAGAAAAGAAAATATGCAAAGTGACACTTTTAGATACTGGGTTAAATACGATGACAGGCGGCAGAGTTAAAAGAATAGGAAAGATTATAAAAGATGATACTTTTTTATTAACATATGGAGATGGTGTAGCTAATATAAATTTAAAAAAATTAATTATTTTACACAAAAAAAACAGAAAGCTTGTAACTGTTACTGCAGTTAATCCACCCGCAAGGTTTGGAGAATTAAAGATTAAAAAAAATACTGTTTTTAAATTCAGTGAAAAGAAAAGTATTACCGACAGTTGGATAAATGGTGGTTTTTTTGTGATAAATAAAAAATTTTTAAAATTTATAAAAAATGATAAATCTATTTTGGAACAAGAACCTTTGGAAAAGGTGTGTAAGATTGGCCAACTTAACGCTTACAAACATTTTAATTTCTGGCAATGCATGGATACAAAGCGTGATAGAGATAAGCTGAACAATTTGTTAAAAAAAAAGCAAGCTCCATGGCTGAGTTAAAAAAACCAAGCCTGTTAGTTTTGGGAGGGACTGGTTTTATTGGACGACAAATAGTAAAACAAACAGCAAATAAAAAATGGTCAGTTACTTGCGTTGCTTTATCCCTACCAAAGAAAAAAAATAGAGTAAACAAAGTTAAATATTACAAAGTTGATCTAAAGTCTTATAATTCAGTAAAAAAAAAACTTAATAAACCATACAATTATATCATTAATCTAGCAGGATATATAAATCACAGCAATTTAAGTAGCGATTATAATAAAATAATTCGAGAGCATTTTTTAGCTGTTAAAAATATAGTAAGAGTTGTACCAAAAAAAAGTTTAAAAAAATTTCTTCAAATAGGCTCTAGCGTAGAATATGGCTTAGCTAAAGCTCCTCAAAACGAAAAAACCAAACTAAGACCCATAACTACCTATGCTTTAGCTAAAACAAAAACAACCAACTATTTAAAAAAAATTTATAAAAAAGAAAAGTATCCTTTTGTAATAGCAAGATTATTTTTAACTTATGGTCCTGGTCAAAAAAATGACCGATTTATTCCACAAATCATTACCGGATGTTTAAAAAATCAAAAATTTCCCACAACATCTGGAGAACAAGTTAGAGATTTTTGCTACATAAGTGACACTGTGTCAGCAATTTTATTACTGTTAACAAACAAAAAGATTGTCGGTGATATTTTTAATGTAGCTTCCGGAGTTCCCGTAAAAATTAAAACAGTAATTAATTTAATAAATAAAATTATAGGAAAAGGCAAACCTGAATTTAATAAACGTAAATTACATGCTGGAGAAAATGAGAAGCTATATGCGGATATAAAAAAGATAAAAAATCAACTAAACTGGAGACCCAAAGTTACTTTGGTAAATGGTTTAAAAAAAACTATAAGCTATTTTAAAAAAAATGGATAAAAAAAATAAACCTTTTGTAAGTGTAATAATCAATTGCTTTAACGGTGAAAAATATTTGAGAGAGTCCTTAAAAAGTTTGTTAAGTCAAACTTATAACAATTGGGAAGTTATTTTTTGGGATAATAAATCTACAGATACTAGCGCAAAAATATTTAAGAGTTATGAAGATGGTAGATTTCATTATCATTATGCTAATAAACACACCTCTTTATATGAAGCTAGAAATTTAGCAATAGAAAAATCAAAAGGTGATTTCATTTCTTTTTTAGATACAGATGATTTGTGGGAAAAAAATAAACTAGAATTACAGATTCCTTATTTTAACAATCCAGAAGTTGGTTTGGTTTTTAGTAATTTCTGGCTATTAAAAGAAAATAATAAAAAGAAAAAATTAAATACGCAAAAGAAAATGCCAAGTGGCAATATTTATAATGAATTAATTGATAATTATTGTTTAGGTATATTGACGACCACAATTAGGAAAAAAACTTATCTTCAGCTAAAGAAAAAATTTGATGAAAGATTTTCAATCATCGGCGATTTTGATTTATTTTTAAGACTTTCTAAAATATGCCAGTTTAAGAGCATTCAAGAACCTCTTGCATTTTATAGGTTACATGGAAAAAATTTTTCTACAATCAATAAAAAAAAAGAAGTTGAAGAACTAGAGATATGGTTAAATGAAAATAAATTTGATTTGAATACTTTACAATTAAAAAAAATCCAAATGGATATTGATTATAGAAGATTTCTAAATTCTAAAATTGATGGCAAATATGCAGAAAGTATAAAAATACTTTTTAACTCATCAATCAATTTGTTCAATCCAAAAAATTTATTTTTACTTCTGGCTCCAAATATCATATTAAAGAAATTGATGTGGTATTATAATGATTCAAACTAAAAAAAAATTTGATATTGATTTTATAAAAGCAACAAGCATTATTTTTGGACTTTTCCCCATAAGCTTTATTTTTGGAAATTTAGCTACAAACATTAATCTTTTGATTTTCTGTTTTTTAGGAATTTTTATTTTACGATTAAAAATTTTTAAAACAAAAGCTACATTACCATTAAAAGCTATTTTTTTATTTTTTCTATCAATTTTCTTGTCCACATGCATAAGTTTTGCTAGAGCTCTATATCTAGATGAATATGAAAGTTATGATTTAACAAAGTTAATTAAATCTATAGTTTTTTTTAGATTTTTTATTTTGATATTGATAATATATCTTTTAAATAGTTTAAATCTTTTAAATTTTAAATTTTTTTTTCTATCAGCAAGTTTAGCTCCGTTTTTAATCTCGCTAGATGTAATTTACCAATATACTTTTGGTTTTGATATTATTGGTTATAAAAGTCTTGGAGTATATAATTCTAGTTTTTTTGGAGATGAGTTAATAGCTGGTGGTTATATAAAAAGCTTTGCTTTTTTTTCAATAATATTTTCAAGTTTCATATTTAAAGATAAATTTTTTTTAAAATTTATCTTTATATCAATAGTTGTCAGTTTGCTTGGAACAGGCATACTATTATCAGGAAATAGAATGCCGTTTGTTTTATTTATAATAGGTTTGTTATTATTTTTTTTATTAAATAGAAATTTAAAAATTTCAATACTATCCGGCTTGCTATTATTATTTGTAATTTTTGGATTTATTATTTCTTCTAACGCAGGTATAAAAGAAAAATACACATCATATATAAATAACACTCAGCATATTTTATTTACAACAATTGGAATAACAAAAAAAATTAAACCAGAAATTAATTTGCAGGAAGAGAAGAACAGCGAGATAAAAACGCTCGATGTAAAGGAAAATGAGTTTGAAGTTTTTAAAGAACCTCCAAAATGGGACAAAGATAAAGCTTTAATAGATGATTTTGAATTTTATTGGATTTATAAAATAAATGCTGAGTTAGATCATCATACTAAACTATTTAATACATCTCTAAATGTTTGGAAAAGAAATAAAATATTTGGAAATGGAATAAAATCATTTAGAAAAGATTGTCAGCAATTTTTGCTTCTTAAAGAATATGGGCTATGTTCAAATCATCCTCATAATTATTATTTGGAAATTTTAACAGAAGCAGGAATTGTAGGATTGTCTATTTCAATTTTAATTGGTTTTTTATTTCTAGTATTTATTTTTAAAAACTTTAGAATTTTTCGCGGAGACGACTTAGATAATTTAATTTTTTTAGCAATAATTATAAGTATCATTTTAGAGGTTTTTCCCTTCAAGAGCACAGGAAGCATTTTTTCGACAAGCAATATGACTTATTTGGCGTTAATAGCTTCTATTTTACTTAGCTATAAAAAAAAATTAAATATCTAAAATATATTTTTTATTTTAAAAATAAAATTTTTTACCATCGCATACACAAGCCAATAAATATAATAGGGTATCCACTTAAACATCTTAAAATTACTTTTTCTATTTTCAATTTCAATCCAAATACTTGGAATTTCTACTATTTTTGATTTTAAAAAAAATGACTTTGAAACCAATTCTAAAGCAAAAGTAAATCCTGTAGTAGATTCAAATTGAATTTTATTTTTTAAATTAGCAGAAAACATTTTAAAAGCGTTAGTGCAATCTCTAAATGGTATTCTTGCTAAATAAAATATTAAATGGGAACCAATTCTTGTTAAAGTTTCTTTAATTTTTGCTGCTCCTATCATTTTTCCTCCGGGCATAAATCTAGTAGGAATTATTAAATCATTTCCAAGTTCTATAAGTTTGGTCATATGATTTATTAATTTTATATTTTCAAAATCGTCTGCCATATAAACTAAAATTATCTCAGCTTTTGATGAGGCCAATCCTTTTATTATTGCAGAGTTTGGACCAGTTTTTGGATTTTTAATTAAAACAATTTCTTTTTTAATTGTTTTGTTATCTTTTAAAAATTTTAAAGTAGTATCTGAATCGCTGTCGTAGCATATTAATATTCTAAAATCACACTCAACTTCTTTTTCCATAGACTCCAAAAGTTTTAAAATATTTTTGTCCTCATTATACACAGGTATTACTATATCTAATTTAGTCATTTTAAATTATTCAATATAAGGTTTTGGCAAAGGAATAATAAATTTCCCCCCTTTTTTAGTAAATAAAGAATTTGATTTAAAAAACTTTTTATAATTCCAAGAAAGCAGAATAGCATAATCAATTCTTTTTTTGCAAAAATCCTTATCACTTATAATTTTTATGTGAGTTCCGGGTGTATATTTTCCTATTTTCTTTTTATTGTTTTCTGAGGCAAACTTAATAATTTTTTTATCGAGATTAAGACAGTTTAGCAAAGTATTTCCTTTTGATGATGCTGTAAAGCAACCAATTTTAAAACCACGATTATATTTTAAATTAATTATTTTTCTTATTTTTTTGATTTTTAATTTTGTTTCTTTATTAAATAAAATATATTTTTTTATTTTTTTAATACCCCAAACTTTTTCATATTGCAATTGTTTTGATATTTTTTTGTTAGTTTTGTAGATCGAATCTCTTTTGGTTAAAAATAATCTTAAGGCAGGACCTGAAGCTCCTAGATTAAGTTTTTCAAAATTAACAATTTTTATATCAAACTTTTCAAATAAAAACTTAAGTGGTGTTAATGAAAAATATGATAAATGTTCATGATAAACTAAATCAAACAAACCTTTGTTGATCATATGAAGCAAATAAGGAAACTCTATTACAATTAAGCTTTTTTCATCTATAACATTATTTAGTGCACTGGCTAAATCATTCAAATTATGAATTTGCGCCAAAACATTAGTTATAGTTATGATTTTGGGTTTCTCGTATTTTTTTAAATATTTTTCAGAAGTTTCGAAATTAAAAAAATTTTTCATTAAATGAATTCTTTTTTGATTTATATTTTTTGCTGCATCTGATGGTTCTATTCCTATTATATTATTAAAAGTTTTCGGATAATGTTTTAAAAGTACTCCATCATTACAGCCAATATCCAAAACAGCATCCTTAGATAAAATTTTATATTTATTTATAAGTTTGTTTACTAATTTTTTGTAATGATTTGTTAAAGCTTTTGATGAAGAAGAAAGATAATCATACTTACTAAAAATAAATTTAGTATTTGGAATGATTGAAAGTTGACTAAGTCCACAATTTTTACATACAACAACTTTTAAAGGAAATTTTTTTTCCTTTTTAATATCTTTATGTTCTAGAAATGAATTTGAAAATGGTTGATTTCCTAAATCAAGATATAGAGCTAATTTCTTCGAAAAACAAATGCGACAACGTTTTAAAATCTTATTTCTCATTAAAAATTGATATTAGCGAAATATAATGGAATAAAAAGTAATTTTTGTTTATATCTTTATAAAATATGTTTGAAAGAAAATCTATCTGCATTATTGGAGGAGCTGGACATGTGGGCGCTCCCTTAGGTTTGGCTCTAAGCTCCAAAGGTTTTAACGTTATACTTATAGATAAAAATAAAAAAAATATAAAAAAATTAAATCAAGGAATCATGCCATTCATGGAAGAGGGCTGTTCAAAGCTATTGAAAGAAATGGTTTATAAAAAAAGAATTTTAGCTACAAATAATTTAAGTGAAGTAAAAAAATGCAAATATATAATAATTTGCATAGGCACACCTATTAACAAAAAACTTAAGCCTGATTTAAAAAACTTTATTAGTTTTTTTTACAGCTTAAAAAAATATTTAAACCAGGATCATATACTTATTGTCAGAAGTTCAATTTATCCAGGTGTTTGTAATAAAATTTTTAATATTGTTAAAAAAAATTGTGAAAATTTAAGTTATTGTCCGGAAAGAATTGCTCAAGGAAAATCATTAATTGAACTACCAAAATTACCACAGATAATTTCAGGAAAAAATGAAAAAGCGAAAAAAGAATCAGCAAAAGTTTTTAAAAAAGTCTGCAAAAAAATAATTTATACTAAAATTATTGAGGCAGAATTAACCAAACTATTTTCTAATGCTTACAGGTACATAAATTTTTCTATTGCAAATCAGTTTTATTTAATTTGTCAAAATGAAGGGTTGGATTTTTTTAAAATTAGAAATTTAATGAAAAATAATTATGAAAGAAATGCAAATATTCCACAAGCGGGTTTTACAGCTGGACCATGTCTATTAAAAGATACAATGCAACTTTCTTCTTTTTATGACCAAAAATTTTCTTTATTTCATGCTGCGAAGCATGTAAATGAAAATTTGCCTCAATCTATAATTCAAGATTTGAAAAAAAAATATAACCTTAAGAAAAAAGTGGTGGGTGTTTTAGGTTTATCTTTTAAAGCAGAAAACGATGATATAAGAGATTCTTTAGCAATTAAACTACTAAAGCAGCTTAAATCAAATAAAATAAAAACTTTACAATCTGATGAATATTACAAAGACGAAAAAAATATTAGTAAAAAAAAATTAATAAGAAAATCAGATATAATAATTATAGCAACCC
>Ga0066836_10000501_pt1 | contig 18934 bp, 19 predicted proteins | sample ETNtaG_18_FD_71568 | JGI IMG/M metagenome (GOLD analysis project Ga0066836, IMG submission 71568) | Marine microbial and viral communities from oxygen minimum zone, Eastern Pacific Ocean - ETNP201302SV91 | ecosystem: Environmental > Aquatic > Marine > Oceanic | place: Pacific Ocean: Eastern... | reverse complement strand
CGGCTTGCTCTTGTCTTCCCATTGTGAACCCATTGTTTACACCTCTAAGGTAGGCCCGCCGACCGGAGAGGCGTATATGAACCGTTCCCTGCTGTTTTCGGTACGCTAGTCCCAGATTGCCACTTATTCGATAAATCCGGGGCTTGGAGGGCCTATCGGTACTGCAATTCGATCACTAACTGATTTACCTCGGTATTGTGGTTCTCGGCGTTCTCCAAGTCAACCGTCCAGTCCCCCGGAAGGAATCCTCTGACGGTCGATCCTCCGATCACCATCCATACGCAATACTCGTCACTACCACAGTCACCAGCGTCTCTGTTGTCGTTCTCTATCCCTGTGGTGTTTGAGATCTCCTCATCTGTACTGTTGTACATGTAAAGGTCTAGCCTGTTGCTGGTGGTCTGTCCGGGGATCCCCCCTCCAACCTGGTCATCGTCCTCCTGTGGGTAGGATAGCTTTGCCCTCATGTACCGAATCCTGTCCTTGGACTCCTGGTCGTACGTCATTGGGTACTCCCATGTCATGAGGACTGGGTTCGGTTGGGCCCTGTCTATGACGAAGTCCTCCCACACACCTCTGTAATTGACATAAACCATCGAATCGGTGCTGTCCTCGAACCCGTTGTTATCGACAACTGTCAGCCGCACCTCCCAAGCACCTGCTGGGCGGGAGTCCCACGTGTACGTCTCCCCCGTAGCATCAACATCGTTGTCTGCGACCCCATCGTTATCCGAGTCAGTGTAGGTGTCAAGATCCCACCTCCACTCTACTAGGTACTCCTCTGAGTAGCAATTGGAGTCATCTGGATCGCATCCTGCCCACGAGTCCGAGCCATCGAGAGTGATCGTCGCACTAACCTCTATGTCACGATCGTTGATGTCGTTGTCATCATCGCAAACCCATACAATCACCATGTCGCCATTGGCTGATGACTCCTCTCCCTCGCAGTCGTCGTCCTTGCTGGACGTTATCTTCGCCTTCGGTTCCCTGGCCGAGGAGTCGACCACCGTGATTGACATACTTGCAGTTGCCTCGTGGGTGCCATCACCCACGGCCAACTCTGCCACATAGTCCCCTGGTTGGGCATATGCGTGGCTTGTTGTAAGGCCAGTTCCTGTGTTCCCGTCGCCAAAGTCCCATTCGAAGGTGAGCGAATCGCCATCCGGGTCAGAGGAACCCGCTGCGCTGAATGTGATTGAGGAGTCTGCCTTCACGGTCCCGCTCGGATCCACCGACATGGTTGCAGTGGGCGGGCTATTGCTTCCTAGGACATCTGTGCAGCCTGCCAGCATTGGGGCTAGGAAAACTATTGCCAGCATGCTTGCCAAGCCTCTTGTCGTTGCCATTCTGATACGCGGGCCACAGTGAAGTAAAATCAATCCTACGGCTGTTTGCTTGTGAAGAAATCTAAAACCACTTGTCGAGAGAATCCTGCCTAGTTCCCTTCAGTAGGTTCTTTTCGTCCCATCCGAATGCATCTGTGACTCTCCCTAGAGACTTAGCCAGTCTGCCGGCATAGTACTCTCTGTCGTAATCCGGTGGTTCTCCGCCGATCTCGTCAACTAACCATGCCCTGACTCCTAGCTTCTTGTCGCCCTCATCCGGTTTGGTGACGATGTACCCGACCTTCATGCCAGGTGTGAACTGGAGTCCTGCTGCTATCCTCTGCTTTGCTGCACGTACATATGGCAAACCGTCCGGGTTTGCATAAACGCTATCGAAGTCCCATTCGTTCTTCTTGGAGTCCCATCTCCCTTTGCAAGACCTGCTGATAACCAGTTGCGAAGGCTCTACATTCCCCTCTCTGACTCTGTCTATGACAGACTTGGTCATGTCGACGGCCCCTATTGTGTTTCCATCAAGGATCATCTCGAACATCTGAGTCATGGTGTCTGAGAGGATCTGGAAGGAATCCGTCCTTCTGACCTCGTACCCCCTGATGAGCATCTCTTCTCTGGGCCAGACCACCCTTCCAACGTAACGCTTCTTGGCTCCATGGCTGAAGAATGATGAGAGGGCGGTCTCGAATTCTAGTTCGGCCCCCTCCTTGGTGAACCTATCTGCGAGCGATTCCCCGAACTCCATGGAAGAACTCATCGCTTCCTCCCATTTGTCGAGATCTTCCGAATCCGTGGGTCTGTTCTTGGGCGAGTCCGCGTCTACAGGGGCGCGTACGAAAATCGAATCGGTATCTGAGTAGACCACGCTGTGACCCTCGTCCTCTACCTTGGAGATGATCGATTTGATGTTGTAACGAGCCCATTCGGTTATACTGGCGCCAAGGCTTGGATGTGTGAAGCGATAGAAGTTCGAAGCGAACACGCCGTAGAAGGAGTTCATGAGTATCTTGACGGCATACTGTAACTGGTCCTGTAGGAAGGCCTCCTCCTCGTCCCCTTCCTCGTTCGCCTTCTTGAGAGCGGCCTTGTGACCGTCTCTGCTCTGCATTAGGTCATCAAGAAGCTGAGGGACCAAACCAAGCCGATCCTCTTTGGATAGGTATCGGGTGCTCGTGGTGGGAGAAACACTGTGAGACTCATCCTCGCTATCGTCCTTGACTAGAGTCGTCGAGCAGATGTTGTTTGAGATCATTATCGAGGGGTACATCGACTTGAAGTCGAGCACGACCACCCATGGTTCGACGCCGGGATCTACCTCATGCACGTATCCCCCGGCTATCTTGCCCTGTTTTCTCGGTCCCTGGTTAGTATTGGGTACAGCGACCCCCTCTCTGTCTGCCAGGCGTATCACTAGCGAGTCGATCCATCGGCTTGTCGTGCTAGTCGCTGCTATGTCTACTGTAGTCAGTGATACTGAGGCTAGTGCCTCCTTCCTGGCTATTGACTTCAGATTGTCAAGTATATCCAGAGGCAGTACGGTGTCCCTGACACAGTACTCCAGGACCTCGTCCGGTCTCGCGGCCCACTCCTCGTCCATCTTGCTCGCATCGATGTCCATCTTGTGCATCTCGTCGTCATCGGGCCACAGAAGTTTGGAGACGTACTTGAGGGACTCTCGCTGTGGCCTAAGGGTCTGTCTGGCCTGCCACCAAGCATCGAGAGGTATTCTTCCTTTGATGGTCCAAACTCGGTTCTGCTCCCTATTGGGAAATATTCTGCCAGGCCTTCTCCAGCCTTTCTTTATCTCGCTCTCAGACATAGGCACTCTGCCCCAACCGAGAAGTGGCGCCCGATCACTTTCAGAGTTCGGGGAGATGTCTTCCGATCTCTCCTCCATCCTTGGCAGGTCGAAGTTGTCGATGTTGTAGCCGGTGATGAAGTCTGGATCCTCAGTCCTGACAACCTCTGTCAGCTTCTCAAGAATTTCAGTCTCGGCTCCGGTTATCGGGTACTCGGTCCTCTGACCCCCCCTATCTACGATGGCCGCCGCACAGAGTATGGTGTTGTCAGATATGCTGGTCTCCAGATCGAATGAGAGTGTGACGAATGGAGCGGGAAAGGGATCAGACCGCTCAAGGCCAGCGATGTCGCAGGAGACTACCATGTCGAGAGGATATAGGCCGGAACCTCCGACTGCCGCGATCCTACTCCGTGCAAGATCTCTGTCTGTTGTCTCGGGCGTCTTCGCCTCTTCGGGTGCTCGGTCGCCCGCCCAGAGGACGTCCCCCTTCATTCGGACGTGTGGCCCTAGGTCCAGATCTAGCAATAGCCTCTGCACGAACAGTATGTCTGCGCTGGTGACGGTCCATCCAAGTCCTGAGAGAGCCTTCCTAACGCCACGCACCTTGGTGGTGTCCCTCACGAATACTCTGTAGTGAGGCCTAATCTTGCCGTCTCTAGTGGAGAGTTTCATCCCACTTGGCTCAGGATCGCTGCGAACGTCCTTGGTATCGGACACCTTTTCCAAGGACAAATTAGCTGTCGTATCCGACTCGTCAGTAGAGGGGTCAGATATCTCGACATAGGGATTGAGGCCGTTCACAAGTAGCAAAGTCGAGTGACCTGCTCTGGACCTGCACCAGAGCTCTATCACGGTCTTCGGACCTCCTTCGTCTTGCCATGCACGATTGTCTCCTGAGACTATGCAGACATCCTCATCCCATTGCATTAGTTCACCCATCCACCTGCCAAGGCTGTTGCTTTACCCCACGTCATCGTGAGGGGCCATAACCATGCCGGGGGGTCCTCAGCGGAACCGTTGAAAGCCGAGGCGTTCCCCTCTGCAATAATTGGGGTGCGGGGAATGAATGAGGACACTGGGCCAGAGATAGACTGGGACTCACTCACTTTCAGTTTCACTCAAACTGATCGCATGTACATAGCGACATGCAAGCAAGGGGAAGAGTGGGGTAAAGGTACTATGCAGGACTTCCAGAATCTGAGCCTTTCTCCAGCCGCTGGCGTGATCAACTACGGACAGGGTCTATTCGAGGGAATGAAGGCACAGTATGCGGAGGATGGGAGTGTAGTCCTTTTCCGGCCGAGCGATAATGCGAGGAGATCACGAGAGGGTGCTCGAAGGCTGGGAATGCCACCAGTTCCAGAGGATATGTTCCTTGATGCGGTCAAGAGGACCGTGAGGGAGAACATCAGATGGGTCCCACCTATGGGCAAGGGGGCCTTGTACGTCAGGCCGCTGCTCTTCGGTAGCGGCGCAATTCTAGGTGTAGCTCCAGCTCCAGAGTTCACATTCCTTGTCTACGTCTCCCCCGTGGGGCCCTACTTCAAGGGAGGGATTACTCCCACTTCGCTAAGAGTATCCGATGAGTTCCACCGAGCCGCACCAGGGGGTTCAGGCGGGGTCAAGGCGATTGGAAACTACGCACCAGGAATGGTTCCCTCAAAGATGGCCAAGAAGGAGGGCTACTCGGAGATAATTTACCTAGATGCCGTCAATCACAGGTACATAGAGGAGGTCGGAGCTGCCAATTTCTTCTGCGTCAAGGATGGAGTCATATCCACGCCAGAGCTGACTGGGACAATCCTTCCGGGCGTAACGAGGGCATCCGTCATGGAACTCGCGGAGTCAAGGGGCTACGAGGTTAGGGAGGAGAAGGTCGATGTCGATAACGCACTTGACGCAGACGAGTGCTTCTGCGTCGGAACAGCAGCGGTAATCTCCGCAATTGGAACCATAGAGCACGGAGACCGGGTGGTAGAGTACTGTGGAGGGGACGTTGGCCCGGTAGCCATGGAGATGTACGATGCCCTGACAGCAATCCAGCAAAGGCGCGCACCAGACGAGTTCGGTTGGACCGTCTCAGTGGAATAGGTCAGTTGGACCTACCCCCTCAGAACCATTCCTCTAGAATTTGGCAGAGAAGGGACGAAGCCCCACTTCTCGTAGAACCCATCAACGTCTGCCATGAGATTGATGTATGCCTGAGGAGGTGCCTCCCTGTGCAAGTATTCCATCAGAGAATTCATGATCATCGTGCCCCCTCCCTTTCCTTGGAACTCCTCGATTACCAGCATATCGCAGATCACGAAAATAGTCCCTCCGTCTCCTATTACTCTGCCCATACCAACGATGGCATTGGAATCCTCTAGCCGCAGAAGCACAGAGAAAAGCTCCTGTCCCAGGCCTTTCGTCGCACCCTCCAGCGAACGTGGCCGCATACCCGCTCTAATCCTGAGGCTTAGGAACTCCCCGACATCCGGAATCCCCTCTTCCACCTTGAACAATCCCTCACTTCCGACCGAACTTCTTCTTCCTTTGCCCGCTCTTGCGGTGCTTGAACGACTTTCGCTGAGCACGCCCCCTTCGATCCCCCTTGGCAGGGCCCCTCGTTGCATCCTTGCCCTGCTCTTTAGCATCCTTGGATCTCTTCCTGAGAGCAGTTCCGATTGACTTCAACACCCCTTCTTTGCTGTTAGTGCCAGTAACTTCGAAGACGTGCTTAGGAGGCATTACTAGCCTGCCTTCCTTTGCATATGGTCTGGAGGGGTGACTAGCCTCGGGCTCCTGCCTCATCTTCCTGATCCCGGCACTGCGGGCAGCCCATACCACTGATTCCAGGGTCGGCTTTGGAATGCTGGCTTCCTTCGGGACCCTTCGTCCGTCTGAACGGCTAAGCCTAGAGTCGAAGTATCCGGTCCACAGGGTCATCTCCTCCTTTGCCGCCATGCTATCGCCCTATCCCTGAGTGATGTGTGACTTGAGGGCTTCGTGCCTATTCTTCCACGAGCACACCGCTAACTACGCCATGCATACCGGGTCTGCTTGTCACCCTGACCATGCCTTTGTCAGTTTCCAGAACCGCTCCCTTGGTCACGATGTTCCTTCTCACGTAGTTGGGATCCGCGTCATTTCCGACTACATTCTTTACAGTGGCTCTGACAGTCTTGCCATCCTTGGTGTTGACGTTGACCTGGTTTACTGAGAGTGTTCTAACAGTCTGTGAGCCCGCCCTCTTTCGGTAGTTCTTGCGGGCGTCAGTCTCTCCCACGTAAGCTAGTTGCTCTTCGCTGGCGACCTCTGTCCTGCGCTTGCCTCTGTATCGGTTCGGTCTCTTGAGACGTCCGCCCGTGGGCTTCCTGCGTGAAATGCCGTGCCACTTCGCCATGCGTCCCGCCGACCTGCCTGCCTTATTTCAAACGATTGGAAGTCGAGATTTCTACTTCCAATGCTCACCTAGGTCTGAAGCAGCAGACTCAATTGCTTCTGCGAGCTCTGCGTAGTTCATAGCTACAGGGAATTGCGGGAACTCATCAATCACATTATCTGGGGGCCTGAATAGGATTCCCGCACTCGCAGTTGATAGCATGGTGGTGTCGTTGTAGGAATCGCCAGCGGCGATTACGTGGTAGTTCATACTCATCAGAGACTCCACTGTCTTGCGCTTGTGATCCTCATACCTAATCTCCCAGTCCTCAATCCTCCCACTATCGTCGATAACCAAAGTGTGACACAATAGGGTGGGATGCCCCAACTTTGCCATCATAGGTTTGGCAAACTGAGAGAATGTGTCTGAGAGAATCAGAGTGGGCCATCTAGACTCCAGTGATTGGAGAAACTCGAGAGCCCCATCCATAGGGTCCATGGAGTCGATAGTGGAGGTGATGTCTCCTATCTTGATGTCATTCTGATCGAGGATTCCCAGTCTGTAACTCATCAGGCGATCGTAGTCCGGCTCGTCCCTGGTAGTCCTCCTGAGTGCCTCTATCCCTGTTCTTTCAGCGACATTGATCCAAATCTCTGGTATCAGTACGCCCTCGAGGTCAAGGCACACGGCAAGCATCGAGCACCGCTGAGGGCTCTGCGCTTCAAGTGTGCGCTTTCGGCATGTTCTTGCGCCTCCCTGCATGTGAGCAATCATGGTGGACAAGAGGCTCAGGAGGAGGACTCCGGTCAGGATCAAGCAGATCAGGGGCGTTGCAGATGAGTTGGCATCTTGGATAGGACATGAGGTGAGCCTAGACGGTTTTCTCGAGCAGGCTCATTATCAGGAAACCGATCTTATTTTAGTGGACAGAGTCCCTCTCGCGATGAAGATAGAGGTTGGTGGAAAATTGGGTTGGTTCCCAACTCTGAAGGGGATAACCAAGTGGAATGTCGAGAGCTCATGGGTGGCTGTTGACGGGGGGGCGATACCATTCCTAGAAAACGGGGCCGATTGCATGGGCGCAGGAATACACATCGCAGACCCATCGCTTCAGAAAGGCGATTTCGTATGGATTAGGAACCAGGAGACCGGCGAGCCAATCGCATCAGGGACAGCATTGCACGATGGCGAGGAGATGATGTCTATGACGAAAGGGAAGGCGATCTCCACAATTCATTGGATTGGAGATGACCTCTGGAATCTTGAGACATAGCGTCTCACACATTGATGAGGGATGGTCCTCACGTTCATCCGTGCGAACGGTCTTACTGACCCTAATCCTCTTTGTTTCGATGTCGTCTGTGACTGCCTCATCTGAAGGAGGAGTCAACGAGGAGGCCCCATTAGAGGGGACCGGAGTGGAGAGTGTATTGTACCCCAGTGCCGCATCCGCTGGAGAAATATTCGAAGTTAGCGTATGGCTAAATGGGGAATCAGGGGGGAACGTTACGACAGTAAAATGGGTGACTCAGGTATGCATAAACTCGGGCATCTGCCATCCACCCGAGACACATACAATGAATGGAGAGGGTGATATTTGGGAGGGTGCAATTGTGCCAGAGGAAACAGTCACCTACGTAAACTGGAAGATCGAGATCCAATGGGAGGATGGGAACACCACGAGTATCCCGGAGAACGGATTCGGATGGAAGGTCTGGTCCGATTGCTGGTACGACAATGGGAGTTGGGGGGGTGAGTCGACCGAATGCCAAGAGGGCGACTCGTCTTCTATCCCAGGCTTCGCAACTCCTCTGGCAATCGCCTCCATATCCATGGCGGCATTGATGGTTTGGCGTGAGTGAGAGCGAAATGGCGATTGACGAAGAGGGGCCAGGCTTCATTGACTTGGAGTTCATCGAGATCGACAGCGAAACCATGCTTTCCAGGGCCCGTTCATTCTACGAGCAGATGGATCGTCGGAGGACTACTCGGCACTTCTCTAATCGGGATGTACCTCGTGAATTGATTGAACTCGCAATCAAGACAGCAAGCACTGCTCCCTCCGGGGCCCATCTCCAGCCTTGGACATTCGTGGCAATCTCGAACAAGGAGTTGAAGGCGTTAATCAGGCAGGAGGCGGAGAAGGAAGAGGCTAGGTTCTACGAGGAAAGGATCCCAGATGAGTGGGAGGAAGTACTGGCACCACTTGGTACTGATAAGGTGAAGGAACACATCACCGAAGCCCCATGGGTCATTGTTCTGTTCAGACACTCGAAGAGGCAAAGAGAGGGTGGCTTCGCGCCCACATACTACTCACAGGAGTCTTGTGGAATCGCAGCCGGCCTGTTCATCTCAGCAGTTCACAACATGGGCCTGGCGACGCTCACCCACACGCCCTCTCCGATGGGATTCCTTCGAAAAATCCTCCAGAGGCCAAAGCACGAGCACGCAATGCTCCTTCTCCCAGTCGGCTACCCTGCCGAGGGGGCGCAAGTTCCCGACTTATCGAGAAAGGCGTTGGGTGAGGTCTCGGATTTCCGAGATTGATTAAGTATCGCACAGATTCCCGATTACCCATGAAGAGTACCAGAAAGAACGCCTTGGCGATTCTACTAGCCCTGCTGATGACTGCCTCTGCCCTATCGGGTTGCTCCGGGACAGATGACGATGTGGTCGATGAGCCCACAGATCTCGAGGATTGGAACGTTTTCCTGGTCCAGAGCGCGTCCGATCTTCCCTCATGTGATTCCGAAACCGAGGGCAGACTCTACTATGTCTCCTCTGAGCCGGGATTCCAAGCATGCTCGACCGGATCGTGGCAGTCGATTGACCTAACTGGCCCAGCGGGGGCAGACGGAGAAGCAGGCCCGGCTGGACCAGCGGGACCAGCGGGGGCAGACGGAGAAGCAGGCCCGTCTGGGGTTCCAGGTGAAGATGGGACCTCGTTCTCAATTATCGGAACTGTGGAGGAAACTTCCGACCTCGGAGAGATATACATCGGCGACTCTGGGGACGCTTTCATGGTAAACTCAACAGTTCACATCCATGTATGGAGTGGATCAGAATGGATTGATCTAGGCAATATCTCAGGTCCAACTGGACCTTCTGGCCCACAGGGTCCTCCCGGAGCAGATGGTACTGCGGGCTCGGCGGGTGCCGACGGCGAGACGGGTCCGACCGGACCAGAAGGTCCCGCCGGAGAGGACGGGCCCGCTGGCTCCATGCCTGTGGTGATGGAGATGGACGTCACAGTCTCAAGCATGAAGTTCTACGTCGACTCAATCCTGCAGGCGGACATTACTCTCTACAGGGGGTTCACATACACATTCGATCAGTCTGCTTCTAGCAACTCCGTCCATCCATTTAGGCTGTCTACGACCAGCGATGGGACACACTCAGGGGGAAGCCAGTACACTGATGGGGTGACATACACGGGAAGTCAGGGTTCGAATGGCCTGCTAACATTCACAGTTCCTTTGGATGCTCCTGACACACTATACTACTATTGTCAGAACCATGGAAACATGGGGGGAGAGATATCTATCCAATCCCTAGGAAGCGTCTCGTGAGTTCTAACCTTGTTGTGACGATTCTTCGGGAGGGGCGGCAAACACCAATGCCACCCCCGAACCAACGATTAGCAGTCCACCCGCCCAATCCGCAGGATCGAGAGTCTCTCCGAAAATCGCAAATCCGTAGAAAGTAGCCACTATTACAGTCAGGTAGGAGAAGGCGCTGACCCATGCAGCATTCGCTTTGTGGTACGCCATCGTGATGCCGATCTGACCCCCTCCCGCCCCGATACCAACTCCAATCAGGGAAGCGATCGTTGTGGAATCTAGTGATGGGATGTCGGGGGCTGCTTGGATGATGCTTCCACAAACTGAGAAGGCTGCGAACCAGAACACTACAGTTGCAGGAGAATCAGTCTTCCTTAGCTCTCTGACGTACATGTACGCCAGAGCGGCAAAGAATCCTGAGCCCAATGCCAAGAGTGCGTCAGGCTCTATGCTACCCAACTCGGGTGAGATAATCAGGATTATCCCGACAAATGCAGTAAGTACGAGCATGGCAACTCCGGACGAGACCCGCTCGGCCAGTACCCTCCCCGAAAGTAGCGCTACGAAAAGCGGGCCTGTGTACTGCAGCGTGACGGCCTGGCCTATGGGGATCCTACCGAGGGCAGTGAAGTAGAGAATCATCGCCAGGAGTCCCACTGAGCATCTGAGTAGCATTGTCTTCCTGTCATTGACTCTCAAACTAATCCCCCGGGTCGCTGCGAAAGCGGCAACAGCGAACGCAATCACCGCAGATCTGACCATGATTATCATCCACACGTCAGCATGTTCGCTCGTCCACTTCACCAACGCATTCATGGTCCCAAAGCAGACGCTACCGAAAATCATCCAGAGTACAGCTACCCTCGGTGAGTCTGGCATCTCCTCCTCGGTAACGAACGAGGAAAGGTCCGGTCCTTCCGTACTGGAGTATATCTCGTCTAGTCCTCGGCCCAATCCGCCCTTTGCCATCTTATTACAGACCCCAACGACGTTGCAATTCTGTAGTAATTTCCTGGTAGTCCTTGCCTCCGGCACTGGCGGGGTCGTGTAGGTGGATCGGTACACCGTGGCTTGGTGCTTCGGCCAATCTCACGTTCCTCCTGATAGCTGGTCTGACAACTAAGTCGGGGAAGTTTTCCAGAACCTCGCCTGCAACCTGTTTGTTCAGAAGTGTCTGCGAGTGCATTGTCAGGAGGACTCCATCCACACCCAATCTATCGTTCAGCAGGCTCCTTACCTCCCTAATTGTTCCAGCCAATAGGGCCAATCCCTCCAATGCGAAGTATTCCGTCTGAACCGGGACAAGTATCCCATCGGAAGCCACCAATGCGTTGATCGTCACAAGTCCTAGCGAGGGAGGCGTGTCGATTAGTACGAGGTCGTAATGAGCGAGCAAGGGTTCGAGTGCTTCCTTCATCCTCTTTTCTCTCCCGAGTTGTCTCATCATCTCCTGCTCCAATCCAATCAGACTCTTGTCCCCGACTATGATGTGCAGATTATCCACTGCTGTAGCGTGTCTGGAGTCGATTGCAGTCTCCGGGTTTAGAATCAGGTCTCGTGTAGTCGTCCTCACTCTGCTCTTATCCACACCTAGTCCAGTTGCACAGTTTCCTTGGGAATCGGAGTCAATCACAAGTACACGTAAACCCCTCAGTGCAAGTTGAGATGCGATGTTGATGACTGTAGTCGTCTTCCCAACCCCTCCCTTCTGGTTGATTACGGTGACTACCCTTGCCCTTCCTTCTGGAGTTGGTAATGAAAGAGGCAACTCCATCGGGCTTCGTGACCTTTTTGCTCTGATCTCCTCGTTCGAATCGAGAGGCTGTTCTAGGACTTCGTCTTCCTCCTCTACGAATTCAACGTCGATAATCAACGGCGCATCACCTACTTCCGGCAGTTCTTCGTCGCCTTCCGAGGAGTTCATCTTAGGCAACGGCGCTAGAAGCCGTGTTGAACATGACGCTTGCTTTGGGGATGTAAATGCATGTTTGCTTTACCCCGTGGAACGGTCGATGAGATACCAGAGCACCATCTCACCTGTCTCGGCATCCATAGCCAGGTCTAGTGACTTATCTCTCCCGTTTTCCTCCCAATCCCTAGTTGCGGTCATTGTCACTTTCCCATCTCCAAGATCTCCGGGAAGGAAGCTTAGGATTTCATTGTCCTCTGTGACAGAAAGCCTGTACCCGACCTCTGCTTCTGGGTTCCATGAGTTCCCCGATTGCATGAACTGTGATAGGTCTGGATATCGATCGGCACTGAGGATTCGTTGTTCCAACAGGGACATCGTCTGGGTACTTGGGATCGAGTCGCGGTTCCATGAAACATCGCCGCTGTCGTATGAGCCAGAAGAGATGATCTCGCAACCGTCTGGAGATCCACGTAGAACCAGCCAGCCAGCATCATCGTCTTCATCCACCCATGACATATTCCACTCGCCTTCCCCAGTGGGTTTGGACCACGACGTCTTCCAGATGTATCCACCAGAGTCCAGGGCCATTGTTGCCTGGTTGTTAGGGTAGCTTGACTTCAGACATGTAACTGCCTCTTCGAGGTCGAATTGTCTGATTTCAGACTCGTCCCACATGGAATCAACCCAGTTTCTCTTAGTGGAGGTCACCGGCCTGTCCTCTCCGTCCCCCGGGCTTCCAAAGTAGTCCCGACCCCAGTCTATTGGGTTGCTCCCAGAGGAAGAATCAGTCCGAGAGAATGTCGTGGAAATGGCGAGCGTGCCTTGAGGCAGGATCTCATCAGACAGTGAACTGACCAAGAAATCGCAGTCTTTCGTCTGCAGGTCCTTGTCTAAGAGGATATCAGAAACTTGCTTCACAGGCCATGAACTCCCACTTTGGACGTAGATTTGTATCGTAGCATGGCCATAGCACCTTCCGATTTCTTCGTGTTCTAGTAAAACTGGATAGACGAGTCCGTGAGTTTCGTCTCTGAACTCTTTCTTTACCTCCCAGTTCCAGTCCGAGTTCCAATTAATATCCGGGTCTGAGGATCTTGCCCCCTCTTTGATGACAGTATCACCAAAGAACCCGTGGAGTTCTATCGGGGTCATAGGGAAAGATAGGGTCGGGAGAAGTGCAGCCAATCCTCCCAGCCCTCCCGAATCATAGGTCACTGCTCTGAGGTTCGTAGTGACGGAGTCGACGTCGCTGAAAGAGACCGAAGTATGGGTCCTCTTGACCTCTGTCTTCTCAATCTCAACCCAACTGGTCGAATCTATCGACAGATCGTTGCCGGACATTACCCACCTGATGTTCCCACAATCGGTTTCAGCCTCATCCCTCCAGGTCCTCCCCTCGAAGTCAACATCAAGATCCATGCTAATACTCTTCTCAGCCGATAGGAAACCAGTCCTCCCAAGGCTATCGGTAGTTTCTACGGCTCCCGATTCGGGGCCATCCGTTACCAGGACAGTCCCCATCCCATCCAGCTCCATCGAGAACTCCCCACAGGCAGGATCTAGGATGCCTCCCGACGAGTCTCTAACTATGCTGAGCATCTCCTCACCATTGATGCTGATTCTAGAATCGATTATCTGGAAGTCCATGCTCTCCCCGTATCTCAGTTTTGATGCTGTGAAACCGGAACTCCTCTGGAGGAAAACCGTAGTAGCGGCACCGACCAGGATTGTTACTAGTAGGACTGCTACGACGGCCTTCCATCTGTTCTCCAAAGAGGAAAGGGTCGGCATCGAGATAACCAATGATGGTTGATCGTCTTCAGCGAGGATTACCGGTTCTAGTGTGACCTGTTCTTCCTCAGGCTCGGGAGTGACGATCTCGGCCTCTACGATCTCGGCCTCTACGAAATCTTCGATTCTGGATAGGACCTCATCCACCTTCTCTTGGGTATCTGGAGGATCATCATCAACCACTAGGGCATCCTCTCCCCAAGATCCCTCTTCAGGATCCTCAGGGGAGTCATCGACAATTCCAGCATCTTCGAGAATCCTATCGACCAGTACCGATTTCTTGCCCGACACTAGGAGCCCTCTCTCCTTGCAAATTTCCCTTAGTCTCGCCACTGTGTTTGAGGTAAGCGACTCTCGGTCAATTGAAACGTCTTCGGGCATGCTCTGTTACTCAGTCCGGCCCTGAGGCTTTCAATCTCTCCGACTTCGTGAGCACCGGAGAGCATACTCCTAGTGCTGCCATGAGTTCCCGAGGGAAAGGGTTGAAGACGCCCTTTTGGGCGGCGCAGACCATGGAGCCTAGGCTTGTTATCCTCTCGAGAGGACCCGAGCTGTACAGCACGAGGAGGCTTGCGACTGAGGCGGAGAAGTCCGGATGGATGGTTGACATTATCGATCCATTGGCATTAACCATAGTGGTAGATGAGGGTGGAGGCAGAGTTTTCCACAAGGGTTGGCCTGTAGAATGTGAAGCAGTCCTGCCGAGGATTGGTTACTCAATCACGAGGAGAGGCGTTGCCATAGTGAGACAGTTTGAGCAATCTGGAGTAATCGTTCTAAATTCGAGCCAGGGAATTCTCAGGAGTAGGGACAAGCTAGTTGCGTGCCAAATGATGGCCGAGGCCAGAGTACCTGTCCCAATCACTGCCCACGTCGGGGCATGGGAAGACACGGATCGTGCTGTTAGAAGAGTCGGAGGTGCTCCTTGCGTGGTCAAGTCCACCGAGGGAACCCATGGTTCAGGTGTCTTCTTGGTTAATTCGGCACAGCAAGCAAGGCAACTAGTCTTCCAGATGCTTGAGAGGGGTATGAGGCCATTGGTACAGGAATACGTCAAGGAATCCCATGGTAGCGACGTCCGAGCCCTTGTCGTTGGTGGAGAGGTTGTTGCTTCAATGCGTAGGAAGGCCCATGGCAGCGAATTCCGTTCCAACTTTCACCTCGGTGGCTCAGTTAGCAATGTAGACCTGTCAGAGCAGCAGAGAGAGATCGCTATTCGCTCCACAGAAACACTGGGGCTCGAGTTGGCTGGTGTCGATATGCTGGAGTCCGATCGAGGACCTCTGGTCTTAGAGGTCAACTCCAGCCCAGGGCTGGAAGGGATCGAGGGAGCGACCAAGATCAACGTAGCAGCTAAGGTTGCAGCACGAATGACCAAACTGTACGAGGACGTCCTAGACGATTCGAGCGAGCCCAAAGAGAACCATGGTTCCAACGAAAGCCAATCTGAGCGGGCCTTCTGAGTACTTCGGCAAAAAACTAGCCGCTCGCTAACCCGCTCCAACCACTCGATACTCGGAGAAGCATTCAAGTCTCGATACGGGTCGTTGCCTTCGTCCTACGGGACAGGGATGCACACGTCGTTCGCGACGGGAGGCGAGATGGGTTGACTGGAGAAGGGAACCGGAAAGAGATCGACAGACCGCTTAGCGGAAAGTTTGGCAGGCGATTCGATTCGACTGAGATTGGCCTCGAAGACTCGCTCCCATCCAGATTGAATAGACTAGCCGAACTGAAATGGCACGATTGCTGGTTGCAGCAATTACGCTCTGAGAAGAAGAGCGCACACACCATTAGGGCATACGATGTTGCGGCGCGTTCATTCTCCACCACTTCCCTCCCCGGCGAAGGCGATTTGGTTTGGGAGAAAACGTCTTCCATCCCCGTCAGATCTTTCCACCAATTTGTGGATCCTAACAATGGGAGAATGGATGCGTGGATGAATGGCATGGGGGAGTTGAAACCCTCAACGATCAACGCAAAAATCGCTGCTCTAACCCATTTACTGAAGTGGCTCGGTCACACTGTTCCAGATTGGATTCAACGCCCATCAAGGAGTCGCTCACTCCCAAAGACCCTCGGTAGGAGGGAGCTGACCAGACTCAAGAAAGCCGTAAGCGAGTCCGAGGATCCCCTGGCCATGCCAGTTTCCACTCTTATGCTGGACACCGGTCTGAGGGTCTCAGAGCTCTGCGCACTCGACATCGATGACATCGACAAGGAGGACCTGTCCGCACTAGTGATAGGAGGAAAGGGAGAGAAGGACCGCACGGTTCTGTTCACTCAGTCCTCTGTAGAGGTTCTGGAATCATGGGAGCCAATTAGGGAAAGAAGGCTCAGAGATGCTGACGATGGCGGACTAAGAGCCGTGTTCGTCTCGAGCAGAGGGAGGAGGATCAACCCTCGTTCGATCCAGAAAATGATGGACAGACTTGCCGATGCAGCTGACATCCCAAAGAGTCGCTTGAGCCCCCATACGCTTAGGCACACGTTCGCAACTGGACTATTGGAGAGGGGGGCAGACCTTGTCACCATTCAGAGGCTCTTGGGCCATTCGAGCATAGCAACCACCAGAGTATACCTCGAGATAGGGGATCAGACACTCAGGGAGATATACCACAGAGCTCAGCGGAATCCCGCTGCTCTCCGGGATTCTCAAGTCGGGGAAGGGGAGCAGGATACTCCTGCTGAGTTGATCGAGCAGAAGGTCGAGAGTGCGTGACCAAGCTCTAGTCCGAGAAGTTCACATTCCAACCATATTCGTCTAAGTGGAACCAGTTGACGATGAACTCATCTTCCTTGTATGCGAACCATGCTCGAGTCGGTACGACACTAGTGTAACGCTCATGCTGAACTCGTTTTATCGTATCAGATATCTCCGAGTCAAGATATCTGAAACCCTCCCAAAGCCTGCCCTTCTTGATGAGGAACTTCTGGCTAGATGGCTGCTCCTTGAAATGCATCCCCCTCCAGAGAAAATATGGCCACCCATCGGGGTCTTCCAACTCAGATATCTTTCCGAAAGAACCTCTCCTAGATGGCCTACTATCCACTAGGTGGCTGACGATAGGGAGTTCTGATCCGTCCCTCCCTAATCTTAGGATAATGTAGGCGCAGGTGTGGTAGGGAGAATGTGGAAAACCATCCTTCGGCAGCATCAGGGGGCGAATGGCACTGAAGTCGATCTCCTGAAATTCGGAAGTTAGCCTGACGTATTCACGAACACTCTCCTTCCCGCCACTATGGAGTACCTCGATTTCCCCGAACTGACTAATCCAATCCTCGTCGGCCTTTATCTCAAGAATGGCATTATCCAGAGGCCAATCCCAGAATGTCATTGACCTCTCCTTCTGAACCGGTTCGCTAACTCCAGAGAGATTCGAGCTCACACTGCCATCGAATGAACTCATGAGTCCGGAGCTGATTCGGGCGATGATTGGAGTTCCAGCATTCCTGACTTCAATATCCGCTTCCAGTTGCATTGGAGACTTGAGCCTCTCACTATCAAATCCGAAAACTATGGAGAACTTGTTCGGCTTGGCGAAGAGCTCTTCGCTGGTAATCCTCAGAGCATCGTAGCGCTGCCCCTTCCTCTTGGAGACAATTTCTACGTTTACTAGGGGTACCTCGCCCCCCTCTAGCCCGATAACCTGTGCTGTACATGTCAGATCAGGGAATCTATCCGAGAGGAAGATCTCCTCGAAGAAGAAATCTGCTACATATGGCTCGATCTCTATTGAGTTGTCGCCGACGTCGACGATGCACTTTATCCGCCCTAGATTCTTTCCTGAATCATTAGGCACCGATGAATTACCCATCGGTTCGGGGTGGGGCTGTGAGTCTTGAATCTCACCTTCTCGCCGGATTCTTCTTGTTGGTTCTCTTTGTCACCGAGTCAGGCCCCTTCCACTGCCTATTCGCCCCTTCCTGATACCCTGGGTGACCCTCGATGGGGCAGTGCTTACCGGCCCTGCACCTGCTGCAATTGTCGGAGGGCGGCCTCTCAACCACCTTCTGCAGCTTCCCGTACTTCCGGCGTGGCATACATTTGTTCTGGAATGGAAGGGACTTAGCGATTGCCATACACGGAACGTTGAACCATTCGTGCTAGTTGTCGGGTTCATGCGAGAAGAGGATGGTGGCATTTCCGAGCCAGTGGGGGTACATCCACAGCGCTCAGTCCTTTACGCACAGGTGGCTAGTTCTGATCCGAGAATGGCCTTCGACGAAGATGGGGGCATGCATCAGTTCGGTACCAGAGGCTCATTTGGCAAGGTGTACCTAGGGGATGTTGCAAGGGCAGCCCTACGATCTCTCGGATCCCACGATCCGCCGATATTCACCCGTATGCCAAGAGTTGACGAGCAGAATTGGGAACTATCCTGTGAAACAGAAGAGGTCAAGATGACTATTTCCAGCAGTCACTACTGGGGATTCGGCCTTTTCGCTAGGTGTTTCCTAAACCGGATTGTCATCGATGGCTCCCTCCAGACCAGAGCTAGATGTGCAATGGACATTGTTTCCTCATTGGGCAGGAACCCTTGGGAACCCTTCCGGGTAAAGGCTTTCGAGAGAGCCACATCAGGCTTGATGACGAATCATACCTCCAGCTGGGATGATCTGATTTCACTGGCGAGGGAGAGCATGAGCGACGATATTGCCAGGCTTCAGGCTTCTGTTCATCGAATGAGGGGGGTGGATGAAGCGGGAGATTCCCATCTCGATTCCGCCGATGATGCTCTGGATCGTGCAAGAGAGGCACTGGCCGACAAAAACGCACCCGCCGTCGACAGAGCGCTTAGCAGAGCTTCCAGCGCAATCGTAAGAGCCGATCCTAATTCCGACTTGGGGAGTATGGAGAGAGAACTCCTAGGCGATTAGAGTCCCAGAGTGTCCCACATCCACTTCCAGACGTTGTTCTCGGGACTTGGTTCGTTGGCCAGGTAAACGACTATGCTGAAGACTACGCAGACGAAGTAGACCGTGCCCTTGGAGATCTGAATCGCATCCTCAGACTCCTCGTCGAAGTACCTAATCAGACCTGCAGCCTGCTGAATGCCACTGCCCTTCTTCTCCTTAGCCATCTGAGCACCGCACCTACAATCCCTATTTCAAGTCCACGAGAGTGCAAATCTAAGGTTCGAGAGTCTCAATGAGGACGCAACC
>Ga0066836_10000496_pt1 | contig 19007 bp, 13 predicted proteins | sample ETNtaG_18_FD_71568 | JGI IMG/M metagenome (GOLD analysis project Ga0066836, IMG submission 71568) | Marine microbial and viral communities from oxygen minimum zone, Eastern Pacific Ocean - ETNP201302SV91 | ecosystem: Environmental > Aquatic > Marine > Oceanic | place: Pacific Ocean: Eastern... | reverse complement strand
GTTCAGAAAATCTTTGAGAGATCTCTATACTGGTGAAAAACTTTCAATTACTGCATTACCATTTATTATAAGAGCTTTAGTAAAAGCTTTAAAAGATTATCCAAATTTTAATTCTTCATTGGATTTAAAAAAAGAAAAAGTTATATATAAAAAATATTTTCACATAGGGGTAGCAATGGACACGCCTCATGGCTTGATGGTTCCCAAGATTAGAGATGCAGACAAAAAAGATATAACTGAGCTAGGAAAAGAGCTAAAAAAAATCGCTAAACTCTGCAAGGATCTAAAAATTGATAAAAAAGAATTTTTTGGTGGGTCAATGACAATTTCAAGCTTAGGTGGAATTGGAGGTAGTTTTTTTACACCAATTATTAATCAGCCTGAAGTAGCTATTTTGGGCATTGGAAGAGCAACAACCAAACAAGTTTTTGTGGATAATAAATATGAAAATAAAATAATGCTTCCTTTATCTTTATCCTATGATCATAGAGTTATTGACGGCGCTGAAGGAGCACGTTTTTGTGCACACCTAAGAGAAAGTTTAGGAAAAGATTTTGCCTATAAATTAGCGGTGTAGTTCTATTTATGAAAAAAACTATATCGTTTTTTTGCTTAGTTATTTGCACTTTAATCTGGGGTACCACCTTTATAGCGCAAGATTCGGGCATGGATAATATAGGCCCTTTTACTTTTAACAGCGTAAGATTTTATGTTGGTTTTCTAGCAGTAGCACCTTTTGTTTTTTTATTTGAACAAAAAAAAATAAAGCATCAAATTAGCAATAAAACATCCGAATTCATAAAACTTATAATTCCAGTAGGAGTATTTTTGTCTTTGGGATGTATTTTTCAGCAGGTTTCTTTGCTTTATACAGACGTAGCTAATTCTGCCTTTTTTACAATTTTTTATGTACCAATGGTTCCTATTATTGTTTATTTATTATTTTCAGAAAAGTTACATTGGTCAATATGGCCATCTGTGTTTGCATGTGTGTTTGGAGGTTATTTTTTAAGCGATATTAATAATGTTGAAGTTAGATTTGGAGATACATTGGTTTTAATTGGAGCTGTGTTTTGGGCATTACATATTATTTATATTGGAAAAATCATTCAAAAATTTGATCTACCCTTCTTTATTGCTTTATTGCAAAATTTAATAGTAGCAACCTTATCTTTCGTGCTTGTTTTAATATTTGAAGAAGTTAATTTTTCAAAAATTAAATTAGAAACAATAGAAATTTTATATGCAGGAATTTTATCAGGTGGAGCTGCATTTGCTTTACAAATTTTTGGGCAAAAAAATATTTCTGCCGCACCAGCAGCAATCGTTATGTCTCTTGAAGGGGTTGTGGCTGCTATTTCTGCATGGATAATTTTAAGTCAGATATTAGGTATTAATAATATCATTGGATGTTTGCTTATTCTCAGCGGTGTTTTGCTATCTCAGCTAGCACCAATCTATGAAAAAAAATTATAAATAAGCGATAGTTAGTATTATTATAGAAATTATTATTCGGTAAATTACAAATATTTTTAAACTAAATTTTTTGATAAAATTTAAAAAAATTGCAATTGTTAAATATGAGAACATAAATGAAAAAATAACTGCTATAATAGCCAAGAAATTAAGTTCGGAACTTCCTTCTTTGTAAATATTATAAATTCCCAAAATACTTGCTGCAAATAAAGTTGGTATTGATAAAAAAAATGAAATTTTAGCAGAATCATATCTATTAAAACCTAATAATCTTCCCGAAGTAATTGTAATACCCGATCTACTAACTCCAGGAATTAATGCTATTATTTGAAAAAAACCAATGATGATTGCTGATTTATTAGAAAATTTTGTTTCAATACTTTTATTGATTTTTGTTTTGTCACTTAAATAAAGTAAAATTCCAAATAGCAAACTCATCCAACCTATAACCTCAAGGTTTCTTAACTGGTTAATTATTCCAGTTTGATAAAAAATATAGCCCACGGGAATAATTGGGATTGTTCCAACAAATATTTTTATTAAAAAATTTCTATTTTTAATAAAATTAAAAAGATCTTCTCGGAAGTAAGTTATAATTGCGAGAAGAGATCCTAAGTGCAAACATATATCAATTAATAAATTTTGATTAATAAAAGCATAATATTTAGAAACTAAAACTAAATGAGCAACCGAGCTAATTGGAAGAAATTCGGAAATTCCTTGAATGGCTGAAAGAATTAATATTTCTACAGAAGAAAGCATAAACTCATATTATTATTGCATAGCAGGTATGCAATATAAATTACTATTTTGCTTGATTTTTTATAATATAGGTCAATATTTATGTCCTAAAAATGCTTTTAGGCCTATTTATATTGATATAAAATTAGCAAATTAAAAATAGTTATGACAGAAAAAATGCTTAAATTTGTAAAAGTTGGACAACAAAATCCTAACAAAAGGGATGTTAAAAGAAGAATTGACGACTTTAATGAAATTTATGATGAATTTATTAATGAAAAGGCAAAGGAACAGTCAAGCAGATGCTCACAATGCGGCGTGCCATTTTGCCAAGTTCATTGCCCACTTCATAATAATATTCCTGATTGGTTAAAACTTACTGCAGAAAATAGAATCAAAGAAGCTAGTGAACTAGCACATAGTACAAATAATATGCCAGAAGTATGTGGTCGTATTTGTCCTCAAGATCGATTGTGCGAAGGGAATTGTGTAATAGAACAGTCAGGCCATGGAACTGTTACAATTGGTTCAGTAGAAAAATATATTACCGATATTGCTTGGGAAAAAGGTTGGATAAAACCAATTAAAATTTCAAACGAGATCAATCAATCAATTGGAATTATTGGTGCCGGACCTGCGGGTTTGGCTTGTGCAGAAGAATTACGTAAAACAGGATATAAAATAACCATCTACGATCGGTATGACAGACCAGGTGGACTTTTAATTTATGGCATACCTAATTTTAAATTAGAAAAATTTGTAGTTGAAAGAAGAACAAACTTCCTAAAACAAAGTGGAATAAAATTTATTCAAAATATAGAAATTGGAAGAGATATTTCACTTAGCGATTTAAAAGATAAACACGACGCTATTTTAATTGCAACTGGAGTATATAAAGCCAAAGAGATTGATTTGCCTGGAAACAACTTAAATAATATTTTTCCCGCCATGGAGTTTCTTACTGCATCTAACAAGAAGGGTCTTGGAGATAAAGTTGAAAAATTTGATAAAGGAATTCTTAATGCGGAAAATAAGAATGTAGTTGTTATTGGTGGAGGAGATACAGCGATGGACTGTGTAAGAACAGCTGTTAGACAAAATGCAAAGTCAGTAAAATGCCTATATAGAAGAGATAGACAAAATATGCCAGGATCAAACAGAGAGGTATATAATGCAGAAGAGGAAGGTGTTGAGTTTATTTGGCAATCTAATCCAAAAAAATTTATTGGAGTTAAAAAAATTTCATCCATGCTTGTTGAAAAAATGAGACTAGGCGAACCAGATTCATCTGGGAGAAAAAAACCAGAACCAATTAAAGGCGCTGACTTTGAAATAAAAACTGATATTGCAATTAAAGCTTTGGGATTTGATCCCGAAAATCTTCCAAATCTTTTTAAATGTCCAGATCTTCAAGTTTCAAAACTAGGAACAATTAAAATTAATTTAAGTACAATGGAAACTAATTTACAAGGTATTTTTGCTGCCGGGGATATAGTAAGAGGAGCATCACTTGTTGTTTGGGCAATAAGAGATGGAAGAGAAGCAGCAACATCAATAGATAAATATCTAAAAAATAGGCAATTAAAAAAAATTAAGGCAGCATAAATGAAATTATATAATAAAAATTTAAAAAAATTAATAGACGGTAAGGTTTATGAAAAAAGTTTTGAACATGATGCGTGCGGAGTCGGCTTTATTGCATCAACAGAGGGTAAAAAATCACGTAAAGTTATTGAACATGCCATTCAAGCATTAAAGGCTGTGTGGCACCGAGGAGCTGTAGATTCAGATGGCAAAACTGGAGATGGGGCTGGAATTCATTTAGAAATTCCACAGGATTTTTTTATCGAAAGAATAAAAAATGCTGGTAGACAACATAAGGAAGGAACAATTTGTATTGGAATGATGTTTCTTCCTAGAAACGATTACACTTCACAAGAAAAATGTAAAACGATAGTTGAAAATGAATTATTAAGTAAAAATTATTATGTTTACAGATGGAGGCAAGTTCCAGTTAACACTAAAGTTCTTGGATTTAAAGCAGAAAGTAATAGACCGGAAATTGTTCAGGTAATATTTAAATCTAATAATAAAAATTTAAGAGGTGATGAACTTGAAAGAGATTTATACGTTATTAGAAAAAAAATTGAGAAACAATCAAGCTTACTAAAATTGAGAGACTTCTACATATCATCTTTTAGTTGCAGGTCAATTATTTATAAAGGGATGTTTTTGGCTGAAGCTTTATCAGAATTTTATCCTGACTTGCAAGACGCAAGATTTATTTCAAGGTTTGCAATTTTTCATCAAAGATATTCTACCAATACTTTTCCAAGTTGGGATTTAGCCCAACCATTTAGAACACTGGCGCATAATGGAGAGATTAATACAATAAAAGGAAATATTAATTGGATGAAAATTCATGAAAAAGCTATGAGCAGCAAGTTATTTAGGGATATGGAACATTTAAAACCAGTTATAAATGTAGGAAACTCAGATTCAGCTGCACTCGATAATGTTTTTGAACTACTTGTTAGATCAGGAAAATCTGTTCCGCTTACAAAACTTATGCTTATTCCTGATGCTTGGTCAAAAAGAAGGAAAACTGTTTCAAAAGCTCATCAGCAACTATTTAATTTTTTAAATAGTACAATTGAACCATGGGATGGGCCTGCAGCGATTGCGGCCACGGATGGAAAATGGATTATTGCAGCACAGGACAGAAATGGTTTACGACCATTAAGATACACCCTAACTAAAGATAAGTTATTGTTTGCCGGATCAGAAACAGGAATGATACCGTTTTCAAATAAAGAAATTATTTTTAAAGGAAGATTAGGTCCTGGCCAAGCAGTTGCGGTTGATCTCGAGAAAGGCCAAGTTTATGATAGCAAAAGCCTTAAGAACAAAATTTCAAAAGATTACAAAAAATATAATAAACAAATTATAGATTTAGATAAAAGATTTAATATTACTAAAGAAAAATTTCTTTATAAAGGTGAAGAATTAAGAAGACGTCAATTTTTAACAGGAATGACTATTGAAGATTTAGAACTTATCCTGCATCCAATGGTAGAGGAAGCAAAAGAGGCAGTTGGCTCAATGGGAGATGATACTCCAGTAGCTGTATTGTCAGATAGGTATAGACCTTTCTCTCACTTTTTTAGGCAAAATTTTAGTCAAGTGACAAATCCTCCGATTGATTCTTTAAGAGAAAATGAAGTTATGAGTTTAAAGACTCGTTTTGGTAACACAGGCAATATTTTAGATTTTGACAATTTAACCGAGGAAAATATTTATGTTCTTGATAGTCCAGTTTTATCTAATTCACAATTCCAAAAATTTTTCACCTATTTTAAAAAAGATATTAGAGTCTTGGACTGCACTTTTAGCATTAAAGAGAGTTTAAAAGAAAAATTAGATAATTTAAGATTTCAAGCTGAAACAGTAGTACGCGAAGGTGGAAAACATTTAGTTTTAACAGATAAAAATGTTAATGAAAAAAACGCTCCAATACCGATGGCCTTAGCAATTGGAGCAATTAATTCAAGACTTGTAGATTTGGGTATAAGAGGTTTTGCTTCAATTAATGTTCAAACCTCAGAAGCTTTGGATACACACTCTTTTGCGGTTTTATTAGGCGTAGGAGCCACAACAATAAATCCTTATATAGCTTTTGATTCTATATACCAAAGATATGAAAAAAAATTATTTGGTAAAATAAATTTTCAAGAATGTGCTAAACGCTACATAAAGTCAGTAGATAATGGGTTGCTTAAGATAATGTCCAAGATGGGCATTTCAGTTTTGAGTTCTTACAGGGGAGGATGTAATTTTGAAGCAGTTGGTTTGAGTAGATCTGTAGTAGCGGAATACTTCCCTGGAATGATATCAAGAATATCAGGCATAGGTATAGCAGGAATAGAAAAAAAAATAAAAATAATTCATCAAAAAGCTTTTCAAAAAAATGTTTCAATTCTTCCAATAGGTGGAATATATAAATATAGAAAAAATGGAGAAATTCATCAATATCAAGGAAATTTAATTCATACTCTCCAATTGGCAACAACAACTAATTCTTATGAAATTTATAAAAAATATGCAAAAGGAATTTATGATTTATCTATAATAAATTTAAGAGACCTTTTAGAATTTAAAAAATTAAAAAAATCTATCAATATAATAGAAGTTGAGAGCTCAGAAAGTATTAGAAAGAGATTTGGAAGTGGAAGCATGTCACATGGAGCATTGTCAAGCGAGGCCCACGAAACTCTTGCTATCGCAATGAATAGAATGGAAGCCGCTTCTTGTAGCGGAGAAGGAGGGGAAGATTCAAAAAGATTTATAATAAAAGATAATGGAGATAGTTCTAATTCAAAAATAAAACAAATAGCTTCAGCGCGTTTTGGTGTAACAATCGAATATTTAAATAATTGTAGGGAGATTGAAATAAAGATTGCGCAAGGTGCTAAACCAGGAGAAGGAGGGCAGCTTCCAGGATTTAAAGTTTCAAAAGAAATTGCAAAGTTAAGACATTCTACACCGGGAGTAACTTTGATATCACCACCACCCCATCATGATATTTATTCAATAGAGGATTTAGCGCAGCTTATTTATGATCTGAAACAATCAAACCCTAAGGCAAGAGTAGGTGTTAAATTGGTGGCCTCAACTGGCGTTGGAACTATTGCGGCTGGTGTAGCAAAAGCAAAAGCTGATGTAATTTTAATTTCAGGTCATTGCGGAGGAACTGGAGCTAGTCCACAAACTAGTGTTAAGTATGTTGGAATTCCTTGGGAAATGGGACTTACAGAAGTAAATCAAATTTTGACTTTAAATAGTCTTAGACATCAAATTACACTTAGAACTGACGGTGGTATTAAAACAGGTAGAGATGTTGTTATGGCTGCAATGATGGGAGCCGAAGAGTTTGGAATTGGAACAGCTTCTCTGGTAGCCATGGGCTGCATTATGGTGCGTCAATGTCATTCTAACACTTGTCCTGTAGGCATATGTACTCAAGATGAAAATTTGAGAAAAAAATTTACTGGCACTCCAGAAAAAGTAGTTAATTTATTTACTTTTATTGCTCAAGAAGTTAGAGAAATTTTAGCAGATCTAGGCTTTAAAAGTTTAAATGAAATTGTTGGAAGAACAGATCTTTTAAAACAAGTAAGCAGAGGAACTTCTGATTTAGATGATTTAGATTTGAGTCCTCTTTTAGTTCAAGCAGATCCAGGAAAAAATAAAAGACATTCCAATCCCGACTTAATAAATAGAGTACCAGAGACTTTAGACGAAAAAATATATGAGGAAATAAAAAATTTGCTTGGAAAACAAAACAATATTAATTTAAATTTTGAGATAAAAAATACGTATAGGGCCGTAGGTGCAAGATTATCTCATTATATTTATAATAAATTTAAGAATCAAAAAATTGAAAAAAATATTCTCCAAGTAAATTTATTTGGATCGGCAGGCCAATCATTAGGAGCTTTTGGGATTAAAGGTTTGCTATTAAATTTAACTGGTGACGCGAATGATTATGTTGGAAAAGGGCTTTCCGGAGCAAAGATAGTTATTATGCCTCCTCCTGAAAGCAATTTAGTTAGTAATGAAAATACTATTATTGGAAATACAGTGCTCTATGGAGCAACATCGGGAAAATTATTTGCAGCAGGACAATCTGGAGAAAGATTTGCCGTAAGAAATTCTGGTGCTGAGGCTGTAGTAGAAGGTTGTGATTCAAATGGATGTGAATATATGACGGGCGGAACAGTTGTAATCTTGGGCAAAGTTGGAGATAATTTTGGAGCCGGTATGACAGGTGGAATGGCGTTTGTTTACGATAAAAAAAATGAATTTGAAAATTACGTCAATCCAAACTCTATAGTTTGGCAAACACCAGAAACCGATTACTGGATAAACTATTTAAAAAATTTAATTAAAGAACATTTAAATGCAACGAAATCTGAAATAGCAAAAAATATAATAGAAAATTTTGATCAGGAAATAAAAAATTTTAAACAAGTTTGTCCCAAAGAGATGATTGACAAGCTCGCAAATCCTCTCTCTTTAGAAAAAAAATTTCCTAAAGCCATTTAATTCAAGGATATTTTTTTAATGATATGATTTAATTCGTAATTTATTTTCTTCAAGTCCTTTTTTCTAGATAAACTGTGCTTACCTTTTTTAATTATGATTATTTTTCTTTTTGCATTTTTAAGAATTTTGGCTATTTTTTTTGAATAAGAAATAGGGACAACCTCATCTTTTTCACCATGAAATAAAGTAACATAAATTTTTAAATTAATTTTATTGTTTAGAACTTTATTTTTTCTTCCATCAAAAATAAGTTGTTTTGTAATTGGATAAGTAAATTCACCATGATCAAAATTATAAATTTTTTTAGTGATTATAATATTTTTAATTTTTTTACTAAATTTTTTCCACATTAAATTTTCAAGAAATTCTGGAGCCGAACCAATCCCAATAAAACCCTTTATTTTTTTTTTAAAGATTGGAAATAAATTTAAAGCTATCCAGCTTCCCATGCTTGAACCTATAAAAATTAGTTTTTTACTTTTTTTTAATTTAGAATTTATTAATTCTTTCGCTTCTTTTGTCCATCCAGATATGTTTCCTTTAATAAATTTTCCTTCTGATTTTCCATGTCCTGAATATTCAAACTTAAGAAAATTTATATTATTTTTATTGCAAAATTTTCCAATGGATTTTGGCTTTGCACCTATCATATCCGACATGAATCCATGGAAAAAAACTACAGTTATTTCACTATTTCTATTATTAAGTATGTATTTAATTTTTTTATTGTTTCGTGTTATAAAATATTTAGATCTTTTATAGCTCATAACGTATTATATTATTTCAAAAAAATGAAAAAAAAAATCAAAGTTTTACAAGTAATACCAAAGCTAGGATATGGGGGAGCCGAAACAGGCTGTTATGACCTTGGACATTATTTACCAGAAAAAGGGTGGAAGTCTTATATAGCTACAAGCGGGGGAAGCTTGCTTAAATATGTTGACAAAAAAAAGGTAAAAATATTTAAACTTCCAGTGCACTCAAAAAATCCAATTTTGATTTTATTAAATACAATATTACTTTTTTTTATAATAGTTTTTTTCAATATTGATATTGTACATGCCAGGAGTCGAGCTCCAGCTTGGTCATGTTATCTAGCGACAAAACTATCCTTTAGAAAATTTGTTACAACTTTTCATGGCACATATAATTTTAATAATAAAATTAAAAAGTTTTATAATTCAATTATGGTAAGATCCGATCTGGTTATTGCTGGGTCAAATTTTATTTTTTCTCATATTAATGAAAACTATGGTGAATTTTTTTTAAAAAATAAAAGGAAGCTTTTAGTAATTTTTAGAGGGATTAATACAAATTATTATAACCCACAAAAAATCCAACCAATAAAAATAGATAAATTTGCTAAAGAATATAATATAGAAAGAAATAAATTTATCATACTATTGCCTGGCAGATTAACAACCTGGAAAGGTCAAAAAATATTTATAGAGGCAATAAAATTGCTTTCAGAAAAAAATGATATTGCACCTTTCGAAGCAATTATTCTTGGAAGCGACCAGGGAAGAAATGTTTATAAAAAACAACTTTTAGTATTAACACAACAATACAGATTGGGCAGGATTATTAAATTTATTGATCACTGTGAAGAAATGCCAGTTGCGTATGGAATTTCAAATATAATATGTTCATGCTCTATTGAACCCGAGGCTTTCGGAAGAGTTTCTGTAGAGGCGCAATCCATGCAAGTTCCAATTATTGCAAGTAACATAGGCGGCTCAAAAGAAACTATTATTGATGGTAAAACTGGATTTTTATTTAAAAATAAAGACCCAAAATCTTTAGCCGATTCTATCGTTATGATAATGGAAAAAGACTATAGCTCATTAAAATCTATTGGCTTTGAAGGCAGAAAAAATGTATTAAAAAGGTTTGATGTTGATAAAATGTGTCAGACAACCTTTACTGAATATAATAAATTGATAAAGTTATCATAATAAATGCCCAATATAATATTACCAGATGGCAAGAAAATTCCATTTTCAAAAAAAATTGATGGTTTTGAAATAGCAAATAAAATTAGTAAATCTCTTGCAAAAGAAGCTTGCATAATGAGTGTTGATGGAGAATTAAAGGATTTAAATTTTTCTATAGCTAAAGATGTTAGTGTCAGAATTATTACAAAAAAGGATAAAGAAGGATTAGAAGTCATTAGACATGACGCTGCACATGTATTAGCAATGGCAGTACAAGAATTATTTCCAAAAACTCAGGTAACAATAGGACCTGTTATTCAAGATGGTTTTTATTATGATTTTGCCAGAAAAGAACCTTTTACTAATGAAGATTTAAAAAAGATAGAAAATAAAATGATGGAAATAGTTGATCGAGATGATTTAACTAGAAGAGAAGTTTGGGACAGAGATAAAGCTATTAAACATTTCAAAGAAATAGGAGAACATTATAAATCAGAACTGATTCAAGATATTTCAAAAAATGAAGAAATTTCAATTTACCATCATGGAAAATGGCACGATCTTTGTAGAGGTCCTCATCTTTCTTCAACTGGAAAAATTGGAAAAGCTTTTAAGCTAATAAAAGTTTCAGGAGCATATTGGAGAGGAGATTCCAAAAATGAAATGCTGCAAAGAATTTATGGCACATGTTGGAGAAATAAAAAAGAGTTAGAAGAGTATATTTTGAGATTAGAAGAGGCAGAAAAAAGAGATCACAGAAAATTAGGAAAAGAAATGGATTTATTTCATTTTAGGGAAGAAAGTCCAGGTGCTGTATTTTGGCACTATAAAGGTTGGACGTTATTCCAAACTTTAGTGAGTTACATGAGACAAAAACAGAAAAAAGCCGGTTATAAAGAAATTAATACACCTGAAATGTTAGATAAAACTTTATGGGAACAATCAGGACATTGGGAAAAATTTGGTGAAAACATGTTTATATCAGAAACCCCAGATGAAAAAATATTTGCAATTAAGCCAATGAATTGTCCTGGTGGTATACAAGTGTTTAATCAAGGACTTAAAAGTTATAGAGATCTTCCTCTTAAATTATCTGAGTTCGGAAAAGTTCATAGATATGAGCCTTCGGGAGCTTTACATGGTTTGCTAAGAGTAAGAGCTTTTACACAGGACGATGCTCATATTTTTTGCACCGAAGATCAAATTACAGATGAATGTTTGAGTGTAACTAATTTGATTTTAGAAATTTACAAAGATTTAGGTTTTGAAAAAATTTTACTGCAGTTTTCTGATAGACCAGAAAAAAGAGTAGGAGATGATAAGATCTGGGATAAAGCGGAAGATGCATTACTAAAAGCAATCAAGCAAACAAAATTAAAATATGAAATCAATAAAGGAGAAGGAGCTTTTTATGGACCTAAAATTGATTTTGTTCTCAGAGATACAATAGGTCGAGATTGGCAATGTGGAACTTTACAAGTTGATTTAAATCTACCTTCAAGACTTGGATCAACATATGTTGCTAGTGATGGATCGAAAAAAGTTCCAGTGATGTTGCACCGAGCATTATTTGGTTCCCTAGAAAGATTTATTGGAATTTTAATAGAGCATTATGCTGGAAAATTACCATTATGGTTAGCCCCTTTACAAGTAGTTGTTTTACCAATAGCATCAGAATTTGACAATTATGCAAAAAAAATATTTGAAGAATGTATTAAAGCAGGTATAAACACCGAAGTGGATTTAAAAAATCAAAAAATTAGTTATAAGATTAGAGAACATTCTTTAGCAAAAGTGCCTTTGTTATTAATTTGCGGAGAAAAAGAAGTTAAAAAAAAGAGTGTTACTGTTAGGCAGTTAGGATCAGAAAAACAAGAAACTCTTTCACTGACTAATGCAATTAAAAAAATATCTCTAAAAAATAAATTTCCTATAAAATAAGTGCCTTTTCAAAAACAAAATTATTTTCAAAGAAGAACAAAACCAAAGGGTCCAAGAGCAAATGAAAGAATCAGGGCCGCAGAAGTTCAAGTAATAAGTAGTGATGGAAAAAATCTTGGTACACTTTCTACACAGGAAGCAATCAATATTGCAAGACAAGAAGGTTTAGATCTAATAGAGATTTCGCCAAATGCCAATCCTCCAGTGTGTAAGATAATTGATATTGGAAAGTATAAATACGATCAACAAAAAAAAGCACATAAAGCTAAAAAGAAACAAAAAATTATGAATTTAAAAGAGATTAAACTTAGACCAGTTACTGAAATTCATGATTATAATTTTAAAATTAAAAATGCAAAAAAATTTTTAACAAAAGGAGATAAGGTTAAATTTACCGTGCAATTTCGAGGAAGAGAAATGCAACATACAAATTTAGGTTATGAGCTAATGAGCCGTATTATAGCTGATACAGCTAGTTTGGGAAAAATTGAGGTTCGCCCTAAGTTTGAAGGGCGACAAATCATCATGATAATTCAACCATTATAATCTTATTGTAAATTAAATATAATGTTTGTATAACGGCATAAATTTTATGCCAAAATTAAAAACAAAAAGTTCAGCAAAAAAAAGATTTAGATTAACTGCTAAAGGCAAAGTTAAGATGCCCCAAGCAGGGAAAAGACACGGGATGATTAAAAGAACGAATTCACAAATAAGAAAAAAAAGAGGCACTACTATTATGTCTAAACAAGATTCAAAAATTGTTAAGTCATATATGCCCTACAGCTTAAGAGGATAAGATGGCAAGAGTAAAAAGAGGAGTCACAAGTCACGCGCGTCATAAAAAAGTTTTAAAGCAAGTAAAAGGACAGTATGGTAGAAGAAAAAATACTATACGTGTTGCAAAGCAAGCTTTGGAAAAATCAATGCAATATGCCTATAGAGATCGTAGAGCAAAAAAAAGAGAATTTAGATCTTTGTGGATACAAAGAATAAATGCAGGTGTTAGAGCAGAAGGTATTACTTATTCTAAATTTATTAATGGTCTTAATAAGTCTGGAATTAAGCTAGATAGAAAAGTTCTCGCAGATATTGCATATAACAACCCAGAAGTATTCAAATCTATTGTAAAAAAAGTACAATCCTCCCTTAACTAAGGGACTTATTTCTATTATCGTCTAAAAAGAGAGAATCATTAAAGAAAATTTTTATATGGAAAATTTTAATCAAATCGAATTGGAAATTTTAAATAAAATAAAAAGTATAAAAGATCGTAGTTCTTATGAATCGATCAAAACAGAAATTTTTGGAAAAAAGGGAATCATTACTGAACTTTTTAAAAAGATTGGAAGTTTGAACCAAACTCAAAGAAAAGATTATGCTTCAAACTTAAATTCCTTAAAATCAAAAGTAACAGAAATATTAGAAAAGAAACTTGAAAATTTTAATGAATCAGAAATTAATATAAAACTTAAAAATGAAAAAATAGATATAACTTTACCAGGGAGAACTTATTTTTTAGGAAAAATTCATCCAGTCTCTCAAGTGATAGATGAAGTAACTTCTATTTTTTCTGAGATTGGATTTTCAGTTGAAGAAGGACCAGATGTAGAAAATGAGTATTACAATTTTTCTGCACTAAATACACCTGAAAATCATCCTGCAAGAGATATGCACGATACTTTTTACCTTGATCATTCTAAAAATCTTCTTTTAAGAACACATACATCTCCAGTTCAAATTAGAACAATGTTGAAGAGCAAACCTCCATTTAAGATAATTGCTCCTGGAAGAACATATAGACATGATAGCGATCAAACGCATTCTCCTATGTTTCATCAGCTGGAAGGATTACATATTGATAAAAATATTAACATGGGACATCTCAAAGGATGTTTATATTATTTTGTAAAAAAATTTTTTGAAGTAGAAAAAGTAAAAATAAGATTCAGACCCAGCCACTTCCCTTTTACTGAACCATCGGCAGAAGTAGATATTGGATATAAAATTGAAGATGGAAAAATTAAAATTGGAGATGGGGACAAGTGGTTAGAAATTCTTGGTTGTGGAATGGTGCACCCCAATGTTCTTAAAAATGCAAAAGTAAATCCTAAACAATATCAGGGATATGCATTTGGAGTAGGAATTGATCGATTAGCAATGTTGAAATATGGAATTAATGATCTAAGAGCTTTTTTTGAAAGTGATATTAGATGGTTAGAGTTTTATGGATTTGACCCACTTGATGTTCCAACAAATTATAGAGGTTTAAGCAGATGATAACTTCTCTATCGTGGTTAAAAAACCATCTAAATACTAAAGCAAACTTAAATCAAGTAGCAGACCGTTTAACCGAAATTGGTTTGGAAGTAGAAGATATAAAATCATCAAATAATAATTTAGATAATTTCATTGTTTGTAAAATTGTAAAAGTTCAAAAACATCCTAACGCAGATAAACTAAAACTTTGTGACGTTGATATAGGTTCTGGTAATTTAATAAAAGTTGTTTGTGGAGCTCAAAATGCTAGAGACGGATTATTTGCGGTCTATGCACCTCCTGATGCAGTTATTCCAAAAACCAACATGAAATTAAAAGTAGCAAAAATAAGAGGGATAGAATCTTACGGAATGCTTTGTTCAGGTTACGAGCTTGATGAATCTTCAGATAAAGAAGGAATTATTGAATTAAATAAAAAGGAAAAAAATATTGGCGATAAATATTTTAAAAATACTGGAGAAAAAACAATGGATATTGCTATTACCCCAAACAGACCTGATTGTTTAGGTGTTCGAGGCATTGCCAGGGATTTGGCATCTTCTGGTTTAGGTCAATTAAAAAAACAACCTCCTATAAGAATATTTCAAAAATTTAAAAATCCAATAAAAGTTTCGATAAAAAAAGAAAAAAATCAAGGATGTGGTATTTTTGGAAGTGTATATATAAAAAATGTTCAAAACAAAGAGAGTCCAGAATGGCTTAAAAAAAGAATTATATCTTTGGGATTAAACCCCATATCAGCCATTGTAGATATTACCAATTATGTAATGTTTGATTTAAATCGCCCTTTGCATGCTTACGATTCTGACAAAATAAACAAAGAAATTATTGTTAGAAGTTCAAAAAAAGGAGAATCTTTTGAAGCTTTAGACAATAAAAAATATACACTTCAAAATAACATGTGTGCAATAACTGATAAGTCCGGCATCTTAGGTTTAGGAGGAATTATTGGCGGAACCAGATCTGGTACAGAACTATCTACAAAAAATATTTTATTAGAATCTGCATATTTTTTTCCATCAGTGATTAGAAAAACTTCTAAAATATTAAACATTGATACTGACGCAAAATATAGATTTGAAAGAGGCATAGATCCTAATTCTATAAAATTAGGTTTGGAACTTGGAACCTGCATGATACTCGATATCTGTGGAGGCGAAGCTAGCAAGCTTTCAATTGTAGGAAAAATAAAGGATCAAAGAAAACTAATTGATTTAGAATCAGAAAAATTTAAAAAAGTTATAGGATTTTCAATTACAGGGTCGGAAATTAAAAAAATCTTAACTTCGCTAGGGTGCTCCTTAAAAATGAGTGGAAAAAAAATTAAGGTTTTACCTCCTACTTGGAGACCAGATATTAAGGAAGATATAGACCTTATAGAAGAGTTAACAAGAATTAAGGGTTATGACAAAGTTCCCTTAATAAATCCAGAGAAAGAAAATATTAAAGATACTTTAAATTATAAGCAAAAGATTTTTCATTTTAGTCAAAGATCGGTTGCTTCAAAGGGCTATACAGAAGCAGTAACTTGGTCATTTACAGATTCAAAAACAGATAATTTATTTTCAGAATTAAAAGATGGAATTAAATTGTCCAATCCAATTTCTTCTGATTTAGATGTTTTAAGATCTTCTCTTTATTCTAATTTAGTTATTAGTGCGAAAAAAAATATTCACAGAAATTTTGAAGATCTAATGCTCTTTGAAATAGGACCTGTTTTTAAAGGTAATAAACCAGGAGAACAATCAACAATGATTGGAGGAATTAAAACCGGAAAATATTCTAGAAAAAATTGGATTGAGAAAGAAAGAAATTTTGATGTTTTTGACATTAAAAATGATGCTTTAAGAACTTTAAATGAAATTGGGATTGAAAGTTCGGCAATATCTGTGAGCAATAAAACAAAAAAATGGTATCATCCAGGAAGATCAGGATTGTTATCACTAGGCTCTTCTAGCGGCCCAGAGCTAGCATATTTTGGAGAAATTCACCCATCAATTATTAAAAAATTAGATTTAAGAACTGATATTGTTTTGGGTTTTGAAATTTTTTTAGACAATATACCTGAGTCAAGAAATAAAATTAGAGAAGCAAAACCACAATTTACAGTTTCTGATTATCAAAAAGTTGTTAGAGATTTTGCTTTTGTTATTGATGAAAAATATAGTTCAGGAGAAATTATTGATTTGGTTAAAAAAATTAATAAGGAATTAATTAAAGAAGTAAAAGTATTTGATATTTATCAAGGAGACAATATTGCCGCTGGCAAGAAATCTATAGCTTTTAACGTAACGTTGGAACCAAAAGATAAAACTTTAAGCGAAAAAGATATAGACGAAGTAAGCAAAAAGATCATTTCAATAGTTCAAGAAAAAACAGACGCTACACTAAGATCCTAATGTCAAATAATGAAAACATACGCAATTTTTCAATAATTGCGCACATTGATCACGGAAAATCCACATTGGCCGATAGGTTAATACATAAATGTGGTGGTTTGACTGAAAGAGAAATGAAAGAACAAGTTTTAGATTCAATGGACATAGAAAGAGAAAGGGGAATCACAATAAAAGCACAAACAGTTCGCCTTAACTATAAAGCAAAGGATGGAAAAGATTATATTCTTAATATTATTGACACCCCAGGTCATGTGGATTTTAGTTATGAAGTAAGTAGATCACTATCAGCTTGTGAAGGCTCTATTTTAATTGTTGATAGTTCACAAGGAGTTGAAGCACAAACCTTGGCAAACGTGTATCAGGCTCTTGATAATAATCATGAAATTATTCCGGTGCTAAATAAGATTGATTTACCAGCTTCCGATCCCGACAAAGTAAAAAAACAAATAGAAGATGTGATTGGAATAGATACTAGCAATACAATAAACTGTTCTGGGAAAACAGGTGAAGGAGTGGATGATATTTTAGAATCTATAATAAAAATATTGCCTGCACCAAAAGGAAATTCAATAAATCCTCTAAAATGTTTACTCGTAGACAGTTGGTATGACAGTTACTTAGGAGTTGTAATTTTAGTAAGAGCTATAGACGGAATCTTAAAAAAAGGAATGAAAATTAGAATGATGTCAAATAATTCTGAGCACACAATTGAAAAAATAGGAGTATTTACTCCAAAACCAAAAGATGTAGATATAATTTCGTCAGGAGAAATTGGTTTTATTATTACGGGAATTAAAAATTTATCTGATACAAAAGTAGGAGATACAATCTGTGAAGTAAAAAATCCTATAGACAAACCGCTACCAGGATTTAAACCAAGCAAACCAGTAGTTTTTTGTGGTTTATTTCCTGTAGATAATTCTGAATATCAAAAACTTAAAGATGGTATAGCAAAATTAAAACTAAATGATTCTAGTTTTTCATATGAACCTGAGTCTTCAAGCGCCTTAGGTTTAGGTTTTCGTTGTGGATTTTTAGGCTTACTTCATTTGGAAATAGTAACACAAAGATTAGAAAGGGAATTTGATATCAATCTTATTACAACGACCCCAGGTGTGATTTACAAAATTAATAAAAGAGACGGGTCCATTCAAGAACTGCAAAACCCAACCGATATGCCAGACCCAACTCAAATTTTATCAATAGAAGAACCTTGGATAAAAGCAACAATAATTACTCCGGACCAATATTTAGGCTCAATTATTAAAATATGCCAAGATAAAAGAGGGATACAAAATAATTTAACCTACTCAGGAAACCGTGCCGTTTTAAGTTATGAACTTCCATTAAACGAAGTTGTTTTTGATTTTTATGATCGCCTTAAATCTATATCGAGTGGCTATGCTAGCTTTGATTATGAAATTACAGGCTACAAAGAAGGAAATTTAGTTAAAATGGGAATACTAGTTAATACCGAACCAGTCGATGCTTTGTCTATGATTATTTACAAAGATTTTGCCCAGTCACAAGGACGACAAGTTTGTGAAAAACTTAAAGAGTTAATTCCTCGACATAACTTTCAAATTCCTATTCAAGCAGCAATAGGAGGAAAAATTATTGCTAGAGAAACAATCAAGGGATTTAAAAAAGATGTTCTTACCAAAATTCATGGTGGTGGTGCTAGAGATAGAAAAAGAAAACTATTAGATAAACAAAAAAAAGGAAAAGTTAGGGCAAAACAATTTGGAAAAGTAGAAATTCCTCAGGAGGCCTTTATTGGTGTTTTAAAAATAAATAAAGAGACCTAAGTGGAGAGATGGCCGAGCGGTTTAAGGCGCAGGCTTGGAAAGCTTGTGTACTGTCAAAGGTACCGTGGGTTCGAATCCCACTCTCTCCGCCATTAATTTACACTTTATTGGCTTTCAATTATTTAAAGAAGCGCTTTTGCTACAGCTCTGCTACAGGTAGAATTAGTTGTAATTATAATGTTAAGATTTCCAAATCCAGGATCGACTTTAGAGAATTTTATAAAAATATTTGAAAATATTTGTTTTCATTTATCAAAACATACTTTTAATTTGGATGACATGGTTTCAGTTACAGTGAATTATAATTTAGCGTCATCATCAGG
>Ga0066836_10000495_pt1 | contig 19023 bp, 18 predicted proteins | sample ETNtaG_18_FD_71568 | JGI IMG/M metagenome (GOLD analysis project Ga0066836, IMG submission 71568) | Marine microbial and viral communities from oxygen minimum zone, Eastern Pacific Ocean - ETNP201302SV91 | ecosystem: Environmental > Aquatic > Marine > Oceanic | place: Pacific Ocean: Eastern... | reverse complement strand
GTAAAACTCGAAGATGGTCTTTACAGAGGTCTTATGAGAAGAGGTGCAGGTGACGAGCTTGCAGCAGGTTGTGCAAAAAGTGAGATGTTTCATCAAGCAGCACAAGCAACAATGTAGTTAGACGTTAGTGTTTTTCGAATAAATAGTCAAGTCAATTCTATCAATCGGATTAATGACTTGCAATTTTAAAAAATTATATGAAATTAATAATTAGTTTTATTTTTTTATGTATTTTCTTTTCATCGGTTTATACTCTAGCTTATGGTGATGAGACTCCAACTCAAAGTGAAGGATATTCTTTAATCAAAGAAGACAAATTACCAGTAGTTAGAGATGCAAACTATGATGTAGAAGTATTTGTGAGTGGATTAGAATGGCCTACTACAATGACTTTTGTTGGAGATGATATTTTAGTTTTAGAAAAGAATTCTGGTAATGTTCGTTTGATTAAAGACGGCGAACTTGTAAAAGAACCAGTTATAAATTTCAATGTAGATTTTCTGGCTGAGAAAGGTATGCTTGGTATTACTTCATCTGGTTCTGTAGTGTATTTGTATCTGACAGAAGTTGATCCCACAACAAAAACTACTATAGGAAATCATATTTACAAAACTGAATGGGATGGTAGCGTCATGAAAAACCCTATTCTCATAAAGAATCTACCATTTGGAGAAAGAGGAGTTCATAATGCAGGAGTATTTACTAATGGGCTAGATGGAAAAATTTATGCAATAATAGGCGATGTAGATCGTCAAGGAATATTACAAAACTATGATGCTGATGAATTTGAATATACAAGTGTAATTTTTGATGTTAATTCTGACGAGTCATATTATGCAATTGGTATAAGAAATAGTTTTGGAATAGCTGTGGATCCAATAACTGGTGAAATATGGGATACTGAAAATAATGATAAAAGTTTTGATGAAATAAATCTAGTAGAATACAAATTTAATAGTGGATGGGATCCTATAACAGGTCCTGGTGACCCTCAAAAAATACAAACGCTTCCACAATACAAAGACTACAAGTATAGTGATCCTGAATTTAGTTGGGAACTAACCGTTTCGCCTACTGCTATTTCTTTCATTCCGAAATCCTCCCCCATGGATTATCATAATTCACTTTTTGTAGGTGATTTCACAAATGGCTTCATTTATGAATTTAAACTAAATTCTGATAGATCAGGTTTTGTTTTTGAAAGCCCACAATTGAAGGATCTTGTTGCTGATGGTGGTGATTCAATCGATGAAATAGTATTTGGAACTGGATTTGGTGGGATAACCGATATTGAATTTGGTCCAGATGGTATGATGTATGTTGTATCTATAATGGATGGTAAGATATATCGCTTAAACCCATCTCAAACTAGCGTAGTTTCAGAAGCAGAATCTACTTGTGATAGTAAACCAAAACCTAGAATAAATTGGTCAGGGTGTGATCTTTCTAAACGTGATTTTAGCGGGACAGATCTATCTTTTGCTGATTTATCCTTCGCTAAATTAGATAATACCATTCTGACTAAAACCAGACTTACAAGTGCAAATCTATCAGGAGCTAATTTGGAAAATTCAGATTTAATTGATACAAATTTGGTAAATGCAGACATGAGGAACTCCAAAATTAGTAATTCAAACTTTCAAAATTCTCAATTACGCTATGCTAACCTTAGCAATTCCAGCATCACAGAATCTAATTTTGATAATGCCATTATTCGTGGTGCTAATTTAAAAGACACGACAATAAAGAATTCAGATTTTATTGGCACAAAATTATTTTATTCAGACTTTGAAGGATCAAAAATTATTGATTCAGATCTAACAGAATCAGATTTACGCTATTCAAAATTTGAACATGGAAATTTTGATGGGAACATACTAAATGGTGCAGATATATCTCATTCCAAAATGGCATCCATGGATATCGTAAACACTGACATAAAAAAAGCAATTATGACATATGTAGATTTTTCTAACACAAAAATTACTAGTTCTAATTTTGAAGGGACTACTCCCTACAGTTCAGATTTTACTAATACCGAAATCATGAAGGGTACAAAAACTGATAGTTGTATAAAACAAGATTTGATGAGTAGGATATTTAACAAAATCTTGAGAGAGTTACGTGATTATGATCTAGATATTTTAAAACCATTGGAGTATATTTTCATTCAATTATGTCAACCATGATTTTTTTCATTTAAATCAAAATTCTGATTTTGAATCTGTTCAAGTAAAAACATAATATCTCGTTTGGAAACAGGTACGGGGTTGTTATCTATGTGTTTTCTATCTTCAAGAATCAATTCTGTGGCAGATTCAATTTTTTCTTCTAAGGAAATTTTCTCAAAGTTTAGTTTTTTGACTAGGTTTAAGAATCTGGTAAAAAATTTTGAATTATTAAATTTATGAGAAACAGTTGTTGTAAATGCTAATGCATGTCCATGTGAATAACCTTCGTTAGAATAAACATATGACAAAGCGTGGCCTAATGTTGTTGATGAGTTTCCAAAACCTAAACCAGAAATTAGAGAGCCCAAAGCAATTTTTTCATTGTTATTGGACATAATACCATCTTCTAAAAGGTCAAATGCCGTTTCACAAAGAAATTTTGTATAAAAGTTAGAATTCTTACTATCATATGCTTCGGTGCACTGCGCACATGCATCAATAAAGGAGTTATTTCGTACTGTTTGAGGAACATTTTGCAAAAAAATTGGATCAATGATTGCAATATCAGCTATTAATCCATCATCATGAAAGCTTCGTTTTCTACCTTCTACTTTTAGTACTGAGATTCTAGTTACTTCACTGCCGCTTCCAAAAGTTGTTGGAATAAGACATTTTGATTTATTCATTTTATGCGCTACAAACTTTGCAACATCCAATGAACTACCTCCTCCCATTCCTATAATGTATGAAAAATTGCTGCTGGTAAATTTATTAATAATTTTTTCAGTTACTTCAATACTAGGATTAGGTTCAACATTATCAAAAATTTCTAAATTTGGAGAATCAAGGTACTCTATCCACCCTCTCTCTTTAGATCCTTTTGAAGTAATTAACAAACAGTTTTGAGGGAATTTGTATTCTTTTACAGAATTTTTTCCAAAAATGATTTCACTTGGTTGGCTTATGGTGTACATTAATCAGATTCAATTAATTAACAATTAAAGTGATTATAAAGTAAAAGCAAATGACTTCACAATCAAAAATCCTAAAGGAAAAAATTGAACGTAACTCTATAGTAAAGGTGGCAGGTGCGTTCGATGCGTTATGAGGAAAAATTAGTAGACAAGTAAGTTCAATTAATTAACAATTAAAGTGATTATAAAGTAAAAGCAAATGACTTCACAATCAAAAATCCTAAAGGAAAAAATTGAACGTAACTCTATAGTAAAGGTGGCAGGTGCATTCGATGCGTTATCAGCAAAATTAGTAGAAATTGCTGGATTTGATGCAGTTTGGGCAAGTAGTTTTGGCATCTCAGCTACACATGCTTTACCTGATGCAGGAATTATGACAATGACAGAATTTCTAGACGTTTCATCAAGCATGGTTGAATCATGTAAGATTCCTATAGTAGCTGATTGTGATACAGGATTTGGTGGGCCATCTAACGTGAGTCACATGATAAAAAAATATGAAAGTGCTGGAATTGCTGCAGTAAGTATTGAAGATAAGACATTTCCTAAACAAAACAGTTTGTTAGAAGATTCAACCCAAGAATTATTATCAGAAAAAGATTTTGTCGCAAAAATTATTGCTGCAAAAAATGCGAGAAGTGATGCAAATTTTTTAATTTTTGCAAGAACTGAGGCATTAATTGCTGGAAAAGGTATGGATGAAGCAATAAAGAGAGCTAATGCTTATGATGAAGCAGGCGCAGATGCCATAATCATTCATTCAAAGCAAAAGGATCCCTCTGAGATTTTTGAATTTGTTGATAAATGGAAACATACAAAACCAATAATTGTAATTCCAACTTCATATCCATCAGTAACCACTGACGAATTAATTAACCATAGAATCAAGATGGTAATATACGCAAATCAATCACTTCGAGCATCATTTGTATCAATATCAAAAACTTTGAATGAATTAGTAAGAGCTAAAAGTGGTGATCAAATTACAACAGAATTATCTACAATGGAAGATATTTTCAAGGTTCAACAAATGTATAAATTAAAATCAGAAGAAAAATCAATTGAAGATCATCTCAAAAAATTAGGTTATATCAATTGAATGAAATATCACAACGAAAATTTTTTGATTATCTTCATAAAAAGGGAATAAAGCAGTTTCTAGGAGTACCTGATTCAACAATGAAGCATTTCATTGATCAGGGATTAAAAAAGAAAAAAATTCTTATCACCACTAGAGAGGAAGAGGCGATTGGGATTGGGTCAGGCATGAGCTTATCTGGTTCTAAATGCGTCATTTTTATGCAAAATGCTGGTTTTGCAAACTCTATCAGTACAATTACGTCACTTGTACAGATGTATAGAATTCCACTAATTTTCTTGATAGGTTGGAGAGGATATTTATCTAATGATGCGCCGGAGCACCTGCATATAGGAAAAATACAAAAAGAATTACTGAATCTAGTAAACTTAAAATCTAAAATAGTTTGCGATGATGATTGGAAAAAACAATGTGATTGGGCATTAAAAAACCTGGTAAAGAAAAACTCATGTGCATTAATTATTAGGAGAGAATTCAATGATTAGAAAAGATGCAATAATCAAAATTTTAGAACATGTTGGAAAAAATCCTATTGTGGCAGCTAATGGATTTATCAGTAGAGATCTGTTTAACTCTGGAGACAAGGATTCAAATTTTTATATGATTGGTTCTATGGGCCTCGCCTCATCAATTTCTTTAGGGATATCATTAGAAAATCCTAAGAAACGTATTTTTGTTTTTGATGGTGACGGTAACATCTTAATGAATCTTGGATCATTGACTACTATTGGTAGTGAATCACCAAAAAATTTAATTCACATAGTTTTTGATAATAGTAAACATGAATCTACTGGTGGACAACCAACAAATTCTTCACTAATACATTTAGAACAGATTGCAAAAGTCTCTAAATACAAAGCATTCAAAGTTAAAAACATACCAGAACTTGAAAAAATATTAAAAAAGATAAAAAATATGAAAGGCCCAATTTTTATTTTAGTGAAGATTGATAAGAGTGAAAATCTAAGTAACCGCGTAGATTTATTACCAACAGAAATCAAAGAGCGATTTACAAAATTTCTAAAAAGATGAAAGTAATAATCATTGCAGCAGGTTATGGAAGTAGATTAGGTATTCAAACAAAAGAATTACCTAAAGCATTAGTAGACATAAATGGTAAATCTATACTCGACAGACAAAGTGAGTTACTACAAAGATTCAACCTAAAAGAGATTATTGTGGTAACTGGACCTAACAAAGATAAATTTACAAATCAGACTCTTTTGTATATAGAAGATCGTCTTTATCAAGAACATGAACAACTAGGAAGTCTTATGGCTGCACATGCTCATTTTGATGAGGAATTATTGGTATTATTTTCTGATGTTTTATTTGATCAACAAGTTTTATCCAAAGTCATCAAATCTAAATGTGATATTGGTATAGCCATAGATACTGATTGGAAAAAGGGATATGATGGAAGAACACAACACCCTATAGAACAAGCAGATTTGGCTTTAGTTGAAAATAATAATGTAGTTAATATTCAAAAAAATTTAAATTCTAACAATAATTCAACTGGAGAATTTATTGGAATAATGAAATTATCTCAATTAGGCGCAAAAAAATTCCTTGAACATTTTAACAATCTGAAAAGTTCTCATAAGGGAAAATTCCAAAACGCCAATTCATTAAACAAAGCGTATTTGATAGATATGCTACAAGATTTTATTGAGAAAGGTGAAACTATTACACCAATTTTCATTGACGGTGAATGGTGTGAAATAGATACTCCACAAGACTTGGAACATGCAAGATCTTTATTTAATTAATTTTTTGTAATTCAAGCCACAATTGCTCTTCTATTGCGTATCCTTTACTGGCTAAATTTACTTCTTCATTAGGATCAGATTCAAGATTATACAATTCCTTGGTATTATTGTACTCATTATAGATTAGTTTCCATTTTGATGTTCTGACAGATTTAGTATTAGGTTCTTTTGGTGGTTCTTTTTGTTCAAGTGGATTCCCAGTTTCTGAGTATGCTATCTCCTCTTTCATTTTAATACCATTGAATATTGGCATCAATGACACACCATCAAGAGATTCATAATTTGGATTTATGGGTGTTTCTAATAATTCTAGAATAGTTGGCATAAAGTCAACAGTTCTTACTTGTTGAGATATTTCTTTCTGTTTTAACCTTGAATCAAGAAAATAGCAGAATGTTTTCAGTGTGTAATCATAACAAAAAGAGCCATATGCTCGTTCACCATATTTCTCACCGACGCTAATACCGTGATCAGAAAGAATCATCACTATTGTATCATCAAGTATGCCCAACTCTTCAATCTTCATTAAAATTTGATCTATATATGATTCAGAATCATGAAATAACAAATCATATCGCCGATTATTTTTTTCATAATTTTCAAAATACTCTTTACTAAAATTGGTATAAACTTTAAGAACTGATTTACTAATAGAGGAATGAATTTTATCATAATGCAAATATAAGAAAAATTTTTCATCAGCATGCTTTTCTGTAATTTTTTCTAGCAATTTAGAATGTCTTTGAAACAATTCTTCATCCTGATCATATACTAGGAATTGATCAAAACCTTGTCTAGGTATGACAATTTCACTATGAAGATCAGCATATGTCACATAGCCTGAATCCTTTAGATATTCGGTAAGAGTATGAAATTGGTCTTTTTTGAATTTATAGGTAGACCAGTAACTATTAGTTCCAGTTCTAGTACCATAACTTCCACTAAATATTGCATGCATTGCAGCTATCGTATGTGGACCATATGTAATACATTGAGATAAGAAAATAGACTTTCTCTTATTGTAAACCTTGGAGTTTTTTATCCTATCTAGTCTTGCACCATCAATTGTTATTATTATTAAATTCTTGGACAAATTTCAAAAATATTTCCTATTCTGTTTTTAATATACTCTTAATTCTCTCCTGTGGGTGTAAACCACATTTGAGTTTCATTAACTGCTCTATGCGCATCTTCTTTACTAAGATTAGAAAACTCTCTTTGAGCATCTCCAGACATTCTGCCACCAATTCTAAGCACCATTACTTTTCCAGATCCCCTCATGCTATGCTCAACAAAAGGCTTGATGTAAATTGAATCATTTGGTCCAATATTTTCTTGGAAAATCTCATTTCCCGATTTCCAATTAAATCTAATCGTTGATTCACTCATATTGTAAATCCATTGATGCAATCCAACTTTCAAATCTAAGGAATCGTTAGAGTTTTCTCTAATATGCAATTCTAAGGCTTTTGAGTACGGTAGATTACGTGATTGTGCTAGTTCAACCATTTCATATGCCTTTGAATCATTTGGATAAAACCATCTTTTCCCATCCTCATATTTTTTGGGTATAACTTTTTCTTCTATAATATCAGGCGGCATCAAATCTCTTGAATTGATATTTAATGCATCTGCAAGTTTTAGGAGAAGTGAATTATCAGGAACAGGTAAAACCCCCTCCAAACACTGCACAATTTTTTCTAGGCTAATTCCAGTCCTTTTCATTAGTTCTTCCTTTGTAATACTTGCCGCATCCATGTTGAATTGCAGTAATGACGCAAATGCTTTTTCTTTCGTAGAGAAGTCTAAATGATATTGAATTCCCAATTCTTTTCCAATCGCAGATAGTTCTTGTTGTGTATCGGCAGCAATTTTATTTCCATATGTGAGTGCAAGAATTAATCCATTTTTATCAGCACCTTTTCTTGTTGTGAAAGTATGCGGTCTAAATGGTGTGCCATATACAGAGTCACCTGTTTTTGTAACAAAAACTTTTTTTTGTTTGTTTCCGTCAGTGTAGTAATAATTTACATCACCTATAAAATATGTAAATTGGTGCATAAAATGACCTCTATTCCATTGGACTTTAGGATTGTCAGTTTCATTATTTTCAACGATACAAAGCTCCTCAATCCATTCTGGCCTAAATAATGAAACACTACTCATTGCTGTATCCCTATATTCATAATAAGGCGCTCCACCCCTGTCCATTATTCGGGATGATGATGCAGATTGCTCTGCCCTCATAATTTTTACACCATTAAACGAATCATCTTGAATAAGAAAGAAATCTCTAGGATTTAATGGCCATTTTTCTACTGCTTTTGCAATAATATCATAAGAAAGTTCTTTTTGTCCTTGGATAACTGAGTTAACTTCATCCAATGAAATTCCCAATTCTTTTGAAACGTCTTCTGGTCTACGCTTAATATCATTAATCAGACCCAGGAAATTATAACCTGATCTCTTTAGCTGATCCTCAGAATTACTCAACATTCTTTATTTTTTTTAAATATTTAAAAACAATTATGTCCACAAATACTACAATAATCAAACATAGCCTAATTTTCTTAATTCATCTCTGACTTTTTTTGTTTCATCAGAATCAAGTTCTACGGTTGGTTTATCAGAATTATCTCTAATTCTTAAAATTTCTGCCTCCATTTCTTTAATTAAAATAGCATTGTCATTCGACACATTATTTTCTTCAAAGTGGTCATTTTCCAGATTATAAAGATGCACATTTTCTTTTGGATTTGATATTTTTCTAAAATACTTCCATTTTGGAGTACGTATACCTAAATGAGCAACTGCTTCCTTTTGAATTGTAGCAAAAACTGTACTTTCTAGATATGCAGGAATATCTGGTAGAGGTTTGTTATCTAAGAGGGGTTTTAAACTACGACCATCAATTTTTATTTTTGGCTGTCCAAGTCCAATTATATCACAGATTGTTGGAAAAATATCAATATTTCTAACCTGCTGTTTAATATTTTTCTTTGATGGTACACCATAACCAAGAAAAAGTAAAGGTGTTCTGATAATTTCATCAAAAAGAAATCGATTCTTTCCAGTTCTAGTTTGGATGGCACGTTTGTCATATGATGATTTCGCCTGTGTTTCTTGAATTTTTTTGGTTATACCACGTTTGGCTTTAGAGAGAGTATCAAAAACATCCGAAGGTATGTTTTTTTTCATTATTGATTTAGTTTTTAATATTCTACTATCCGTATTTTTACTGTCATCAATTGATGGTATATAATCACCATGATCAGACGTTATAACCATCAAACAGTTTTGTGATTTGACCAACTGTAGAAATTTACTAATCCATGAATGAATTTCTGTTACAGCAAGATCATATCTTTCCGAATATTTTACATGGTCATATTTTGATGGAAGACTAACTGGTAAGTGGAGGTCTTCTAAATGAATAAAATAGAACCATGGTTCTACTAGATTTTCAGATTTTAGAAAGTTGGTTATTTTGTCACCAAGTCCATCAAAAAGTCTTAATGAATTTGGGTAAGTTTGATCATTATTTTCAAATAATTGTGAAAACCCAAGCTCAGCAACAGACTCGGCTATAGTACCATAAGCGTTGTAGCCTTGTCTTTTCAAAAATTCTACATAGTTGTCTTTCTCAGAATACAATTTTTGGTATCTTTCACCCTTAAGTCCAGCGTTGATTGGATATGAGGCTGTAAAAATACTGCCAATTCCTGTGACAGTATAATCAGAAGAACTAATATTTTGTTCAAAATAAACACCTCCATCAATTATTTTTTTAGAACTTTGACTTTGTCTTGGGAAAAATTTATCCGCTCTCATAGAATCAACTAAAATGAACAAAATATTTGGTTTCATTATTTTTTCTTGGGTTTTCTTTTTAGAGTTTTTGCATAGTCAGAATTAATTTCTTTGATCAAATTCAATGTATTCTCACTAATTAATTCTAAATTTGGTATTACACAATGTCCTCCTATAAAACCAGGATACATTTTAGGCCTATTACCTAAAATTTCATGAATCTCATCAGAGAATTCCCACATTTCGTTATAATTAATTTTATTTTTAATTGCAATCATGTTTGTTAATTGTGCATATGTGATCAACCATCCATAGTAGGATGTATCAACTAAAATTTTTGCAAGTTCCAAGGTAAGAGGATCAGACATTTGTTTTGATTTGATTCCACCACTACGCAATAATTTTTTATAGTTTTGAATAGCCCATGATTTTTTTGGTGCATTATGTTCAACTGCAAAGTATTTAGTGTAACGTTGGAGATCGCGTCTCATTCTCTTATGAATTCCTCTTGTTGCACTATAAATTACAGGAACAGGTAGATTTTTTTGAATCCTTCTGGTAGTTTTAGGTTCAATAGTACTGTGAATAACTATTATTTCTGGTCTAAATTTATTGTAAAGGGTAGTAACATTTGTAAGAAATTTTTTATTAAACGGTATACATATATGCAAAAATAGTGCTGGCGTTTCAACATATTTTTGGAATCTTTTTTTATTCATTAATTTGGAATTAATGTCGTAACCAACGCAAAGATTTTCTTTTGAAATTACTTCAAGTATGGGCTTTCCAATCTCTCCCATTCCTGCAACAATATTTTTTCGGTTCAACTAATTCATAGGTAAAAAATTCACCTAAATTAATCAATAGTACAAATTATCAGATTCAAACTAGTGGCAAAATTATTTTATCTCTTTTTCATACCAATGCATTTGTAATTTAAAATTATTATTTTCAAATATTCTTTTACTGGATTCATTTCCCACTTTGACTTTGGCGATAAGTTTTGTAATTCCCAAAGATTTTGCTTTTTCTTCAACTAATTTCAAGGCTCTGGTTGCAATACCTTTATTCTGGAATTTTTTTTTAATCACTATTCCAACATCATCATCTAAGATTCTAGCATATCCTATTTTTTCGTCATCATATTCTATAACCCAGTGATGAAATTTTGGATTCTTTAATTGATCTTCAAGGTAATTTTTATGTTCATTAAGTTCCATTGGCTTGTTTTGGATATTGAAGTTTTCATAAAAATCATTTCTTAGTTCAAATATTAATAGCCAATCAGATTTTGTAACTTGAATTAATTGTATCATCAATTGAAGGTTCTACTTCAGACTAATATCTTGTTCTCTAATGATTATATCGTTAAATATAAAACGAAAATTAGTAAGGTAACTTAGATGATTGTAAAGATTCAGAATAAAACCATAGGAGAAAATTCTCCTCCATTTATAATCGCTGAAGCAGGATTAAATCATAATGGGAGTTACCATCTAGCTAAAAAATTAATTACATTGGCTAAAGACGCAGGTGCAGACGCAGTAAAATTTCAAACATTCAAAGCTGAAGACCTAACATCTAAAAAATCAAAACATTTCAAAATGTTTAAAAAATTAGAGTTAAGCGATTCGTCATTTCGAGATTTATCTAAATTTTCGAAGAAGAAAAAAATAATTTTTTTATCAACACCATTTAGTGAAAATGCAGTAGATCTTCTTGAAGAATGTAACTGTCCTGCATTTAAAATTGCTTCAGGCGATCTTACTAATTTACCATTGATAAAATATGCTGCGCAAAAAATGAAGCCAATTATACTTTCTACTGGCATGGGTACTTTTGAAGAAATAAAGAATGCCACTAATGTAATTAGAAGGCAAAAAAATAATCAGATTATTCTGTTACATAGTGTTTCCGGTTATCCCACACCACCATGTGAGGTAAATTTAAACTCAATTTCTTTTCTAAAAAAGAAATTTTCATATCCGATTGGTTATTCAGATAACGGTGCTAATTTACTTGTACCCAAAATTGCTACTGCTTTAGGTGCAAAAGTTATCGAAAAACATCTTACATTTAATAAAAAAGCTAAAGGACCTGATCATGCAATTTCAGCTAATAAAAAAGAACTGAATGAAATTGTTTATAGCATTAAATTAATTCAAAAAATGTTTGGTAAATTTGGAATATGCGTCCAAGACTGTGAAAAAACAAATCGAATCTATGCAAGACGTAGCTTAATAGCAACTACAACCATCCCGAAAAATACAGTAATCAATAAAGAGATGATTTCTATAAAGCGTCCTTCATTAGGCATTGATCCCGCTGATTGGAAAAAAGTCTTAAAGAAAAAAGCAAAAAGAAGAATTAATGCAGAAAAACCAATTCAATGGAAGGATTTAAAATAAAATTTACATAATTTTGTTATGAAAAAAAAATATTCATTATTATTTAGAAGTGCAGGAGGGTCTACATTAAACAGAGAACTAGGCTTGGGTCATGTTTTTAGATGCATTAATCTTGCAAAATCACTTAAAGGAAACAAAATCAAATTTCTAATTGAGGACTATGGCTCTGTTAAGAAAATTTTAAACGATAATGGATTTTCAGATATAACGGTTCTCAAATCTGGTATATCACTTAATGATGATATAACTTCAACATTAAAAATTATAAAAAAAGAACAAATTCAGATGTTAATTGTTGATAAATATAAGACAAATCCACATTATACTAGTGAGATAAAAAAAAAGTTACCAGTAACATACATCTCTGATCTAAATGTTATAAAATACCCATGTCATCTTTTTGTCAATGGATTTATTGGATTTGAAAATAATATTATTGATAAGACAAATCAAAGAATTCTATTAGGCCCAAAATTCCAAATAATAAATTCAAAGTTTTTGCAACCCAAAAAGAAGAAGAAAAAATTTGATGTTTTAGCAACATTTGGTGGTTCTGATGACTCTGGAGTATTAGAATACTTTTTAGAATCTCTTCAGTTTGTCTCTAAGAAATTAAAAATTAAATGTATTTTAGGTCCATCAACAAAAAATTCAAAAAAAATTGAACCTATAAAAGTAAATCATCATCAAATCACCATAATTCCTCATACAAACAATATGAAAAAAGAGATTGATGATTGTACATTTGGATTTTGTTCTGGTGGTATAACATCATATGAATTTGCTGCACTAAGAACACCATTTGCTATTATTGCACAAAATAAGCATCAATTGAAAACATCTAACGAGTGGACAAAAAGAAAAGTGTCTATCAGCATTGGGTTACCAAACAAAAAAAATCAACACCGTCTGTTTCATCTTCTTGAAAAAATTTCCCAAGGAGAAATACCAAAATTCTCTAAACAAAACTTTGTTGATGGAAAAGGTGCTCAACGAGTGGTTAAAAATATTGAGCGTATTTTGAATAAAAATTATTAAAATTGAGATACAACATAATCAATTTCTTTTTTAGTCATCATGGGGAAAATAGGCAAACAAAGAATTTGTTTTTCTAATAAATTTGCATTTGGGAAATCTGATTTTTTTAAATTATACTTCTTTTGATAGTATGACATTAGATGTAGTGGTTTGTACTGAACACTTGTACCAATATGTTTAGAATATAATTTCTGAAAGAGCTCATTTCTTGTCAGGTGATAATTATCATTAACTTTGATTGAATACAGATGAAAAATATGATTTCTATTTTTTTTTGTTATCGGCGTAATAATGCCTTTAGTATTTTTTAATATCTTAGAGTATATTTTCGCCAGAGAAATTCTTCGTTTATTAATTTTATTAAGACGCTTTAATTGTGAAAGTCCTAATCCAGAACGAATTTCATCTAGTCTATAATTAAACCCAAGTTGAGTTATATCATATTCCCAACTAGCATTTTTTTCACGCTCTGATGGTAAAATACTCATTCCATGAGAACGAAGTGTTTTGATCTTTTTGTAAAGTTTATTATCATTTGTTGTAACCATTCCACCTTCACCAGTTGTTATAATTTTTGTAGGGTAGAAACTAAAACAACCTAGTGAACCTATGGTTCCACATTTTTTTGAATTATATAATGAACCTAGTGCATGTGCACAGTCTTCAATTATTGGTATATTTGCTTTTTTACTAATTTTCATTAGTTCATTCATATCACATGATTGGCCACCATAATGAACAGCAATAATGGCTTTGGTTTTTTTGTTAATTTTTTGTTTGACTTTAGTTGGAAGAATATTGAATGAGTCATCACTTACATCGACAAAAACTGGTTTTCCTCCACAATATTCCACGGCATCAGCAGTTGCAGAAAAAGTGAATGTTGGTAAGATTACTTCATCACCAGGACTAATTTTTAGACCAGCTAAACAGAGATGTAGACCATGTGTAGCAGCGGAAACACCAAGGGAATATTTTGATCTTAATGATCCACTAAACCTTTTTTCAAATTTTTCAAGATTTGGTCCATTAGTAAGCCATCTTTGTCTTAATGCACGAATTACTGCATTTTCGTCATCTTTTGTTATCCAAGGTTTGAAGAATGGTATTTTCAATGAAATAGAAACAGATTATGATGTTTAAGACTCTATCGTATAAAGATGTAAAAATTGGTTTTATTATTTGTAGACAAAAACCTTGATTAAAAAAGTACTTCAAAAAAAACTAGACAAAGAATGAATCAAATCATTATTAAGATACTATTTTTAAAGTGCAAACAGATTAACATAAAGGAGAATTTGATATTATGAAGCCTATAATTAAGACAAAATTAAAAAAATTACTAAAAAATAAAACTATACTTGTAACTGGTGGTGCTGGAAGTATAGGCTCTGAAGTTACAAAAAAGATGTTATCATTTCCTGTAAAATCAGTAAGAGTTCTTGATATTGATGAGCATGCTCTTTTTAAGTTACGTAGAGTTGTCAAGGATTCTAGATTAAGATTATTGCTTGGTAGTATATTAGACAAAGATAGATTAGATCTTGCTAGTAATGATGTAGATATAATAATTCATACCGCTGCTATAAAAAATATTGAGATTTCTGAATACAATCCTATTGAAACCATTGACACAAACATAAATGGTACTGTGAATTTAATTAAAATGGTAATAAAAAATAAGCCAAAAATTTTTATTAATATAAGTACTGATAAAGCAGTTAGCCCTTCAACTTTATATGGTTCAACAAAACAACTTAGTGAAAAATTAGTTGGTTGGGCAGGTAATCATATACCCTCGACAAATTTTTCCACTATACGATTTGGTAATGTCTTTGAATCTAGGGGAAATGTTTTTGAAATATGGGATGAAGAAAAGAAAAATAATAAACCCTTATCGATCACTGATCCAAAAATGAAAAGATACTTTATTCATGTGAATGAAGTTGTAGATTTTATTCTTGAATGCATGCTAATTTCAAAGAAAGGATTAATTTTTGTTCCAAAAATGAAATCATATAAAATTAAAGACCTAGTTTCAAAGATTTCTTCTAAACAAAAAATCGTAGGTATCAGAAGCGGTGAAAAAGTAGAAGAGATATTATTATCAGATGAAGAACGTAAAAAAGCCACAGAGCGTGGAAATATGTGGATTATAGAAACATTTGATTCATAATCACTATCAGAAAATTTCATTATATTTTGGTTTTCTAGGAGTTGGAATTTCAAAGAATTGAGGAATGCGTACATTTAGACCTGCATCACGCATGAAATTTTTTGCATTATAAGTAGAATGTTCTGAGAAATGAAAAATATTGGCAGCTGAGACTGCGTCAGCCCTTCCATTCCTGATTCCATCTACAAAATGTTCCCATTGCCCAACCCCACCAAACGCAATAACGGGAATTGATATCTCTTCACTGATACTTTTCACTAAATTTAGATCATATCCCTCTTTTGTACCATCACGATCTATTGAAGTAAGAAAGATTTCCCCAGTACCACGCTCTTCTGCTTCTTTAGCCCATTTAATGGGATCTAAACCTGTATGTTTTCTACCTCTATCAATGATGACTTCATATTCGTCTGATTCATTTTTCTTAACATCTATAGATGTAGTAATACATTGGGATCCAAATATTCGTGATGCCTCATTAATAAAATCAGGGTTTTCAACTGCAATTGTGTTTATAGAAATTTTATCAGCACCTAACTGTAATAATTTCTGAATTTCTGATATACTATCAATCCAACCTCCAACAGTTAAGGGAATAAAACATCTTTTTGATAACCCACGAATTATTTTATGAAAAGTATGTCTATAATTTTTATCTCTACTTACATCTAGTATAATTATTTCATCAACAGCCCAACTATTAAAAAAATCTACAGCAGTAACAGCATTGCCAATCACATTTGTATGCTTAAAATTGACACTTTGTACAATATTACCATTGTTTAAAATTATGTTTGGGATTAATCTATTTTTTAACATCTAAGCTCGTATATCATCTAAGAAGTTTTTTATTAGTTTTATTCCAATAGATTGACTTTTTTCTGGATGAAATTGTACTGCATAAATATTATCTTTTTGGACAGTTGATATAATTGGCACATCACCATAATTACATATTGATGTTATTGACGGTTTTTCAGAATTATCCACATCAAAGTAGTAACTATGTAAATAATAAAAGGTAGGATTTTTTAGATCTCTAAGCAATCCACCACTTTGAATTATTTCTGTATCATCCCATCCCATATGAGGTATTTTTAATGATACATCTGTAGGCTCAATTTTTTTGATATTTCCCTTGATCCAAGAAAAACCTAATGTTTCACCACCCTCATAGCTTTTTTCAGCTAAAAATTCTAGTCCCAAGCATATTCCTAAATATGGTTTTGATTTTTTCATTACCAACTCATTTAATAGTTTCACAAGATGTTTTTTCTCCAAGTTTTTCATTCCATCAGAAAATGAACCTACGCCAGGTAGAATAATAGCTTCAGATGATGAAATTTTTTCATGATCATCAGTTATTGAGACATCTTCTCCCAATAAAGAAAAGACATTACTGACCGAGCCTGTGTTTCCCATACCATAATCAAGAATAGAGATCATTTCACGGTCAGAATCTATAAAGTAACTAATTCATCATCGTTGGAGTTTGTATTATCAAGATTAGATTTGTGTGGAATTGATCTTATTACTTCAAATTTTTCATTTATAGGCAATTTAGCATCTTTAACACCTTCATCAAAAACGTGATTTCCTATCCAATCTAATAATTGCCACTCTCCAGTGGAATCTTTTTCCCAAATAGATGGATCACGCAAATGCTCAATCCTATCTAAAAATTCTTGTTCGGAAATACCTGCAAATTTTAAGAAAACATCAAGATTTTTTGGTCTTTTGAGATGTTCATGGATCCTGATTTTTTCAATGGCGTCTTCACGAGTCATACGTTGATGTCTTACCTCCATTGAGGCATGATCCGTAGCTCGACCATATCCAAATTTCAGATATTTCAAATAATTATGAGTGTTATTAAAAAAATCCTCCACTTTTTCATATAGATTAAAAGTTTCTTCACGGGTTTGAAATGTCTCAAAACCATAATTTTCAATTACCATTTTTGTATTTTCATGTTGATTCCAAGGATAATAATTTGCCAGATAAATTCCACGTACACCAACAGAATTGATTTCATCATCAGATGGATAAAAAAATGGCGCCAAATCGGTTCTAGTGATTTCTTTATTTTCAGCATCATCTAGTATATCTTCTGGTTCAAATCCACGCATAAGATGTTCCTGTCTATGTTTCTTTGTGAATTCAATCTTATCATCAAGATTATACATTCCAAAAAGATATCCTATACCATGTTCTCCCCAAATGACTAGTGGTATTTTGTATTTAACAGCAGTTTGCATTGGAAATGTCATAATTCCTGCATGATAGTGCCAAGTCATATCACCAACTTTACTAAGCATATACAGTGAAAGCTTTCTAGCTGTTTTTGGGTTAGTAGTATAACGTAACAGATCAGCACCAAATTTATTAACTAAATTATTTAGATTTCTAATACCAACCTTAGTATTATAAGCATGATTATAGGTTACAAATAATGGTTTCATTTTGTAAACCTTAGTCAATAAATGGGCCTGATAATGGCTATCTTTTCCTCCACTTACAGGAATTATACAGTCATAAGGAGAATTGTTTTTTTCCGCTTGCTCCTTGTATGATTCTAACAATTGTTTTAATTCTTCATGTTTAGCATTCCAATCTACTTTTTGCTTTTGTCGTTGTTCATGAGTTTTACATCCACTGCATATTCCATCTTCATCAAAAATTATTGAAGGTTTTGTATTTTCAGGATAACAGCATCTTAAACAATATCTCATATGGTGAATCTAAAAAACTTGTTTAATTAAGATACTTGTCTACAAATAATAAGATCAACATCTATTTTTCATATTATATTCTTTTGATTTATTTGTATAGAATGTGCTATTGAAAGAAGTCTGACGAATTTATCAAAATCCGAAATCCACATATCTGAACCATTGAAATATTTTTGTCTGATAATAAAACTTAAGCGTCGAATAATTTCATGAGTCATAAAATAGTTAAAAAAACTTAGTTTCATCTTGTCAATTTTTTTAATTTGTATATATGCTCCAAGAAACTGTTCTATTGATTTTTCAATTTTGGATATATTACCTGATTTTTGATCTGAAAATCTTAATGCAGCAAATGCTATGTCAGTTAGTGGATCACCCATTACCATTGAATCAAAATCAATAAAATTCACAGATTTTGCATCAAAGAGGACATTATCTATGTGTAAATCGTTATGAATTAGCTGATTTGATAATTTAGGCTTTATTATTTTTGAAACTGCAGAATCCAGAGATATTGAACCTTGTATTAAAGCGATTTTTTCTTTCATTTTTTTGTCAAAAATAGAATTCCTATTAGAAATCTTTTTTTCTATATATTTGAGCTCTTTTTGGGTCAAAATCTTGTATCTAGGATCGTTTTTTGGCAGTGAAATATCTAATCTATTCAAAATCTTATGTAGTTGTGCTAGATTTTGTGCTAGATATCTAAGATTTAATTTTGAATGAACAAAAGAAGAACCGTTCATAAATTGAATTAAATAACATTTGTATTTTGACTCTAACAATTTTCCACTTTTAGTAGATATAATCTTAGGAATACTGTCAGTGTAATTTTGACAGGCA
>Ga0066836_10000493_pt1 | contig 19050 bp, 10 predicted proteins | sample ETNtaG_18_FD_71568 | JGI IMG/M metagenome (GOLD analysis project Ga0066836, IMG submission 71568) | Marine microbial and viral communities from oxygen minimum zone, Eastern Pacific Ocean - ETNP201302SV91 | ecosystem: Environmental > Aquatic > Marine > Oceanic | place: Pacific Ocean: Eastern... | reverse complement strand
ATTTGGACAACGGCACCATCGGTTTGCAAAAGACCAGTGTTCCAGACATCATTGTACATCACCGTAGGCGCATCGCCGATTGAGATGGTTGCAGAGGCACCGGTCAGACTGATTTTGTTGTTGGTGAAGGAGTTGTCTTTCCCACCGTCATAGATTGTCACCATCAATCCAGGTGTATCGCTAACCGACCAGTCGATGTGGTGGAAATATGAATCTTGAATCGTGTTATTGTGGGATTGCAATGCGCCACCATGGAACTCGATAGCCGTCCCGTCTGTATACAGGATTGCAGTTTGATTGACCAAGGAATTAATGCATCGGTCAAAGCGGGTAACCCATCTTTCATCGATATCTTCGCCTGCAATATTGAGGCCACGTTTTGAGGTGCTTGGATAGAGCATTGTTGCACCATCAATCGCACAACCATCGCAACTATCGAATTGAGCGGTGGTGGCAAAGAATTCCAATCCACCAAGGGTTACATTATCGGAATTTGTGACCGTGAAAGCGAATGGCTGCATTTTGACACGAAGGTCCAGATCGTTCGCATCGTGTCCGGCAGGTGGCAAGTAGTGTAGCCGTTGGTTTGTGTTGTTGAACCACCATTCACCTTCAACATCGATTAGTTCACGTTTCCCTTCAAGGAAGTAGGCATGGTGCTTTGTCTTCCACTCATCTGTTTGAGCAAAACTGAAAGTTTCGTTATTGGCATCCCATCCGGTTACAATTCGACTGTATGAGCGGAAAGATGCGACGTTGAGGACAGCAATGGCGCCAACAGGATTTATTCCGCTCGCATTGAGCCCCCCATGCCCTCCTGCGACTGCACCTGAATCTGTCAACCAACCATTGGTGTATGCATTGTTCGAACCAGTGAGGGTTCCATGAGCCCAATTGTGTGTTCGGTTGAATACCGTTCCATCGCTGAAGTTTGCATTTGGCCACCTCGCAGGAACTTGTTCATCATAATTCAGGAACAATTGCCAACCCGGGTCGGCCAGGTCGACATATTGAATGCCATCGGTTGCAGTTGACCAAGAAAGGTTGAGGTCATCTGCGATGCTTTTGGTGCCATCAATGACCACCCGTTCGTTATCTGCCGCTCGAATCGTTAATCCATCGAGGTTATCGATTGTGATATTCTCGTAGTATACTCCCGAGTGTACAATGATTTCATCGTTTGAAACAGCACTTTGAACCGCGCCGTAAATCGTGGCTTTCGGACAGATATCCGTCCCGTTCCATGCATCGCTTCCGTTCAGCACATCGACATGAATCGGCGAGCCCTGGTTCCGAGTTGAATTGCTACAATCTAGGGGTACGCTTTGGCTGCGATAGAGAGTTTGTTCAGGCGACACATTGTCGAACATTGGAATCTGAACTGCGAGAAGCATGAGGGCAATCATACTCAACGAAAGAACACCCTCTCTACTATGCACCATGCACGTAGAAAACTTACGCTTCTATTTCATAGAAGCGCTCGATTCGTATCATAGAATTTCGATTACTCGACTTTGTGCATCGACCGGCTCATTGCTGAGTGTGATTGCATTCTCAATTATTGTTCGATGCTTTTCCGATAGAATTCCACGGTGATAGATTGTAATCCATGATTCATCAACAATCATCAATGATCCAACATGTGCATCGAGAACAAATCCTACACCCGCGTCGACACTGTCCCCCAGTTTGAGTCGACCACCACCGAGTTCAAGCACAACCGTGCCAAGTGCCATCGCATCAATATCAGCAATCCAACCAGGTTGAGGTACAGGGAATTCGGTGGTATTGAGTGTTGAATCTAGCAAGCCAAGAGAGGAGAGTAATTTTCGTTCATTTTCGAATGAAGAAGGGTGTACACCCTGTGCAATACACATATTCTCAAAAATGGTCATCGCACTACCGTCAATCAACGAGTCGTGAATTCGGAAGGCGCCTTCATCGACCGATTCACACAGGCCGGTTGAATGGAGCAAGACACCGCCCTGGATACAGACCAATTCTTCTAAATCGGCAGGCCCAGCTCCTCGCAGGGTTTCGATTGATTCAAGCACCTCAAGTGCATTACCGGCTGCAAAGCCCAGAGGAGTGTCCATTTCAGTGAGTGTCACACTGGTTTTGATACCCAGGCCGGTTCCTGTGGACACAATCGATTCAGCCAATTTTCGGGCTTCATCGACATTGGTCATGAACGCTGCCCGACCGACCTTGATGTCCATGACCAAGGCAGACAATCCTTCGGCAGCTTTCTTGGAAAGAATTGAACCGGTGATGAGGGGGACTGAAGCGATGAGTCCAGTCACATCCCGGATTGCATACATTCGTTTGTCTGCGGGTGCAATTTCACCTGTTTGACCACCGATCATACAACCAATTCCGTCAACCATTTCAAAGGCCTTTTCAGGTGTTAAGGATACATTGTACCCCGCCAATGCTTCCAATTTGTCAAGTGTGCCACCGGTATGAGCCAATCCCCGACCCGCAACCATTGGGCACTTCAGCCCACATGCAGCCAATGCCGGTGCCAGCACCAGACTGACTTTGTCTCCAATACCTCCAGTACTGTGTTTATCCACAACCAGATTAGACCATTCAGCAGGCCATTCCAAAACGGTGCCCGAATGAAGCATTGCATGAGTCAATTCAACTGTTTCCTGTTTTGACAACCCATTGTCAAACACATTCCGCATCCACTCTTCAACCTCAGTATCGCTGAGGCTGCCGTCAACGACGCCGTTTACAAATGCCTGAATCTCAGTCATCATCGATCAGTCCGATTTCAATGAGGCGTTGCCTGAGGAATTCACCTGCTGTGATGCTGGGGTAGAGTGCTTCACCGCCTGTGCGTGCAACAAATTCTGGAAGCGGAGTCAAGTCAACCTCGTCACGTGGATGAGTGAACATTGGCATCGAATATCGGTCACTTGTCGCATCAGGAGGATTGATCACGCGGTGTGTGACCGCTTTGAATAGCCCATTGGTTAGGTTTTGCAGCATGTCTCCCGAGTCGACGATGATATGCTCATGATTACCTTCAACAGCAATCCAACCACCGTCATGATCCATGACCTCAAGTCCAGCAGCACTGGCGCCCACGAGTAATGTGATGAAATTGATATCTTCGTGTTGAGCACTGCGAACGGCTCCCTCGGGTACATCGTCCCCGAGTGCGGGATAGTGTAGGATTCTCAGAATTGTGTTTCCATCGATGGCCATGTTTGGCAACCAATCGGGTCCCATCCCAAGATATTGAGAACAAACTTCCAACAATGTCCGACTGAGTTCTTCCATCTGAATATACAAGCCATCGACTGCGGGGCCGAATTCAGGACAATCATCAGCCGGCCAAATATTCGTTGGATAATCAGCCTTCAATTCATGATTATCAGGTAGGGTTCGTCCCGTTTGCCAAAACTCCTTGAGATCCGGTGCTGGATTGTCCTTGGCGTGTTCAACACCAAAGGGCACATATCCGCGTTGATTGCTACCTTGGTTCCACCGCATCTTAATCGAGTCATCCATGTTGAAGAAAGTCTCACTTACCTCATATGCGCGGTCGATATCACTGAGTGGAATACCGTGGCCAGTGAGCGCAAAGAAGCCGATATCTTCCAGTGCTTCTCCCATTTTATTGACAAATGCTTCGCGACTTGCTGCATCGCCAGCGGTATATTCACTGAGGTCGAGTGTAGGGATTGAATCTCGTGCCATGACCCAAGCGCCACACGGGTGCCCATGAATCCTTCGCGTGGTCACTGTTCAGAATCATACTTTTCTCGGAGTTGTTCCAATGTCCAACCCGCGTCTAGAGATTCTTGAACTTGCTGAGGTGACCAGTCGGGGAATTCGTAACCATCCAACTGTGGAGATCCAAAGACCCCATCATCTCGGCCCACGGAAACTTCTCTGGCATCGCTACCGGCATTCGGGCCCACACTGGTACCATCTAGAATGACAGCACCGGTGGGTGCTTGTTCTTCAGCCCAAATTTCAGCACTGACATCTCCGACATCATCGACCAACACTTTGCCTGCGGCCTCACTTCGACTGTTGAATAGCATCAATCCCAATGCACCAAGCAGACTGATTGCTGCAATGACAACCAATGCAAACATCACCTTGGCTGAGGTACTGTCCATTGCATCTTCACGGAATGGTCCAACTACCTCATTTTCTCCATCATCAGTGTTGTTCGTGTTGTTTGAATTTGTATTTGAGGAGTCGTCTTGCGGGTCGGTGCAGGGTACTGTTTCATTGTCTGGAACTCCGTCTAAATTCGCATCACCTGTTTGTACAGCGAGAGATGCAGCCAGTGCTTGTCCCCAAGCCCACATGACTTCATCACCATCGTGAATGCAATCGCCATCCGTATCGGGATTTTGAGCCAATCCACCATTTTGGAATTCCTGCAGATTGGCCAAACCATCACCATCAGGGTCTAGGTTTTGCTCTGAATTCGTCGTTCCAGGTACGGCTGACCATGAGCGATTCAAACCATTTTCAAGTTCCCAATAGTCTGGCATACCATCCCCATCCGTATCAGTCGATGTGTCCAATCGATTCCAGTCTTCTTCAAAGAGCAATGTCTGATGTTCTGCCAAAGCGACGTGCTCGATTGCTAGGCCCATCTCTCGATTTCTTAGAGCACTGTTACTACCCCAATTGATACTGCTAAACAAACTCCATTCTCCGTCAACAATCATGCTCTTATCGTGTAATTTCGTAATGTCGTTGGAGGGTGCCATGATTCTTGCTTCAACATCCAATCCATCAGTCATATTCAATCGATGGTTGAAGTGATTGACAGTTTCTTGGATATCGTCATTCATGTAATATCCATTGATGAGTAGCCGAATCGAAACGCTCCGATTGGCAGCTCTTTCGATGGCTTCAATCAATGGATTATCGCCATAGCCCCAGTGCCAACCCAAATCGAAGTATTGTACTGCGATATCCAATGACACTTCAGCATCATCGATCAGCCAAACGAGTGATTGGATACAATCGTCTGGGCAGGTTAGCAAGACGGCACCAAACGGCCCATCATAGGTCATTTGCATGGGCTCAGCCGGACCAAATTCAGTTGATGCTGTTGGGCGTGTCCATCCTGTTGGTCGACCCATTGATGCGGGTGCATCTTCCAGATTGATGATGTGCCGTTGGCTTTCATTTTCATCCCATAGCATCCGTGACATCACGAGATCAGCCACATCTTGGCTGTTGACGATTACACCTGAATCGCGGTTCCCTGCATCGTTGTCAAGTGGGAATGTGGAACGCTTCCAATTACCGCTTCCCATCCACACACTATCGCCGTCGCGTACAGCAACCTTGGAGTGGATGTAGCGATAGGGCGCCATTGGTGCATTCGCCCCGTCCGGTTCAACCATCCATAGTACGGTGCACCCGGCGTTGTCTAGTTCATCAGCCCAACCTCGTTGATCTTCACCATCTTCAGCATCTCCAAGGATTTGCCCTTCGAGCAAAATGGTGCATTCTACACCGCGAAGAACAGCCGCTTCAATTGCGAGGAATAGTTCGGGAGAATCAAATTGGTAGACATGGAGGTGAAGAGATATGGTTGCCCCATCAATCCATTCGACCATTTGGAAAAGGGAACCAACTGGTGAGTTCACTGGAATCACTGAACCATCTGTCGCGAAATATCCAGAGTCACAAAACAGACTTGATCCGAGTCTTAGCCAACGATATTCCCAATCGGTAGAAGTATCGGTATCTGGCAACACATTGCAACCATCGCCTCGCATGAGAATCAAGCCTGCAGAATCAGAAGGTGGCATCTCTAGCGCCAAACCATTCCAACCTTCAATTTCAGCAAAGCCTGAGCCGTAAACAAAGGCATCCACAATCGTTCCATCTGGTGCAATCAATTGTAGTGAACCACCACTATTGATTAGCCATGGTGGTGAATTTCCGAATAATGTGTTTGCGTCAACAGCTTCAGGGCCACCATCTACAATGAGATTGTAAGGGTCTTCTGTGATGACAACAGATTCTCCAGGCTCTAGAATGTAGTTCAACATCAATGATTGTTGCGAGCTACTTGAAGTGAGACGATCAATCGTCCAACCACCCAGGTCAACCCAAGTATCGCCAGTATTGGTGATTTCAAACCAATCATTGGACCGTCCAGAGACTTCTACAGGCATTACGCGGGTGAACTTGATTGTCATCCCACCATCATACGAATGGATGATTGGATTTGCATGACCCGGGGTGGGCCACAATGTATCACGAGTTTCTGAAGCGCCATTACGCGATTCAAGGGTGTCACAATCTGAACTTGTATCCCATGATAATGTTTGAATGGAGTTTCCATTCGGGTCAAGTAGAGTGATATTTTCACCTTGATTGGTGAGGATATTGTCATCGAGATTTAGCACCACATAATCTCCAACATCTAGAATCATTGAGTCAGCGGTATGGTTCCACAAACGACCGGGTGCAACAGCAGCGGCACCCCCTGCATCATCTTGGACCATCCAGCGAGAAAGATTGACCGCATATCCTGCTGCATTGTAAAATTCAATCCATTCGCTCGCCAATCCATCTGCGGGGTTCGAACATTGAGGGCTGACCTCAGACATCAGAATTTCAGTTGGGCCCGAATAGGGTTGCTCAAAGATCAGGTTTTGAGAACCTGGAGTGGGCCATGCCCCAACGACCCATGGGTGATTTGGAGTCACACCAGGGACCATACTCATGCCGTATGCAGAGTGGTCCCATATGGCTGTGTGCGATGTATTTCCTTCAGGGTCGTTGAGTTTGAGCGTACCTTGGCTGTTTGTCAAAGTGATGGATTCTTCGCCGAGAGGGTAGACGATGTAAGCCTCTGGATTGAGGACTGCTGGTGGAAGGGCGAATCCTGAACCTGAACGCAATTCCCAACCTGTCAAATCAACGGGTTGGTCTCCAGTATTGACAATCTCCACCCATTCGCCGTCCAGTCCGGTTTGTGCATCAGAACCTGTGGGGTTTGGCACGAATTCAGAAATTCTCAAACCGACATCGATACTTCCATTTTGTTCGCTTCCATTTCCTTGTCCAGGGTTCCATGTGCCCTGTGTATTGTAAGGGGATGGAATCCAAGGCCCACTCACAGTCATTGGATCGGCTGGGATTATGCTTTGATTCTCAGTTTGGGGGTAATCCCATGCTACCATTTGTCGTGTATCTCCATTGCTGTCGACCAAAGAAACCGAATCATAATTGTGCAACATATCGATGGGGCCAAACACAATGAAATTCTCATTTGGACCCCCCATTTCCACATTATATGTGGCCTGTTGCCCAGTGCCAGTCCACAAGGTATACCCTTGCGCAAAGCTGCTGATATTCAATCCACCTTCAATTTCAGGATAATACAATTCTAACCATGAGCCTCCCGCTATGTCCCCCACACTTGCATTGGCCATGACTTCGTTGATTTGGATTCGGGGGTCAGGTACAATCATGTTGGATGGATTATTGTATTCAGGAGTTGGCCATTTTGCAGTATTAAGCGAATCTGCATTTCGACCCCAGTCAGGTGTAAATGTCGAGATGTTGACGTAGGAATGTCCGGGATGTGTTGGACCGGAATACTCGACTTGGTGGGTGATTTCACCACTGGGCATTCGGAGTTTGATTTGTTCTGTGCCGGCTCCATTGTTGAGCATTCCATAGGCACGGGATCCATTGACTGCGACAATTCGATGTTGTCCGGGGTCAATCATCGTTCCAGAACCAATGAGGTGTGTTGTGTTCATCTGCATCGAGTTACCTGCCGCATCATCGATTGACCAGCCAGCAAGATCGATGGATACTGAACCGATGTTTGCAATTTCGACCCATTCACCACCCGGCCAAGTAGCGTTGTCATTTGTCCAGTAAGGGTCTGGCATGACTTCGGTAATTCGCAATTCACTCTGGACATATGCAGGTCCACCCGTTCCACCGCCGCTGTTTGAAGCCCCAGGTGTATTGACGTTGGAATCCACATAATCATCAGTCGCCAAAGCGCCAGGGATTTTGCTAATATCACTGTTTGATTGGCCGGTTGTGACCGTGTGAACCGAGACACCATTCCCATCGACAAGATCCAAGACTTCACCTGCATTGTTGAGTTTGAGTGTGCCTTGTAAGTTCTCAGCAATAATCGCATAATCGCCGGCCGGAAGCACATACGGTGTGGCCAAATTGGCAAAGTCGACCCAAGTGTTGGCGTCGAATGGATGCGAATAATTTGCCGCATCGACAAGCGTCCACCCCTGCAGATTGATGTCAGCAGTTCCACTGTTGTAGATTTCAACCCATTCACAGGCTGGATAGTTACCTGTATCTGTTCCCATTGGGTTTGGCATTAGTTCATTGATGCAGATATCGCCACTACAAGCGGTAGACCTTGCCCCGGTCCCTTGGACCAGTGGCGAGAGGCTCATCACAATCATCAGTGTAGTCAGTAGTAAGGCATTACGACGCATCAGGTTCACCGCAGGGCGTAGCCCTGCGCTCACGCGTGAGGGAGCCTTGCCCTTAGTGCCTCCGCCGATTAGATGAATCCGAACCCGTCGAGTTTCTGCGCAAATGTGTAAATCATAATCGGTACTAGAATGATCCCCATTCCATGACTTCGTCTAATTCCAATTCGAGGGGGCATCAGTCCCATTGCAGTACCTACAATGAGCACACCAATTCCAATCCAACCGGTGGATAACCAGACAAGGAGGGTCACGAATCCAACCACACCTAGGACCATGCTTCGAAGAGGGATTAGTTCGTGTAGTTTTAGCATACCTTGGCCGACCTTAATCATCACTGGAACTGCAAACAATCCAGCACCGATTGTAATGGCCATCAATCGAATGTAATCCGATGGGGGTTCAAGCCCCGTCCATTGGTCAATTGGATACATCATGTTGAGGGCCAGAGCAGCGCCAGAACGTGGACGTAGCACGAGGTAAAGGAAGGTTAGAACCATCACTGTAACCGCTGTGTTGGTTGCAGAAAGAACAGCAATAACTTCGAGATCTTGCTGTCGTGTTTGCGCATCGAGATCGTCCAGTTCCGGACTGGATTCTTTCACTTCGCGAGCCTTGGCCAACATTGCATCATCTCTTTCGGCTTGTTCAACCAATTCAGTGTGGTCATCACCGATTGTTGTGACTTCACCACCGACGACCGAATCCCAATCACCCTCGGTTGGAGCACTGATATCACCCATGACAACAGAATCTTGGATGGTGATATTCTGTACCACTGTGGTTGTGGATTGCGCTTCATCTACAATCATCGGTGCAGCGACATCAGCAAATCGCGAATCATCAAGGCCATGCAACCTGGCAGTTTCTGCTCGATATTCAGCAATTCTAGCACGCGCTGCGGGGTCGTTGATTCCACCAGGGCCATATTCAAAATCAGCCGGAATGTAATCAGGGTCGGTCAATCTCCCCCAGAAATTTCGTGCACTCATGACGACCACGGTTGCTTGGGCAGCGGTCATTCCCGGTAGAATAGCCATGACAGCTGCGCAGCAAGATGACAACAGACAAGGGACGATTAGTGGTTTGACAGGTGGCAAATCCCAATTTTGTTCCTGCGCCGGCATCTCGGATGTTGTCACGTAAATGTCAATCAGATTTGCAATACCAAACAATCCTGCGAGTGCAGGCATCAATAGTGTGGCTGATGGCATACCCACCGGACTTCGACCAGGCAACTCAAACACAGCCCACCCATAGAAACCTGAGAGCAAGAAGAACGCGGTTGCTACAAGCATTCCTGCTGCGCGTGAGTTATCACCAAGTCGGAAATCAAGCGATTCGATCTTCCTGTAAATTTTCCATTTACCAATGGGGATGGTGAACTCAAATGATTTTGGCAGTGGGACATATGCCCATGATGTGATTTTCTGAATCAAACGTGGCCAAGCAAGGCGTGTTGTTTCAGTGAGGATGAGGAATGCGGAAATGGCCAGTAGTAGCCATGGCAATATGTCTCGGCTGAGTTCGTATAATCCGAGGCCAGGATTGGTTCCAAACAATAGTCGGGCAACAATCAGTAATGGTATACTGAGCAACAACCCAAGTTGACTGCCGCGTGCAGAATATGCAACACCTTGTGCTGCATGGCCTGAAATTAGCATTCTGTGACCCGGTAGCAATGCAAGAGCTGTATCTCCATCTGGTGCACCAATCAATGCACTAGGGATGTAATTCAGGAATGTGTGCACGGTCCCCATCGAGACGATGATCGCTGCCACCGAAGACAATGGGATTCCTGCATTGACAGCCAAGGGAGACATCGAGAGGGCAATCAATGCTACATTGTTTACGTGAAAACCGGGAATCAATCCAGTCATACAACCAAGGAATATGCCGATGAAGAACGAGCCCATGAGCCACGCCCAATCAAGCATAAATCCATCTAGCATTGCAATCCCTCCTTCTAGAGTGTCAAACAGAGTTGTGTGCCAGGGTTATCGGGGTGGTCAACGGCAACCAGGCGTCCAGTCCAAACTTGGACGCCAGTACTATTGCCACCTTCATCGAATCCGGTTTCAATCGCGGTCCCATCATCAAACAGACAAATTCGATTCTCTGATCCGGATGCCAGTAACCACAGGTCATCATTGCTGGTTTGGTTCAATTCTCCATTGACAGTGACCAATGTGTTCACTTGCCATGTCCAAGCATCCCAACCTGCCGTCCAAGAGAATGAGTCAGGTGGGATATCGACGGTACCGATCGCATACAGTGGGACATCAAGCATGATCCTTCCTTCTGCTTCATTCCAAACAACAGTGGCGTTGTAGAATTCGACATAGGTTCCTTTCTCGATCCATTCTGCATGAGCGCCGGCGATCTGGAAGCGCAAAGTGGTAGACCGCTCAAAGTAATCCTTGCCATCGCCGAGGTATCCCTTGTCGTAATCAGGTGAGACTGGACTTGTTGTCCACCCGGCTACGTTCACCTCTTGACCAATCCATTCAGATGGGTTGGCCGCAATTGTTGCGAGTGTTGTGAAATCACCAATGAGGATGCCAACTGGGTTGACGGTATGGTCTTCATCACTCATTTGCAAGCAGATTTGCGCGCGATCTTCTGACCAAACCAGACGCCCGGAGAATCCATCTTCAGGCAAGGTTCCATTGACGGTGAGGTTGAGGTTGGGGATGAGGCAAATGATGCCAACATTTTCCCCACCAGGTGCAATAATCCAATGCTCATCATCAACCCAATTGTATGTCCCTTCGACATAAACGAGTTTGCCAATGTCATACGACCATGTCTCAGCTGCAACTGCCCAAGAGAGGCGTTTTGCTCCTGCTGGGTGAGTCACATCGAGTGTAGAGGATTGTACGACAATCGACCAACGGTAATTTCGCTCATCCCACTGAACCCAGCCCGTCAGGTTTACCTTTGAACCAGCCTCAATCCATTCTGTAACACGTCCTTGCAATGAAACATAGAGGCGATGATCACTGTCGAGATATGAGGGGTTGTCAATGAGGGTAAAACTCTGCCATGTCACATTTGGTTCAATGGCATCCGATAGGTACCCTGTGAGGTTAACAACCTTGGAACGATAAGCATCAGCATCAGCAGAAATATCGTTCAAGGATGTTTCAATCATGACGACTTCAGCGCCGACTTTTTCGGCGATTGCACCCATTCCTTTGGCATTAATCCAAATTTTTCCGTTGTACTGAACCACTTCACCTTCAACAATAATTCGCGAACCAATGGGGGGTACCTCACTGGTATCGTACCATCGAATTTTGACAACATCGGGTGCATCTTCGACTTGCAAATCGACTCTGTCTGAGCCGTCACTGTAAGGGTCGCGAACCCAAGAAATCAGGGTCCCTTCGATTTTGACAGTCTCCGAAAGGTGCTCGTGCACCTCGTCAATTTCGACTCGATCTGGTTCACGAACCACAGCATAGAAGTTCAGTGTTGATACCAAGAGAACCGACAAGAAGAACGCAGCCCACATCTTCGACATGGACCCGCGAGTCATCCCAATAGGGATGAAGATTGTCAAACGCGCCGGTGGTCTCATTTGCTTGACTTGTTGTGGCCACAATGTGGCCAGAGCACTGTCATTGTTGGTCGTCCTCCTTCTCTTGGGGGTGAGTTCGGTCCCACTCACGTTGGAATCCACCTCTATTCGTCCTACTGAGGCGGCATCTCAAGAAGCAGACATCGTCACTTGGAACGTTGGCGATACTTGGTATTATGACATTGAATTGGACGCCGTAAATTTGGTGGAGGGCAGTTCAGAATTATCAGGTTCTTCTCTTGATATTGTGACTGGTGACGCCACTATCTTGGTTGCCTCCGCAACGACCTACAATGTGTCCGGGCAATGGGTTCCGGCTTACCGACTGGAAGTTGATGCTGTAGGAACAGGAGATGGTCGCTTTCCCGAGCCGAATACTGGAATTTTTGCTTCGGGTGAGTTGGTTGTTGATTATCATGAAACTCGATGGGTTCGTGCATCTGATCTTGCAATCATCCATCGCGTGCAATCTATTGATCTTGATTTCGATGCGTTTGGAATTTGGGTGACTGGAATTGCTGATTTCTCTCATACTCACGAATATAATCCTCCACAGGAGGTTTACGATTTTCCCATGCGAATCAATGAGACTTGGAACACTGCTTCAAAACACACTCAAATCTGGTCCGGAAATGGAGGTCCCATCGCGTTGTCAGAGCCTCAAGAGGAAGAGGAAACCATCCTCTACAACATTACCGAGGTCACTGAGAGTCCAACCACCTACTCTGGGTGTGAAGACTCCTACCACATATGGTGGAATAACACGAACGGGGATCTCTTGGAGGATCATTGGTGGTGCCCTGCTGTTGGTAACGATGTCTATTGGTGGACAGATGACATTGCGATGGACGGCGTCGATGCTAAATTCTGGCTGACATCATTCGCTCCAGCAGCTGTTTCGGATGTTACGGTTCAAATCGATCCATCTACTGCGGCCCTAAACCAAATGCTCAACATCACAATCACCGGTCCTGATGGAGAAGATGGCACACTTTGGCATCATGAAAACATGTACAATTTCACATTAGAGGGTGGAGTCGCAACTCTCCAAATCCCGGCCAACAATCGCATGGATGATACGCCGACCAGCATTGATTGGGGCACTCATGGAATTTTAGCCTGTTTAGATCCTGAGGGCATCGCGATGATTTGCGGGGCTTCGACCCTCACATTGGAGGGTAGTGCGATTGGTGCATTACTTCGTCAAGATGCAATTGACCGTGCACCATTGGTATTGGATGCAGGTCATCATACTGCACTAAGGCTTGGCCTTTCATTCAGATTTTGAGCGACGGATGGCTGCCAAAGCAAGCACACCGATTCCAGCCAACAGTGATGGGGCAGGAAGTCCATTGTCTGTGACTACAGTCGCGACTACATTCTCTGAAGAATACTTGTGATCGGTGAGGGTGGCTGAAAGCACGAGTGTGCCGTTGTCAAAGTGTTGTGTTTTGACCAAAAATCCTTCTGCATGGTACCAATCGATACTGGTGCGAGATTCCCCGACAATTTGCTGCTCCATTCGGATGGTCGGTGTATTTCCATAATTTTCATCCCCTGTTGAGATGGTAGTTTCCTCAGCTGCAGTCCATGTCACTTGACGCGCCAGGTCTTCTGAAACACGACTTGTTTCATTCCACAGGGCTCGGTTGATACGCTGTTCTGTAATGGTCGTACGCGAGATTGTTTCTGAGAAATCCCATTCATCTCCAACATCAATGCCACTGGGCCACAGCCCATCGCGCTCGATGATTTCCTCAGTCACCAATCGATTCTCAAGATAATTGTCTTCGCCACCACCACTGAACCATGTTTCCAGATAGATGGTTTCAACTCGCTTCTCAAATGCATTCGCGCCCGTAGGCATCCACACTTCGATGGTGGTGGTGACATTGAGTGTCATGGTATCGTTGTCGTAATCGGTACTGCCATCTGTGAAGTGAACGGTCATGTTCACGGAATGTTCGACAAGACTTACGCGACAGTTCGTACTTTGCCCACCCAAACTAATGCTTTCACTTGCTTGAATGGTCAGCCGCATGGGAATTTCCTCGACCAGATTCAAGTGATCAAAATCTGTGCTATTTGCTTGCATTTGAGATTCATATTCTGCGAATACAGCAGCGGTCCAACCGTCGTACTCAAACCAATCTCCCGTGCTGTAATTAGGCTGTGTAATCGTCATGCCACCAGCCGTTACTGGGACGAGCAGGCCGACGACCATGACAGCGACTAGAAGCCTGCGCATACCCCCCGACTCACCCTTGAGTCCTTCAATAGAACCCATTCCATGGAACCGTTCCCTTGAATAATCAGTCCATTCACCCGTAGGGTGATACCATGCACTCTGACCGCGCTCGAAGTCTACTTGCCATTGCCGCGATTGGTCTATTCGTTTTGCCAATGTTGGCTGCCGCCACACCGATTCCAACTTCAGAAATTGAAGAGGTCCCTTGGTGGGAAGATACACTGATGGACAAGGACAAGGATGGGATTCAGGATAACATTTGGATCGCAATGGACAATACTCAATATGAGTGGGTCGATGAAGAAGGTCGAATTGATGTCATCGTGGATTTTGATCATCTACCCACAGTGGCTGATGAACTTCTACTCGAGGATGAAGTAGATTTCATTCACCTACACACTTTCCATCTGATTGACAGCATCGCAGGTTCAGTTCCTGTTGAGCGTATTGAAGCTCTTTCTGTACTGCCCGGTGTAGTAATGGTTGAACTAGATGGGGTATTGGAAATAGCCAATTCTGATGTCAAAGATACTCATGGTGTTTGGGATATTTACGAAGAGACTGGATATGATGGTGCGGGCAGCGTTGTCGCCATCATCGATACAGGCATTGACGGTTCTCACGCAGGTTTGGATGATTTGGATGATGATAATAGCACAAATGATCCGAAAGTGATTGCATTCTACGATGTGGTCAACAACCCAGGTTTGACCAATGGAACCGAAATTTTCCCCTATGATGATCAAGGACACGGCTCACACTGTGCAGGTACAACTGCCGGCACGGGCGCACCTACCTACGAGCATACCGGCATGGCGCCACAAGCTCAGTTGGTTGGTGTGAAGGTACTCGACTCAGGCGGCTCAGGTTCGTTCGCGGGCGTCATGATGGGCATGGAATGGACTGTCGACAAGCGTCACGATTTCAACATCCGGGCAGCCAGCATGAGTCTTGGTGGTCCAGGATTGATTGAGATGACCAGTGCTGAGGAAGAGAGTGTTGCGCGCATGGCCAATGAAATGGTCCGTTCAGGCATTGCACTCTTCATTGCGGCAGGTAACAGTGCGGTATCTGCTCAAATCGGTACGCCAGGAAGTGCAGAGGATGTCATCACAGTCGGTGCGCTTGACAAGGGCGATGACCCAGGCATTGCAATTTACTCAAGTCAAGGCCCAACCGAGGAAGGACGCATCAAGCCTAATATCGCCTTTGTTGGTTCAAATGTCATGTCTGTCGCATTCAACACCGGTACAGGCTATACCGACATGTCAGGTACCAGTATGGCCACACCAGGAGCAGCAGGAATTGCTGCACTGATGTATCAGGCCAATCCCGAACTTTCACCGTTTGACGTGCGCAACATCATGCAGGAGACCTCAGAGTACAGGCAATGTCACCATGCGGGTGCCAACGAACCCTGTGCTGAGGATGCAACATCACTCAAACCACGCCAAAACAACGTGTATGGGCACGGCGAAGTTCGCGCTCTCCCCGCAGTCATGGAAGCGGCCAATCAGGTCTACGGATTTACGGACACAGTTGCGTTGAATTTGTCGACCTCAATCATGGGTGACAACAAGGTTCATGTTGGCCAAGGACAGTCAATCACATTCCGTGTTGATGGGGCCGCTGAAAAGATTCAGTGGCGTACTTGGGATATGCGTGATGAGTGGATGGATTTGGAAGGCTACGAGCCAGGCGATTCTTCGTTTGAAATCGAGCACGACATGTTTGTTGATCGCCTCAAGTATTTGCCTGGTAACACCATTGAAGGCAATCAGACATTGATGGTTCGCGCTTTGCAGAATACAAATTCAAGCGCCAATGTGGTGACTCACTTGCACATCATGGGAAGTGAGAAGGCAACCGTTCAGGAAGACTCAGGATTCCTCAGCACGAGCATGATTGTGGGCGGCCTTTCCTTCTTACTCATCCTCTCGATTGCTGTAGCCATCGTGCTCTTCATGCAATTGCAGAATCTTCGTGACCCTTCCTTGTATATCCTTGAGGAACCGATGGCAGACGCTGAAATTGGGGATTAGGAATGAACCCACAGGGTCAGATCATACTGGCCGCAGCGCTCGCAGGTATTGTTGCCATTGCAGTGACGGTTGCCATTGAGAAATTTGGTGGTTTAATTGGAGGTATTCTCGGAACGATTCCAACCACCATAGTTCCGGCAGCTGCTTTCATGTGGCTGGCGGAACCCACAGATTCTGCTTTCCAACCTGCGATGGGCATGGTACCGGTCGGCATGTTACTGAATGCGATCTTCCTGTGGTTGTGGCGTGTGATTCCACCCAAGGTGCCCAATTGGACATTTGGCAAACGCTTGGCAACCATCACCAGTATCAATCTTGGAGTCTGGTTTGCTGGCGCTGCATTTTCAGTCACAGTTTTCTCCAAACAAGCCTCGATGACCATCGGGCTTGGTGCCTTGTTGATGGGCCTTATTTTCGGTTTGTGGATTTCACTTGAACATCGACCTGCACCGCGGGGCCAAAACAGAGTGAGTTCACTGACGTTGGCCATGCGTGGAGTGGCCGCCGCTACAGCGATTGGCGCCGCAGTTTGGCTCTCACAATTGGGCTCGCCCTTGTTGGCTGGAATGGCCTCAGTTTTCCCGGCGATTTTCCTCACCAGTATGGTTGCACTTTGGATTGCTCAGGGCGAAGATGTACCGAGTGGTGCGGTCGGTCCGATGATGCTTGGGGCCATGTCTGTCAGTTTCTATGCACTGTTGGCAACACACACTTTGCCAGAGTATGGAGTCATTCTTGGTTCAGCCATCACCTGGGTGGCTTCGATTGGTTCAATTTCTGTTCCTGCGGCCTTCTGGTTGCGATTTCGAGCCAACCGTCGTATTGAAGCGGAGAACCCGGCCCCATAGGGCCGGGGCTCATCATGCGAAAAGTGCACTGCACATTTTTCCTCGCGATATTGATGCTTTGCTCCGCCCTTTCGGGTTGCTTCGGAAACGAGGAAGAAATTGGGGACGAAACCGGCTTATGGGTGGAGTCTTTTGGGGCCTACAGCGTAGTCGCTCCAGTCGATACTGGAATCAACGTCTATCACGAACGATTTATCCTCAACGAAACATTGCCACAATGGTTGCTCGATGGACTCGGCGTGACAATGTGGTGCAACCTCACACAAAATGGAACTTGGCAAGAGCGATATGAAGCGGATGCACCCACATGTTGGGATGTAATTACAGCGACAGATATCGTTTATTTTCCAGGGACGAGAATCATCGGGACAACACCGGATGATGACACGAATATTCCCATTCTCGATGATCCATCAGATGGGCATGGGACCGCAGTGACGGGTGCAGTTCTCGATGCGAATCCAGATGCGATAATTTTCTTCGTTGAAGGGTTTAGTGATGCTGCGGTTCTTGCTGCTGCAAATCAGCCATTGGTCGATATCATCACGACATCATTTGGTCCGATTGGTAGTGTTCCAGTTCCCGGGATTGAGGATGCGACACGGGTTGCTGTGGTCGAGAAAAGCAAGGTACATACGGGTGCTGCTGACAATACTCCTTCTCCAGCCGTTCAAGATTCGACAGCAGGGCCTCCTTGGTCGATTGGAGTATCAGGATATGCCGAGGAAGGCGATGATCAGAAAGAAACAATGAGTGGTTCGTATCCAGATATCGCAGCGGATTGGACACAAGTTTTACCCAATCACGATGACATCGATGGCTATCATGAAACATCGGGAACATCATTTGCGACACCACGAACAGCTGGTGTTCTGAGTTTGATTTTGACACAACTTCGAGACCTTTCAGGTGACATGGGTTCCGGCGCCTCTGAGGAACGTGGTGGTTTCTTGGTCAATGGAACCAATCTTTCGATTACAAACAGCCAACTGAGAGACGCGCTAAACCAGTCAGCTTGGTACCCAGGGGCTTCAACTTGGGATCCTACATCAGGCACTATGCCCATTTCTCCAGTCGCACCCTGCACACAGGTCGGTTGGGGGGTTGTGAACATGTCCAATGTAGAACCCATTTTCAACCATCTATCTGGTACCGAATCCATGCCTGACCGACCTGCTGACGTAGTTGCCTGCATGGAAGCAAATCAGGATATTCGAGAAGCCTATTGGGGCGAATAAACCCTCTACTTTTCGTTTTTTGACAAAACCGTCGGTTTGAAGCCTAGGGCCCGGCCCCATAGGGCCGGAGGGGAATCCATGAGGCGGGTCCAGTTTGCACTGTTTCTGACACTTCTAATGCTGTGTTCCGTCCTTTCAGGGTGCTTTGGTGAAGAAGAAAAATCAGCCCCTTCTGAGCCTACTGCATTCGATTTTGGCCGTGAAATCCCTGCCACAACTTGGTATCATTATTCGGGTGGAATCAATGCAATGGATGAGGCAGCCGTTCTTGCAGCCAACATCACTGCCAACCTGACTGGTGACAATGCGCCATATTGGACAACAGGTTCCTACTTCGGCATTGGAATGAGTACCTTCGAGCCGACCATTGGCATCACTTCTGCAGACAATTTGTACATGTCCAGTTGGGGCAATGGAGTCGGGGGGGCTACTGCTGTGGTTCAGTGTACAGGGTTGATTGAGATGACCAACCTCAGCGATTATTCTTGTGCAGATGTGTATGATCCACCTATACCCGTGGTCAGCAGCAATGATCCGTACATCTATGTCGACAAGTGGACCGATCGCATCATGAAATTCGATATGCATGCTTTGGCGGCAATGACCGTTGA
>Ga0066836_10000492_pt1 | contig 19066 bp, 12 predicted proteins | sample ETNtaG_18_FD_71568 | JGI IMG/M metagenome (GOLD analysis project Ga0066836, IMG submission 71568) | Marine microbial and viral communities from oxygen minimum zone, Eastern Pacific Ocean - ETNP201302SV91 | ecosystem: Environmental > Aquatic > Marine > Oceanic | place: Pacific Ocean: Eastern... | reverse complement strand
GGCAATATTAACTATATATTTACCTTTATAAGCATTTTCAGGGAATGAGACTTTTTCTTTTAATTGTTGTAAGTAACGCAACCAAACGCTAACTGTTAGAATATCTATTTGTCTTCCTGAATCATTTACATAGTACTCACAGTAAACATCGAATCCGGTTTTTTTTAATAAGTTACAGATAACCGCGCCGTAAGCTGCTCCTCTGCCATGACCGATGTGCAAAGGGCCTGTAGGATTTGCAGAAACAAATTCGACCAACGTGGGTTTATTTTCCCCAATTTCAGAATTCCCGTATAAATCACCATTATTTAAAATATCTAATACGACTGATTGATATGAGTCTTGATTTAAAAAGAAATTAATAAATCCTGGGTCTGCAATCTCTATGTGGTTTATTAAATGGGATTTTGGAAGATTTTTAGAGATTTTATTTGCTAATTCACGTGGGGCACATCTACAGCTTTTTGCCAATGCCATAGCTATATTGGATGCAAAATCACCGTGCGCAGGGTCGCGACTGTATTCAACTTTAATGTTGTTTTTATCAATTGTGATTTCAATCCCCTCGGATTTGAGTATTTGCAGGGATTGATTAATTAATTCTTGAAGTTGTTTTTTCAATTAAGCCATCTCAAAAAAAGGTGGCATTATTGTATTAGTTTTAACAAAGCAAGAGAAGTTGATTAGACAGATCTATTTAACCACCGTTAATCCAAGAATTTCCCAATCTTGCATACCGCCACGATACCATTTAAGTTTTTCAGCTGGGTAACCAAATCTTAATAGGGTTTTAATGCTAGAAGGAGATTGGCCGCACCACATACCGTTACAGAATAATATGAGTGTTTTTGCATTTGAAAAATTCCATAAGCCTTCAATATTTAATGCCCCAAACTTTTTTTCTAGAATTTCTGCTATTCCGAAAGGATCAGCACCAGCTTCTGGTTTTAATAAAGTCCAAGGGATATTAACTGAACCAGGAATTGTGCCTTTTTTAACCCAATCTTCAGTACGCGAATCAATAATAAGAATTGAATTATCGCCAGCCGAGCTTTTTTTTAAGTAGTCTAGTAACTCAAGTTCACCTATTGTTTCGACTCCGTTTCCTAAGCTATATGGCTGTATACAGAATGGCGGGCATTTTCTTGAAGTTTTTGCGTATTCAGGATTAACTAGATTATTTAGCGATTGGTTTCTCTGAACTCTTATTTCTTTGCCATTATGTTTTACATCTACGAAACTAATTTCATTGTTTATATTCACATCAAGATCATTGTCTGATGCTGCTGGCGCACTTATTGTTAATAAGAAGGTAGTAAGTATTACAAAGTAATTTCCTATTTTTTGATTCATTATTATTACCTAATTCATATCTTGCGGATCTATATCTAAAGACCACCTAACTTTTTTAGAGTTTTTTATTTTTTCAACTTTTTCCAGCCATTCATCTAAATGTGTATGTAATAATTTTCTATTTGCTGCTTGTATAATTAATTGATAACGAAAACGACCAGCATGTTTTTCTATTAAAGCTGGAATCGGGCCAAACAGTAAAAGCACATCTCCCGATAATTTTTTTAATTGTATACTGGCATTTTTAATAAAGTATTTAACCTGTTCAATATTATGCGCTTCTGCCCTTAATAATGCCATGTGCGAGTGCGGTGGTAATGATGAGAGTTTTCTTTCTTTTAATAGAGATTTTGCAAGATGATTATACCCATGCTTAATTAGAGTATGAAATAGTGGGTGATCAGGACTATATGTTTGAACAATAACAACACCCTTTTTCTTTCCTCTTCCTGCTCGACCGCTTACTTGCATAAAGAGTTGAGCTAGTCTTTCTGTAGCACGAAAATCAGTTGAAAATAATCCACTGTCTGCATCAACAATAGCTGCTAAAGTAACATTTGGGAAATGATGCCCTTTTGCAATCATCTGAGTGCCTACTAAAATATCAATATCACCTGAGTGCATCTTGGTTAGAAAATTATCCATTGAGTCTTTTTTTTGTGTTGTGTCCCGATCTATTCTGGCGATTTTTGATTTAGGAAATTTTTTTGAAAGAACCTCTTCAATTCGTTCAGTACCATGGCCAAGTCTGAGTAATTTTGATTCACACGAAGGACAATTGTTTATATTTTTTTTCGATGAACCACAATGATGACAATTAAGACGGTTATTCGATTTATGATATGTAAGCGGTATTTCACATCTGTCACAATGCGCTTTCCATCCACAGCAGTGGCAGTATAGGTGCGTTGCGTAGCCTCTTCTGTTTAAGAACAATAAAATTTGGTTGTTGAGCTTTAAATTTTTATCTATTTCATCAATAAGCATTTTCGATAATGGACCGTACATTTTTTTATTTTGTATATCGAGTAATTGGTACTCAGGTTGTTTGGCAGTTCCGGCTCTGGTAGGCAAAACTAAATGTACATATCGACTTTTTTCAGCATTATTAATAGTTTCAAGTGAGGGAGTAGCAGAACCTAATATAGCAGGGACACCATCTCGTTTAGCACGAACAATCATTAAATCTCTTGCAGAGTATTGAAAACCGCTATGTTGTTTATAAGATAGATCATGCTCTTCATCAGCAATATAGATTCCAGGATTCAAAAGTTGCGTCCAAATTGCAGAACGTGTTCCCAATATAATCTTTGCTTTACCTGTTCTCGCGTCTTGCCAGTATTTGAGTCTTTCAGTAACGGAAAGATTAGAATGTTGTATTGCTATATCAACTTTGAAGCGGTTTTTAAATCGTTGTATTAGTTGGGGCGTTAAACCAATTTCTGGCAGCAAAATTAAACATTGTTTTCCGGACTTAATAACAATATCCATTGCAGACATATAAACTTCTGTTTTACCGCTACCAGTTAAACCATCAAGCAGAAAGACAGCGTGGTTATTTATCGAATTTGAAATTACATTTACAGCTTTTTCTTGGTCTTCGTTTAGTTTGACAGTTCTTTTATTTATTATTGATTTTTCCAAATTTTCTTTTGTTTCTTTTTGTATCAGGCCAATTTTCTCAAGGGCATAAAGCGAACGCTTTACCCCAGGAAAAATTTTGTTAAGCTCAAATTGACTAATTGATGTGTTACTTTTTTTTAAGTAGCTAATTATTTTAGTTTGAGTCGGTGAAATTTTTTTATTATGTGAATTTAATAGGAAACTATCTCCCGACAAAGACCAAAAACTATCCTCGTAATTAGTTATTAGATTATTTTTCCTAAGCAAGGTTGGCAAAGCATTAAAAATTACTTCACCGATTGGGTGATGATAGTAGTTACTGGCCCAAACTAATAAATTTAAATGTTCAGTATTTATTATAGGAGAGTCATCAATAATGTTATTAATTCTTTTTAATTTATGTTTAGGATGGTTTGTTTTATTACTGATTGAAACAATAATACCCGTGACATTCTTTTGTTTCCCAAATGATACTGAAACCCTTAAGCCCGGTTTAAGAACCTTTTGGTTAAGATTTTCATTAGGTAAATAGTCGAATAAACGTCTTAGTGGTGTTGGTATAGCAATGTTTAGAAATTTTTTTTTAGTTACCATAAATAGAAATTTTTTTGTATGAACAAACTAAAATAATTGTTCCGGAGTAGATGTATCTCCATCATCTTTCAATAAAAGATCAGACCGTTTTTCTTTGTTTAACGATTTTGGCGCGTTTTTTAATCTAAATACTTCAAACATTGCGTCTGGATTATCAGTATTTGCTACTTCTCCATTCTCGGAGTCTATACGAACTGTAACCAAACCTTTCGGTCTTTGCATCATTGATTGCGGCATACCTTTGAGGGCTTCCCTCATATAATCGATCCACATTGGTAGTGCCGCACGTCCTCCAGTTTCTCGCATTCCCAGAGGCCTGAATTTATCAAAGCCAACCCAACTGACTGTAGCAATATTTGAATTAAACCCAGAAAACCAGGCATCATGTTGGTCATTTGTTGTACCTGTTTTTCCCGAAAGATCATCCCTTTGCAGTTCTAAGGCTTTTCTTCCCGTCCCAAACTTTATTACGTCTCGTGTTATTGTGTTCATAATCCAAATATTTTTAGCATCAACAACACGAGGGGAGTATATTGTATTCAGATTATCATTCTCGTAAGTTGCTTCGGTGTCATTTATTTCTTTAGCTGAATTATTTTCTTCACTTAAAGTTTTTTCCTTTTGAATGTCAATGCATTGATTGCAAACAACAATCGGGTTAGCTCGAAAGATAATTTGATTATCATAAGTTTTAGTTTCATTTATAAAATATGGCTCTATTAGAAAACCTCCATTTGCAAAGACTGAATAACCTCTAACTAACTCCCATAATGATAATTCTGCACTTCCTAGTGCGAGAGAAAGATTTTTTGGGAGTTGTTCAATATTGAACCCAAATTTTTCTATATGACTAAGTGCAAATGGAATACCAATTGAGTGTAATAATCTTATTGATACTAGATTACGTGAATGGATTAGTGCCTCACGTAATCTAGTCGGACCATGACTTTTTCTACTATAATTTTCTGGTCTCCATTCATCCTCAATACCAGGGTCCTCAAAAACGATCGGCGCATCATTTATTATACTCGCAGCAGTTCTCCCCGCCTCTAAAGCGGCTGAATATATGAATGGTTTAAAACCTGAACCAGCTTGTCTTTTTGCTTGGGTTACATGATTAAACTTATTTTTAAAGTAATTAAAGCCACCAACTAAGGCAAGCACAGATCCATCATTAGGTGAAACTGATATTAACCCACCTTCAACATCAGGTATCTGTGATAATGTCCATTCATCATTTTCTGTTTTAAGCAGACGAATTATATCCCCGGATTTTAAAAAATTGCTGGCCTTTTCTAGTTTCGGCCCTCTTCTATTTTCAGAAATATATTTTCTTGCCCATTTCAAACCTTCCCAGTTAATTTCAATCTCACCAGTATTTAAAAGATACACATTGATGGATTTTTCAGTTACATTTTTTACCAGTCCAGGGTAAAGATTATTAATTACAGGAAATGTTTTTAGAATATTAACAATTTCTATTTCATTTTTTGATTCAATATCATCGATGGACTGTTCGGGACCACGATAACCGTGTCTTTTGTCATATGCTAATAATGCATCTCTAAGTGCTTTATTAGCAGCTTTTTGATTGTGGTCTCTTATAGTTGTTGTAACTATTAAGCCATTGGTATATGCCTCTTCTCCATATTTTTGGGTTAGATTATTTCTTACCATTTCAGCTAAATAATGAGCTTCAATTTCTGGCGAAGGGATATGCAGGGTAGCGGTAATAGGAGTTTTTTTTGCTTCTTCAAATTCTTCTTCTGATATGTATGCTAGGTCTAGCATTCTTTGCAGAACATAATCTCTTCGAATCAGCGAACGACTTGGGTTGGTAACAGGGTTTGATTTAGAGGGGGCTTTGGGAAGGCCCGCTATTGTTGCAATTTGTGACAGACTTAATGAATCAACGCCAGTTCCATAATAAACTTGTGCAGCAGCTTCAACCCCGTAGGCTCTTTGACCTAAATATATTTTATTTACATATAATTCAAGAATTTCTTTTTTACTTAGTTCACGTTCAATCTTAAATGCCAGAAAGATTTCATTTAGTTTTCTTAGATATGTTTTTTCATGACTAAGAAAAAAATTTCTAGCGACTTGCATTGTTATTGTGCTTCCGCCTTGTTTTTTAGTTCCGGTCTTTATTAGGGAGTAGGTAGCTCTTGCTAAACCTTGCCAGTCAACACCGGGGTGAATGTAGAACCGGTCATCTTCAGCAGCTAAAAATGCTTTGATAAGTCTTTCAGGAAGTTCCTCGATTTTTATAGGGGTACGGCGTTTTTCTCCATATTCAGCTACCAGAGACATATCTGCAGTATAAATACGCAGAGGGACTTGCATTTTTACGTCCTTCAGTGTCTCGATATTCGGTAGACCCGGTACAATATATAACGAAACAATTAGTAGCGCTGCTAGGCCAAAAAACACCATAGATTGTATAAAATTGAAGATAAAGCGCAGCATATTGTGTTTATATGTATTAAATTTCCTTAATTATTAGCATTATACGTGAAGATTATTGGATTTTACTCTCTCAATTCTTTTGGAAAAGTTTATATTGCGATAGTAGTCAAAATAACTTTATGTAGTATTATACATATCCCATATAACCTATGACTAAGAAAGGGAAAATTAGTGTTTCCATTTACTAGAAAATCGGCTCCTATTTTAGGCATTGATGTAAGTGAAGCTGCTGTAAAGCTTCTCGAGCTAAGCCATCGAGGAACAACCTATCAGGTTGAAAGTTACGCTGTTGAATCATTAGCGGCAAATGCAGTAACAGAAAAAACTATAAATGATATTGATGCAGTTGGCGAAGCAATTGCACGCGTTGTTGAAAAATCTGGCACGAAGACAAAAGATGCTGCCATTTGTGTCGCCGGTTCTTCTGTTATTACAAAAGTTATTAAAATGCCGGCTGGTTTATCTGCTGATGATATGGAGAGTCAGATTCAGATCGAGGCCGACCAGCATATCCCATTTCCATTAGATCAAGTTGCCCTAGATTTTGAAGTTCAAAATGAGTCTGAGGAAGAAGGTAAAGAGGCAGAAGTTTTATTAGCTGCTGCACGAAGTGAGATCGTAGACAATTGTGTTGCTTCCTTGGAGTTAGGGGGATTGAATGCCAAGGTTGTCGATATTGAAGCATTTACGATAGAAAATACAATTAAATGGATAGCCCAAAATTTTCCTGCCGGCGTTTCAACGGATGCAATTGCTGTTGCTGATATTGGTTCTAGATCAATGACATTTAGTGTTCTTGAAGATCTAAAGGTAGTTTATTCGCGTGATGAAGCATTCGGAGGCGTACAGCTAACGGAGGAAATCCAGCGTCGATATGGTATGTCTTTTGAGGAGGCAGTAATAGCCAGAAAATCAGGTTCATTACCAGAAGATTATGAGTCAGAGGTTCTTGAGCCATTTAAAGAGAATCTTATTTCTGAAATTTCGAGGGCGCTACAGTTTTTTTATTCATCAAGCCAAACAACAGATGTTGATATTTTAGTTGTAGCAGGGGGGTGTGCCTCAATTCCGAATTTAGCCGATTTGATTGAGCCCAGGCTCGAAATAAAAACGATAATTGCCAATCCATTTTCAAAGATGAATATTTCGCCAAAAGTAAATAAAAAAACATTAGGGAATGATGCACCAGCTTTAATGATTGCATGTGGTTTAGCAATGAGAGGAGATGGGTAATGGCAAAAATTAATTTACTCCCATGGCGTGAGGAAAAACGAAAGGAATTATTGAAAGAATTTCTTGTTATGTTAGGTGTTGTAGCGCTTTTAGCAGTTGTTACTATCGGAGCTGTTCATTTCTATCACTCACAATTAATTGAAGAGCAAAAAGCAAGAATTAGTTTTATCAACAAACATATTGATGAAGTTGATAAGAAAATTGTCGAAATTAAAGAACTGGAAAAGAAAAAAGAAAGTTTACTCTCACGTATGAGAGCAATCGAATCATTGCAGCGTGATCGTCCGCTAATCGTTCGCTTATTTGATGAGCTTGTTAGAAGCATGCCTGATGGTATGTCGATAACTAAACTAACTCAAAGGGGCGGAACAATAACTATTGAGGGTGAAGCGCAGTCGAATGCTCGCGTATCTTCATTTATGAGAAAAATAGAGCAGTCTGATTGGCTCCAAGGCGCAAAACTTAAAGTGATTAAGGAGAAAGTGGTTAAAATGAAAATCGAAGGTGGCGGTGATTTAACCGAGACACTTAATAGTTTTACTCTCACATTTGGCCAAGTTTTGCCAAAGTCAGATCAAGAAGGCGACGATGAGGACGAGGCATGAGCTTTGTTGATGATTTAAGCAATCTAGACCCAAATAATCCTGGTTTGTGGCCAAAAGCTATACAGATAGTTATATTTTTACTTTTATTTTTCGCGCTACTTTTTGCGGGATGGAAGTTTGATATAACAAAAAAACGTGACGAATTAGCAGTTTTAGAGAGGCAGGAACACGAAAGAATAGACATACTTAAAGTTAGGCAGAAAAAAGCGGCAAATTTAAATGCATTAAAAGAGCAGATGAAGGAAATGGAAATTTCATTCGGCGATATGGTAAGGCAATTACCAAACCAGACAGAAGTCGCTGGTCTATTAGTTGACATTTCACAAACAGGTTTAGGAGCAGGGCTTGAATTTAAATTATTTGAACCAAAAGGTGAAATTCCGAAAGAATTTTATGCTGTTCTACCAATCTCGATTAGCGTTGTTGGCGATTATCATCAGTTTGGTGAATTTATTAGTGGTTTAGCACAACTACCAAGAATTGTGACCACTCACGAAATTAACATTAATTCTAAAAAGTTAAATGCAGCAACCGGAATTCCGCTTCTTGAAATGAAGACAATAGCAAAAACATATCGTGCGTTAGAAGAAAATGAAGAAGGTGAGAATGAATGATGAATTTTCATATTCAGCTAAATAGTTTTTTAAGAGGAGCCATTCTTTTGTTCATATGTTTTTTTGTAAGCGGTTGTGTTTCATACAATATGCCAGATCTCATACAACAAGTTTCCGCCATTATGTCCAGACCGGGCGGTGGCATTGATCCTATACCAGAAATAAAACCATACGAGGCATATGTGTATGAGTCAGGTAAATTAGACACACGCAATCCTTTTAAAAGGTTTTATATTCAGGAGCAATCGACTGTCGCTTTAGATAAGCAGGGCCCTGTTGATGATGGATTAACAGAAGAAATGAGAAATGAAATTCAAAATCGTAATAGAGAAGAACTGGAGAGGTTCGAATTGGATAGTCTAAGAATGGTTGGGACGCTTCAAAATGAGGAAAATAATTGGGGGATTGTAGTCGATCCAGGTGGCATTGTTCACCGAGTAAAAACGGGGAATTATGTTGGTTTAAATATCGGAAGGATTACATCCATAGCAGAAGAACAAATCGAAGTAAGGGAAATTATTAAGGATAATAGCGGAAGATATGAAGAGCGAATGGTTTTATTGCCCCTTATAGAATAATTTAAAATTGGATAAACGCCATGATTATGAATACAGGATTTGATATATTTAAGGTATACATTAAGAATATGAATAAGCAATTACATAAGTTATCTTTATTGATGCTGCTGCTCGCGGGTAGTTTTGGCGTGTTTTCTGCCAATGCTGTCACGTTAGATAAAATAAGTACATCATCGCTTCCCGGGGAAAGAGTACAGATTAAGTTAATTTTTTCCGAAGCTTTAATGAACGAACCACTAAGTTTTAGTGTCGATAATCCGGCAAGGGTAGTTATAGATCTACCTGATACATCATTAAATTTAAATGAAAAATCGCAAACTATTGGAATAGGCATGGCTAATAGTTTGAATGCTGTTGAAGCCGGAGGCCGTTCTCGTGTAGTGATTAATCTAACACGTTCGGTTTCTTATTCTGTTGATGTTAGTGGTAATGCGGTAATTTTAAATCTGGGCAGCGGTGTTGTAGCAGTAGCCGATAGTGTTTCTACAGAAAAATCATATTCTACCGGAGATAGCGACCAATCATATTCCTTAGCATCTCCAGCAAGTATTGAAGACATCGATTTTAGAAGAGGAGACAATGGCGAAGGCAGAGTGATTGTTAAATTATCAAATCCATCAATACCTATTGATATGAGACTTCAAGGTGGAAATGTTGTTATAGATTTCATAGGCGCACAATTACCCCCTAGTTTAGATAGAAAATTAGATGTTGTAGATTTTGCAACTCCTGTAAAGGAAATTGATACTGCGTCAAGCGGCAATAATACAACAATGGTGATTAGTTCTATTTCAGAAGATTTTGATCACCTCGCTTATCAGTCTGATGATAATTACACAATAGAATTTAAACCGCTAACGAAAGAAGAGAAACAAGAACAGCAGAAAGAAAAATTTGGATATACCGGAGAACGTTTGTCACTTAACTTTCAGGACATTGAGGTCAGAGCAGTCTTACAGTTAATTGCTGACTTTACCGGGTTAAATATGGTTACAAGCGATGCAGTTAGTGGCAACGTTACGTTACGTTTAAAGAATGTTCCTTGGGATCAAGCACTTGATATTATTTTAAAATCAAGAGGCTTAGGTATGCGCCAAAGTGGTAATGTTGTTATGGTAGCGCCGCAAGAGGAACTCACCGCAAGAGAACGTGTGGAACTCGAAGCTAATCAACAAATTGAAGAATTAGCACCGTTACGTACCGAATTTATACAGATTAATTATGCAAGTGCATCTGATTTATCAGGCTTGATTCAATCCGGTGAAAATAAACTAACTTCAGAACGTGGTACGGTATCGATTGATCAAAGAACAAACACACTTATTGTCCAAGATGTTGCAACAAGTTTACAGGCAATAAGAGAGCTAATTTTAAGACTTGATGTACCAGTTAGGCAGGTGTTAATTGAGTCGCGCATTGTGAATGCTGACGAATCTTTCGCAAAGGATATAGGCGTTAGATTTGGTTACTCAAAAAGCACCAAACAAACACAGGATACAAGAGCAGTTATCGGGCCTAATCCGCAAGATCCTTTTATTGAACTTGGCGGTGGTAAAGCCGGGAGTACAGACTTTGGGGCATTAACCACAAATTTCGGCGCTGATACAACGGATAATTTAATTGTAAGTTTGCCGGCAACACCAGCTGATGCCGCGGCTTTAGCGTTGGCTGTTGGTAAAGTAGGTTCATATTTGTTGCAATTAGAATTATCAGCTTTAATTGCTGAAGGAAGGGGAGAAGATATCGCAAGTCCTCGCGTGATTACAGCAAATCAAACCGAGGCCGTAATTGAATCTGGCGTACAAATTCCATTCCAGGAGGCTTCATCAAGCGGGGCAACTTCCGTTTCGTTTCAGGATGCGGTACTTAGTTTGCGTGTAACGCCACATATCACACCGGATGATCGCGTTATTATGGACTTACAAGTTAATCAAGATACGGTTAGCGGAACAACAGTCCTAGGTGTCCCAGCTATCAATACACGTAGTGTTACCACCCAAGTATTAGTAGGAAATGGGGAAACAGTTGTATTGGGCGGTGTTTACACCTCATCCGATAGAAAGACAGTTGATAGGATACCATTCTTTGGCGACCTTCCTTACGTTGGGTTCTTATTTAAAAGAACAGATATAGATAAAAAGAAAGACGAGTTGTTAATATTTATTACGCCCAAAATACTGAAGGATAGCCTTAAAATAAAATAGAAAGGTTATTAATTATAGATTTTAAAGGAGGGTATATCCATCATGGTTATACCCTTTTGTTTTGTATAATGGTGAAATATTCGATTTATTCCGTCTATAATTGAAAATACAATATAACTTCATAATGAATCAATCAGATAATATTTTTTTAATTGGTCCGATGGCTACCGGAAAAACGACTATCGGTAAAAAGTTGGCCAAGAAAACATCAAAAAAATTCTACGATTCTGATATAGAGATAAAAAAAAGTACGGGGGCTGACATTCCATTAATTTTTGAAATTGAAGGAGATGCTGGTTTTAGGAAACGCGAGACAAAAATAATCTCAAAGCTTGTTTTGCATAGAAATATAGTTTTATCGACAGGAGGTGGGGTTGTACTCGCTGAAGAAAACAGGGACATGCTTACTGAAAACGGAGTTGTTGTATACCTTAAGTCATCAGCAAAAAAAATATTTGATAGAACTTATGGCGATAAAAGCCGTCCTTTATTACAGGGGAATAACAGTTTAAGTAAGATTAAAGAAATTCTTAAGGAAAGAGAACACATATATGAGTCATTAGCAAATGTGGTTATAAGCACTGATAATTTTATCACTGAAGAAATTATCCAAGAAATTCTAAAGAAAATAGGAAAATATGAAAACGATAACAGTTAATTTAGGCGAACATAGCTATCCTATTTTTATTGGGGACTCTGTATTGTCTGATAAGAAATTACTTGATCAGTTTGTGCCGAGTAATCAAATTCTAATTATTACAAATAAGAAGATTGCTCCGTTATATCTGAAGATTATTGAGAAAAATTTTATTGAATCTGATTACGAAGCATTTATTTTACCTGATGGGGAATCGTACAAAACACTAGATAGCCTGAATCAAATTATTACCAAATTAATGGAAAAGAAGTTTAATAGAACATGTGTTTTAATTGCTTTAGGAGGAGGTGTAATTGGAGATCTAACAGGTTTCGCTGCTTCCTGTTATCAACGCGGCGTTAAATTTATACAAATACCAACAACTTTACTGGCTCAGGTTGATTCTTCGGTTGGGGGTAAAACAGCTGTAAATCATCCACTAGGAAAAAATATGATTGGAGCTTTTTATCAACCACATGCAGTTTTTTCTGATATATCTGTTTTAAAAACATTAGATGATCGAGAACTTTCTGCTGGTTTAGCAGAAGTGATTAAGTATGGATTAATAAGGGATAAAGAATTCTTTTGTTGGATTGAAGATAATATAGATCTTTTAATAGGCCGTGATAGTCAGGCTCTATCATATGCAATAGAGCGATCTTGTATTAATAAAGCTGAGGTTGTTGGAATTGACGAAAAAGAAATAGGTTATAGAGCTATATTAAATTTAGGTCATACTTTTGGTCACGCGATAGAAACATCTTTATCTTACAAGGAATGGCTTCATGGCGAGGCTGTTGGTTGCGGTATGTTAATTGCTGCAAATTTCTCGAAAAAATTAGGTTTATTAGAGCAAAAACAATTTAACAGAATTCAACAATTGATTGAGCATGTTGGTCTACCAGTAAAAATTCATAAAAATGTAAAATTTGATGACATGTATGAAAATATGAAAGTGGATAAGAAATCCAGAGATGGCGTTTTACATTTAGTGCTTCTAAAAAGTATTGGAGAAGCATTTCTAACTTCAGATTATTCTGAAAAAGTTTTGAAGGAAGCGATCAAGGAATATTTTTGTTGAGGCCTTTATGGCATTGAGAGAATTAGCAACCTTTGCTGTATCATCTGGCGAGTCAAAGGGAAGGATTTATAAGGAAGTTCAGCCAGATTATAGAAGTGAGTTTCAGCGCGACCGCGACCGCATAATACATTGTTCTGCATTTCGTCGATTAGAATACAAAACCCAAGTATTTGTTAATCATGAAGGCGATATGTTCAGGACAAGATTAACTCATTCAATAGAAGTTGCCCAAATAGGTAGAACAATTGCACGTGCACTCAATGTTAATGAAGACCTAACTGAGGCAATATGCTTAGCGCATGATCTAGGGCACACTCCGTTTGGACATGCAGGGCAAGATGCCTTAAATAACTGCATGAAAAATTTCGGTGGATTTGAACATAATCTACAATCTTTAAGAATTGTAGATGTTCTAGAGGAGCGCTATCCTAATTTTCCAGGATTGAATTTAACGTATGAGACTAGAGAAGGTATTTTAAAACATTGTTCCAAAAATAATGCACTAGATTTAGGTGAGTTAGGCGAACGCTTTATTAAAAATTATAAACCAAGTCTTGAAGCTCAAATTGCAAACATTGCAGATGAAATTGCATACAATAATCATGATGTAGACGATGGTTTAAGAGCAAATTTACTCGATATTAATTCATTAAATCAATCTGAACTTTTTGAAGAAAACTTTAAGGAAGTAGTTAAAAAATGGAAGTCTTTGAGTAAAAGACAAATAAGACATGAAGTTGTAAGGAGAATGATAAATCAAATAGTATGCGATCTAATTGAAAATAGTAAAAGGTTAATTCAGGACTATAATCTTAAAGATGTTAATGCCGTACGTGAATCTAAACAATCATTGATTAAGATGAGTAAAATTTCTGAAAAGAAGCACAATGATTTAAAAAGAATATTAAGAAAAGAATTATATGAACATAAACAGGTTAAGCGTATGACATTACAGGCAAAGAAAACAATTCAAACTCTTTTTGATACTTATATGAAAAATCCTGAATTTTTGACAAATAAACTTCATGAAAAAATTAAAACAAATATTAAAAGCAAATATGAGAAAAAAAATGCGAGGATAGTTGCAGATTATATAGCCGGAATGACAGATCGCTTTGCATTATCTGAGTACAAAAGAATTGGCAATGAAAGATAATAAAATTTATATGACCATATTAAATAAAAAAGAGACAGAATTATATATTCATGAGAAATATGCAAACGAACTATATCAAGAGGACAAGATTCTTACCGATGAAGCTATAGAAAAGATTCACCTCACGTCAGCTGGCGATAAAGAGGTTATAGATACTTTATGTAAACAATATTTGCATGATCCAGCAAATAAAAAAGAAAAAACGCCAAACATTTTTTCTTCTTTATTTTTTCAGTTAAAAGACGAAGCCCTTAGTTTAGTAAAGTTTAAGGGAGCAATTGGCCGCTATATTTTATGGGTTTTCGGTGCTTCGGTTATTATATTCGCGGTATTTTTTAATGTTTTTCCTTCATTTGCAGAATATTTAAAGCAGACTTTAGGTGATATGCAACAGCCTGCAAAGGAAGAGATGAGATTATATAAACAATATAACATTGATTTACCAGAAAATAAAAAAACTAAAGCAAGAGGCGATAAACCACCTCGTTTGTTATCGTATGATGAGTTAACAAAAGAGTTTCCTCCATTACCTCCACAACCAGAAAACGAGATTACTACTCCTACTACTAATAATACTGACAATTATGGTAAATCTAATGAAACTCAGGATCCTGATGCAGAAGCGGCAACCCAGATACAATCGGAAAAGGATAATAACAGTATCGGGACATCAAAAAAATCCAGTATTGTGACTGATGACGGAAATAATACTGAAAGTAATGAAAAAACAGAGAATCTTAAAAAAGATATAAATTGGTTAGTTAGTCACCATTCAGATAAATACGTTTTACAATTAGTTAGTGCTATAAAAAAAGAAACTATAGCAAATTATTTAGGATTTTTTGGTGATACTAAAGAATCAATTATAGAATTTACAGCATCTATTAATGGTCAAAAGCGTTATATTTTGCTCTATGGACCGTTCGATAATCGTGATTTGGCGTACGCACAAATTGAAAAATTACCCCAAAAAGCCAGACAAATTAAACCTTGGGTAAGAACAATAAAAAGTATTAGAGAGTTAGTTGAGTAACCTTATAACGAGCTAACTTATTGAAATATAAATCTAATTCGATTTAATAAACGATGCATTCTAGTTAATTGATAAAGCGATGCACCGTGACATAAACATGGTGCTTTATTATAATTTCAGCCCTTTTGCCATCTAGCATGAAAGCTAGATTTGCAATTATATAAGAATAAAAAAAAGTAGTAGTTTCGGGGATTTCCTTTAATGTGATTTGCTCGGTAATCATGACATAATTTTTCTTAAATATTTTAAGTGAAAAATAATTCAATATGACAAAAGTTCAGGAACAACAGGGTTTATATGAGCCACAAACAGAAAGCGATGCCTGCGGCGTTGGCTTTGTTGTAGACATGAAGGGGCGTAAGTCTCATAAAATAATAGATAATGCCCTGACAATTCTTAAAAATTTATTACATAGAGGCGCATGTGGCTGTGAAGAAAACACTGGAGATGGTGTAGGTATTCTTATCCAGAAACCCCATAAATTTTTTGAACGTATTTGTAAAGATATACAAATAGAACTACCTAACGATGAAGATTATGGGACAGGCATGGTTTTTTTACCTATTGATAAATCTCAGTCAAAACATTGCCAGAAAATATTTGAACAAGTAATTTTAGAAGAAGAACAAAAATTTTTGGGTTGGCGCGATGTCCCTACTGATGATTCACTCTTAGGGCCAACAGCAAAAGATGGGGAGCCAACATTTAAACAAATTTTCATTGGTAAGAATGATTCAATAGATTCAAAAGCTTTTGACCGTAAACTTTATGTTATTCGGAAACGTGTTGAAAACTTAATATGGAATTCTGATATGACTGAACAGAATCTATTTTATATTCCTTCATTATCATACCGCACTTTTTTATATAAGGGGATGTTGACGGGGACTCAGATTGAGCCGATGTTTCCGGATCTTTCTGACCCAGATGTTGAATCTGCATTAGCACTTGTTCATCAACGTTTTTCTACCAATACTATGCCAGAATGGAGACTCGCACATCCATTTAGATATATTTCACACAATGGGGAAATTAATACTGTACGTGGAAATAGTAACTGGATGCGTGCACGCGAATCACTATGTGAGTCAGAACTATTTGGCGATGATCTAGATAAACTATTTCCAATTATTATTGAAGGCGGTAGTGATTCTGCAATTTTTGATAATGTAATGGAATTCTTATATATGTCAGGTCGCCCATTACCTCATGCGGTATTAATGATGATTCCCGAAGCTTGGTCAGGGCATGAAACAATGGGCCAAGAAAGGAAAGATTTTTATGAATACCATGCCTGTTTAATGGAGCCATGGGATGGTCCGGCATCGATTGCCTTTACCGATGGTGAAGTTATAGGTGCTGTACTAGACAGAAATGGCCTTAGGCCATCACGTTATTATGTAACAAAAGATGATATGGTTGTTATGGCATCTGAAGTGGGTGTTTTAGATATAGCTCCAGAAAACATAGTAGTAAAGGAACGATTACATCCCGGACGTATTTTTATGGTGGATACCAAGCAAGGCCGTATTATTGATGATTCGGAACTAAAAAAAGAGTTTGTCACCGCAGAGCCATATAGAGAATGGCTTGAAAAAAATCTAGTACCAATTGAAAAATTACCGCTTCCCAAAGAAATTTCTGATTCTGATTCGGGGACTTTACTCCAACGTCAACAAATATTTGGTTATACCTATGAAGATTTAAAAATTCTCATGGCTCCAATGGCAGAAAATGGTATGGAGCCAACCGGGTCAATGGGAACAGATGCAGCTTTAGCAGTTTTATCTAATCGATCACGATTGCTTTATGATTATTTTAAACAGTTATTTGCGCAGGTAACTAATCCGCCATTAGACGGCATTAGAGAAGAATTAGTTACACAAGTTGCGACAACAATTGGTCCAGAGAGTAATTTATTAAAACCAACTGCAGAAAGTTGTAGAAGGATTAAGGTAGATTCTCCAATATTAACCAACGAAGAATTAGCTAAAATAAAAAATGTAGATTTGCCAGGATTGAAAACAAAAACAATTCCGATTTTATATCCGGTTAAAGAAGCCGAAGAGGGTTTAGATAAAGCATTAAAGGAAGTTTGTAAAGAGGTCGATGTAGCAATTGAGGATGGATATACTCTTGTTATACTTTCGGATCGTGGTATTAATGAAAATGAAACAGCCATTCCTGCGCTTTTAGCAACTGCTGGCGTACATCATCATTTAATCCGGAATGGTAAAAGAACGCAGCTTGGATTAATTCTTGAATCAGGCGAACCAAGAGAAACTCATCATTATGCCGTACTTTTAGGTTACGGTATTGGCGCAATTAACCCATACCTTGCATTTGAATCCTTAGGGGATTTAATCCAAAAAGGGTATTTACCAAAAATGGAACAAAATAAGGCAATAAAAAATTTTATTAAGGCAGTTAATAAAGGTTTAGTAAAGATAATGGCAAAGATGGGCATTTCAACAGTCCAATCATATTGTGGCGCACAGGTTTTCGAAGCCATTGGGCTTGAAAAGGAATTTGTTGATAAATATTTTACTTGGACAGCATCCCGTATTGGAGGGATTGGGCTAGGTATTATTGCTGAAGAAATAAACCATAGACATAACAATGCCTATCCAAACCGCGAAATTAAACAACGAGAACTGGAATGGGGAGGTGAATACCAATGGCGTCGCGATGGCGAATATCATCTTTTTAATCCCGATACTGTTTTTAAGTTACAGCACGCTACTCGTTCAGGGCAATATCAGATTTTTAGGGAATACACCTCATTAGTTGATGAGCAAAATGAAAATTTGGCTACGCTTAGAGGTCTATTCGAATTTAAATTTGGCAAAAACTCTATTTCAATTGATGAAGTTGAACCAATTGAAAATATTATGAAACGTTTTTCAACGGGTGCTATGTCTTACGGTTCAATTAGCAAACAAGCTCATGAGACATTAGCTATCGCAATGAATCGTATCGGTGGTAAATCAAATACAGGAGAAGGTGGTGAAGATCCAGATAGATTTACTAGAGACAAAAATGGAGATTTAAGAAGGAGCGCAATTAAACAGGTCGCTTCAGGACGTTTCGGCGTTACTAGTGAATACCTAGCTAATTCTGATGACATTCAAATTAAAATGGCCCAAGGCGCAAAGCCGGGTGAGGGAGGACAGTTACCAGGAACTAAAGTTTATCCATGGATTGCAAAGGTAAGGCATTCAACAGCTGGTGTCGGTTTAATTTCACCACCACCTCATCATGATATTTATTCAATTGAGGATTTAGCCCAGCTTATTCACGACTTAAAAAATTCAAATCCAAATGCACGAATCCATGTCAAGTTAGTCGCTGAAGTGGGTGTTGGTACAGTGGCTGCGGGTGTTGCAAAAGCTCATTCTGATGTTGTCTTAATTTCAGGTTATGACGGTGGAACAGGAGCATCACCAATAAGCTCCCTTAAACATGCCGGATTACCTTGGGAACTTGGTGTTGCTGAAACACAGCAGGTACTTATTCAAAATGGGTTAAGAGATCGTATCGTTGTACAAACAGATGGGCAACTTAAAACTGGACGAGATGTTGTTATTGCAACATTGTTGGGCGCAGAAGAATTTGGTTTTTCAACTGCGCCACTAGTAGTGATGGGTTGTATTATGATGCGCGTTTGTCATTTGAATACCTGTCCAGTTGGCGTCGCAACACAAAATCCAGAGCTAACAAAGAAGTTTTCAGGGCAACCTGAATTCGTCGAAAACTTTTTTAAATATATTGCTCAGGAAGTACGTGAGTATATGGCGGAATTAGGGTTTAGAACAATTGATGAAATGGTTGGTCAGGTGGATAAATTAGATGTTAGAAAAGCGATTGATCATTGGAAGGCAAAAGG